>Ga0326511_10004781_pt1 | contig 10743 bp, 12 predicted proteins | sample 0_2496_0518_D_FD_203701 | JGI IMG/M metagenome (GOLD analysis project Ga0326511, IMG submission 203701) | Bovine rumen microbial communities from UC Davis, California, United States - 0_2496_0518 | ecosystem: Host-associated > Mammals > Digestive system > Stomach > Rumen | place: USA... | reverse complement strand
TATCCCATCGAAAGAGTAAGACCTCTCAGAGACTAAGAGTTTGATAGGCTCAGAGTGTAAGCGTGGTGACACGTTCAGCTTGTGAGTACTAATCGGTCGAGGGCTTTTCCTTTTGATTCATGTAAAGAGTTCTTGAATGGCATTTGTATGAAGCTTTGTTCAGTATTTGAAGTTTGAAAAAATTTTTAGAAATCGCTTGACAAATTACTAATTATGTGATATAATAGTTAAGTAATGTGAATGCACCATTAGCTCAGTTGGTAGAGCAACTGACTCTTAATCAGTGGGTCCTGGGTTCGAGTCCCCGATGGTGCACTAATAACGGCCCGTTGGTCAAGCGGTTAAGACACCGGCCTCTCACGCCGGTAACACCAGTTCGATTCTGGTACGGGTCATAAAAATCGGTGCTTATTGCGATGAGGTCACACCTGTTCCCATTCCGAACACAGAAGTTAAGCTCATTAGCGTTGATGATACTTGGTTGGCGACGACCTGGGAAAGTAAAACAGTGCCGGTACAAAGCTTCACTGTTCAGCCGATGATTCGGCTGTCAGGGGAGAATATGTGCCTCCTTAGCTCAGTCGGTAGAGCATACGGCTGTTAACCGTAGGGTCGTTGGTTCGAGTCCAACAGGTGGCGTTTTAAAGTCCGAATTAATTCGGACTTTTTTATTTTATCTAAGAGGTGAGGAAATGAATATAGATGAGTACAGAACTGAAATAAAGTGCATTTTTGATGAGTTTTATGAAGGCTTAAAAAAGTACGACAAATTCTATATACAAGTTCTTAAAGAAGATGATATTCCGCAAGAAATGCTCACAGGTGAACTTGAAATAGATGAAGACTTTTATAAAAAATACAATAAAGTTATAGAGCTGAAAACGTGGAAATATATGCTTTCAACGGTCAGTTCGAAGGATATTACTGAATTGGAAAGAAAGATTGGTATAAAGCTCCCAGTACCGCTTGTTGCTTACTATACCTCATATTTTCACTTTTTTGACTCGAATTTGGGTATATCTGAAAATTCTCCCTATTTTCCAATGAATGGCATTTATACAGCATATAATAACTTTATGATTAGTCATGGTTATTTGCCTTTTACGTGGATTCAAGACGGTTGTCTTATATGTATGAAACTTGATGAGAACGGAAATGACTGCGGTATATATACTATTGACCATGAATGTATGTTTGACTTTGAGTACAGAGGAAAAGTAAGTGATGGAGAGCTGAATAGTGCTATTAATTTTGAAGCACCTGATTTTCTTACCTATCTACGCTGTTACACACTTGGGTATATTGACTATCTTAAATCTGAGGCAAAATAAGATGTTATTTAACAGCGTTATATACAATTAAGTGCTAAAATGGTACGATTATATGTGAAAAGTCACGATTTAATAAAAAAGGTATTGACTTTTTTTACAATATGGTATATAATAATAAAGTCGCAGGGGAGTGATAACGAACACCTTGGTGATAAACAATGGCGGCATAGCTCAGTTGGCTAGAGTACTCGGTTCATACCCGATTGGTCGTTGGTTCGAATCCTACTGCCGCTACTATTTAAGGCCCGTTGGTCAAGAGGTTAAGACACCGCCCTTTCACGGCGGAATCATGGGTTCAATTCCCGTACGGGTCACCACAGTTAAGGCTCGGAAACAGCGTAAATACGTTGTTTCCGAGTTTTTCTTTTATACTGAAATTAGGGTTTGTCCGCTATTCGTGATTTGTAGCGGACAGCTTTGTTTTAACTTGTGCTATCCTGTGGAAGAAAGCTGAACGCTCCGTCCATAGCCTGAGCCACTCTCGCCTGTGCGGTCTGGAACATATGGGAATAGACGTTCAAAGTCGTTCCCGAATTGCAATGCCCTAACGCTCCCGATACCGTCACCACATCAAGTCCTGCCGAGATAAAAGCGGAAGCCGCAAAATGACGGAAGTTGTGGATACCATAAAAAGGCATATCGTTCTTTTCGCAGAACTCTTTCAGCCAGCCGTAAGGTGTCTGATTGTTCATGGGTTCGCCATTCCACTTAACGAACAGCCTGTCGCTCTCCACCCACTTGTCACCCAGACGGAGTGCTTCTTCGTCCTGCTCTGCTTTCAGCTCTTTGAGGATACCCATGATATACGGCGAGATTTTCAGCACACGCTTTGAACGCTTGGTCTTTGTGGTGTCGGTGTAGATACCGCGCTGTGCCGTGTAATTGCTCGTTCTCTTGATGCTAATGATATTGTTCTCGAAGTCAATGTCCTTCCACTCCAAGCCGAGCATCTCACTCCTGCGGAAACCGCTGTACGCTATCAAAAAGAAAAAGGCTCTGTACTTCGTATCCTCGCCGTTAATAGCTGTCAGGAGCTGTGCAATCTCTTCCTGTGAGTAGATAGGCTTCTCCTTGACTTCGCCTTTCGGGATAGTCACTTTCTTGCAGGGATTGCCCGCTACCAAGTCCATACGAACTGCATAGCTGAATACATCCGAGATAAAGCTCAGGTTGTGACGGATCGTTTTCGGTGCAAGGGGCTTGCCTGTCTTTTCGTTCGCTCCCTCTTTGGAAAGAGAGTTCACAAAACCCTACAAGTGCCTTGCTGTGATCTTGTCGATACGCAAGTGACCGATAGCAGGATAGACACGGTGCGTGAGCTGGAGCATTCTCTCGTAGGTAGTGCTTCTGAGAGCATTCTTGGCGTAGTTCTCGAACCACTCCTCTGCAAGCTCCTGAAACTTGATAGCTGAGGTCTTGAAACCGTGATTGACCGATTCCTCGAACATCACCGCCTGACGGTTCAGCTCCTTTTCAATCTGTCGTTGTGTCATACCCTCATCGGGCTTCCACGTCATGGACTGTTCCTTGTGTTTGCCGTTGACATCGTAGCCGCAACTCACTCTGATAAGATAGCTGTTGCCACGCTTCTTTATGGTTGCCATAAATTACCTCCTATATTTATGACATATCCTTGTACATCTATTATCTTAGCGCAATAAACCGCCTTTGTCAAGGGGGTTGACGTACTTTTTCGGGTATGTCATAAACTTTTCTCTTTTGTTCTATGTTGTATTATTCAAGCCCCCACGATTTTTTCTTTTTAGTGGGCTGATACTCCAACTGTTGTGTCTGTTCCCTCTGTCTCTCAATCTCCACAAGCTGTTTTGCTTGTGGGATAACTTCGGGAGCTATTCTCTCTAATTGATGATATACAGCCATCACCGCATCATATTTCTTTTTCAGCGTGCTGTAATCAGCAGATAATTCACGGTTACGGGAGTAAAGGCTCTTGTTCTTGTCAGTCAGTTCCTCGTTGATCTGTTCAATCTTATGGAGAAGCTGCCGCTGTTCGCCTATCGTAATACTGTACTTGTGAACTTTGTTAAGAGCCTTTTTCAGTATCTTGCAAAGCTCATCGACCTTAACCTTGATCTCGTCCCTGTTCTTCATAGCAGACATAGCGTTGCGGGTAAGACCGCCGAGCGTAGTCTGAATAAGCTCAAAGTCACGTTCCGCCTGATCGTCCTTCTCATAACTGGGGATAAGGTTGAGAATATCGTTGGCGTTCCTCTCTATTCTCTGAAACTCCTATTTCTTCTTCTCGACCTTATCGGTCATTTCGGACAGCTCCGTTTCGCCGTTCTCTATTTTTCTTGTCTGTTCCATAAGGTCGGCAGTTGCTTCACGGACTTGCTCCCGTGTATCACCGAGGAGCTGTCTCTGTTCTTCGAGCTGTGTTTCGGTTGATGAAAGCACAGCCTTTTTCACAGCTAATCTGGCTTCGACCTGAGCGTTTTGGAGTGCCAGCTCGTCAGCCTGCCTGCGCTGCTCCTTGTACTCCTCAACTTCGAGTGTCCCTCTTGCTTTTTCGGGAGCAAGGGGCTTAATGCCGTGTTCAAGGCATATCTTATTCAGTACCTCAATTTCGGCAGCTATCCAACGGGCGATAGCCTTTTTACCGCCGCCGTAGCCCATCTCTTTGAGAGCCTGAGCGATGCCGTTCTGAACGTCCTGTCCTCGCTTGTAATGCCCGACAGGAATGTAGTCAAAGTGCAGGTGCGGGGTCGCTTCGTCCATGTGCAGGACAGCGTTAAAAACGTAGAAGTTGGGGTTGCGATTCTGGAAGCCTTCCATGTACTCTTTCAGACAATCAGCAACGAGCTGTTCATCTTCTGTTCCGATACCCGAATCCTCACGCTTGCCGATCTGCACTACCACTTCATAAAAGCTCTTTTGGTCGAGAGCGTTGACCTTGACTGTGTTGCAGGGCTTACAGCCGAAAAGGTGTTCGTAGTAGTCTCCCATTTTACGATCATTTCTTTTCTGTCGGGCATTATAACGCTCGGTAGATTCCTTGAAAAGTTGGTCGTATGCTTCGGCAATCGGTTGGTACACGAAAGTGATATTGTCGGGAGTGCGGAGAGGGTCAACATTCACTGCTGTGAACTCCCTGTTATTGTGAGCCAGAGAGCCATGTCCCTGACCGAAAGATATTCTCTTTTCTTTCATAATTCGCCTTTCTTTTTTATTGGATTTACTTCTCTATCTCTATGAAATCCAATCATCAAAACATAGGCATCAACTCCTTTCATGACTGCTAAGGCGGAAGGGCTACCGCCAGCCCTGACGGGCAAATTTTTCCTGAACGACACAATAGATGGTCGCAGGAAAAAAGCTGCGGAGCAGCAGTTACAACGGTGCGGAGCGCCGTTTGTAACTCCGTAGTACTTGTGACGGGGAAATACCCACATCACAAGTACATACGTCGCCCTGCGGGGCATTAGACGGCTGACGAAGCAGCCGAAATGTGGACACAGTAATGCAGAAATCCGCATTACATTTTTAAAAAAAAAAGCCGATTATCTTTCGCACAAAATAGTGCAAAAGTTTATGTCGTTATCACCAGTATGAACCCGTACAAAAATGTACAAATTCATTCTTCTAAATCAGAACGGCGGCTCCTCATCGACATTGAGAGTTTCGAGCAGATATTCTATCTCGTTTCTGTAGATCGTACTCTCATAAGAATTGAGATAGAAGAATGAACGAGCAACAGCTTCACGCACATTAAGACCGCTTCTTTCTTCAAGCAGAGAAGTCAGCGTTTCTACCTTTTCCATATCGACCATATCTCATGCCCCCTTTCTGTTGAAATAAGCAATCAGGTCAGCCTTGTTCACAAGGATTTTTCCGTTCCTGACCTCACCTGTGCGGACGGACTTCACCTTGCCCTGCTTCACGAGCTGACGGACGGTGTGTTCTGAAAGTCCGCTGATGAGTGTGGCACTCTCCTTGATAGTCAGCATCTCGACCTTGTTGGAAGTCGGTGCTTTGGTTGTCTGCGAAGCGGAGTTCTCCCCGTCCTCGGTGAGCTGAATCAGCAGCTCCAGAATGTTGTCAACGATCTCTTTCTTCTGTGTAGTAGTCATAGTGTAAACCTCTCTCTTTCTATGGTTTGTGTTTTATGAACTTTGAACATTTTGAGCTTTTTGCATCTGCAAAGTGTGCAAAATGCGGAAAGTACAGATTTCATCATCTGTAAATGTTAGGGTTGACAGTAACATCAGTTACCGTTTTGTTGTTCGTTCCCTTGCTTGTGGTACGGAGAATATAGCTGTACTCCTCCAACATATCCATTGTTTCTCCGAAGTCGGCGGCGTTCTTGAAAAGCGTACAGCGGCAGAGCTTGTACAAGTCATTCTGCCTGATCTCACGGATACCCTTTGAGCGTATTTTGTTCAGTACTCTCTCCGCCTTTACCGTTCTGAGGTCAATATCTCCGAGACTGTAAGCGTAGATAGCCTGCTCACGGAAATACCCTGCAATCTCGATAGCATTGCAGAACGTATCTATCCCGACACGGTTCTCAATGGTGTTGGCATCATTCAGCGCACACTTCACGCAATGAATGATACCGCATAATCGCAGGATAAGACCGTGGAACTTACCGCCCCAGTCCTTGCAGAAAGCCATATCCGTGACGAGCTGCGGCTCAATGTAGTCGTTGTAATAATCAACAAACTCCTTGTAAGCCTTGCCGTCAAAGTGGAGATACAGCTCTTTCTCGTCATGGTAGTTGAATTTGGTGTTGAGGAGCTTGTACACAAGGTTCTTGTAGTTTTCCGCAACATTTTCGGGGACAGGCGACGTATCATACCGCCGTGAGCCGATATTGCTTACGGGGAAACAGTACACAAAACGAGCAATAAGACCGCTGCCCCTGAAAGCAGAATTGTTTATCATGCTATCAAACACATACGGCTGACACGCAAGGCAGATACTCATATACGGCTTTTTCAGCACAATGCTCCCTCTGGTCGCTCTGTCGCTGATATAGGTTTCCCCGTTCCACGATTTCAGCAGGAGATCAAGGTTCGGAACGTTGTTGCTGTATCGTCCGCTAAAGTTGCCTAACATTCCTGCTTCGTCCGAGATCATCAGCAGAGTGCCGTTTTCTTCAAGCTGATGAACAAGTGATTCGGGAGTAATATCGTCCACCACTATCCTGCGGAAGTTGTTCTGAGGGAGATTGCTCATGTCGGTCTGGAGCTTGGCGATCTCATCGGCGGTCACATCGTTTTTCTTTTCAAGTGCTTCGAGCTTGCCTGCTAACAGCTTGTACTCCGCCTGAGATTTGAAAATGTCTTGCTTGTTGTTCTCGTTCCAGTCGTGGGCGAACTGAATGTACGGTCGCTTCACCATTGAGATCACAGGTGACTTCTTGAAGCTCGGTTCTGCCACGGTCAGTGCATCAAGCACCAACGGCTCGGTGTGATCTCGCTTTGCCGACATTCTGTAAACGCCTGAGAAGCAGTAACTCACCGCAGACAAGATAGCTGTGCCTGCCATAGCAGCGTCCGTTGAAGTGGTAGTCGCTATCGCCTGCGCCATATCCCTTAGTATAGGTGGGAGTGCGTTCACGGGGAACGGCAGGAGGTTTGTCCCGTCGGGACGAAGAGGTGTGGGCGGCGCCCACTGGTTGTTGTCATTCAAATTTGTATCAGTCCTTTCTGATGATTTATGCTATGTCAGCCGTCTGTCTCTTGCTGACATGAACATTGTACCATAACGACAGTTGGCAAGCCCATAATATTACGTTATAATGTTAAAATTTACGTTATTTACTTTGAAAACTGTATAACGCAATATGCAATCACGTTATAATTTATGATAAAGTATTGACAAGTATCGCCTAAAATGTTATAATGTTCATAACGTACATAGCGTTTCACGTTATAGAAAAGGAGCATAAAATGGCTGAAAACAAAAAAATCCTGCTCTATCGCATCGACGAGCAGGCTAAGAACGTTATTTTTGTAGTTACAGAGGACGAGCCAAAGTTATGGGGAAATATCTCCGAGGATATGCAGACCGTCCTGAGTTTTGACGAGATTTTCAGGGACATAACATATTTTCGTAACGGCTTCCTGGACTATGAGCAGCTCACCGATGAGCTGATAGGCACGATCAACGGCAGAGGTGCAGTGTTCCGTGATATATTGGAACGGTTTGACGATAACCGCCTGAACAGCTTCAACTTCTTCACACGGTACTATTCCGATACGCTGAGAGATATTTTTCTTTCAGCAAGAGCAGACATCGACAAGGCAGGAGCGTTCTTTAACATCAGAGCCTTGAAGAAGTCCACGGAATATGTCAATGAGGTGTTCAACAATATCCGTGAGGTCATGCGTGACGATTGGAATTTTGATTTTAATTCCGAGAGCGATATGAAAGCATTCAGGCTCAGTTTTGATAAGATCATTATACGGGGAAATGACAGAAACGATATATACACCGTGGCTGATACTGCCCTTGTCAATTTCTTCTATGATTTCAGCTTTGCGATACACAGCAGAAAGCTATATGTTTGTAGCTGTAAGTATTGCGGTAAGGTATTCCTCGGAAAGAAAAATGCTGTCGCTTGTGATACCGAAAGCTGTCAGGCGATCTATCAGCGTGAGGTCAAGAATGCAAAAAGACGCAAAAGAGAAAACGGTACTTATAAGGTATATAGCACAAGGCTCAGTAACTATATCGGTCAGCAGAAAACAAAGCTGCCTGTCGAGGTGCTTGATGATCCTGCACTTGTGGAGAAGTTCGACCAGCAACGCAAAGTGTTCACGAAGCAGATGCAGGACAAACTCGACGAATATGAAGCCGAGAACCGCCTGCCTGATGAGGAGCTGAGTGCTTTTTATGAGAAGATGAAGCAGGACGTTATGAGTTTTGTATATGCTTTGGAAGCTGAGGCGGAGTGAGAGGGACTTTGACTCCACTGGGGTCAAAGTTAAAAACACGTTAAAGACAGCGTAAGATAGGGGGATGGTGTTGCTTTTTGAATTGAATTATGGTATAATGTGTAAAAGTGCGAATAGTGATCTGAAACGCAATCGGAAAATGTACAGCTTAAGAAAGAGGTGCGATATGTCAGTATTTTTTATCAACGATGTTGAGCAGAGCAATGAATATATTTCTGACTTGGATTGGGTACAGCATTCTGCTGCTTTGAATCCTCCACATTGCTTATTTAAGTATTTTCCTAACAGTAAGTATTCAAAAGAAGCTCTCGCCAATAACACAGTTCATCTTTCAGCACCATCTGACTTTGACGATCCATACTATTGCAATGTTTATATTGATGGCAGCGACTTTGCGGTACAGAGGGTACGATACTATGCATCATTGTGCGGTGTAGCTGTAAAGCCTGAGTGGGATTATGCTGAGATTTCACGACATCTTTCAATGTGCGTTTTCATGCATATTACTTCTGGAGGAAAAGTTGCATCTTTATTTGAGTTGGATAAAACCAATGATCTCATCCACGCTCATCAAGAGTACTTTCTTTTTTCGCTGGAAAATGAACTACTAAAGGAGCGGTTAAATCCGGATGCAAGCGGTGAAAGCTATTACAGAGCGATAAACCATGTTATTGAAAACGAATATAGTGATATGCAGAAGACAGCAAACCGTTTCAGAATTGCTTGTTTCGCACAAACACCATATTCGATGCTTATGTGGTCGCATTATGCGAAATATCACCAGGGATTTTGTATTGAATATGAAACACCTGAATATTCCGATGATAATATTGACATTTATCATAACTTATTTCCTGTAATATACACAGATACAAGAACACCTCTCACGGAAATAACTTTGAGTTGGAATTCGATGGGAACACTAACAAATGAAAATTTGTGGGACTTCTATAAGTACTGCCTGCTCAGCAAAAGCCTTGATTGGAAATATCAGCAGGAATGGCGATTGATCTCATGTGATACGCTTATTAGACCTCTTGCGAAAATAAAAAAAGTTTGATATAATAGAAGCATGATGAAATATGAAATAATAAAAGAATATGATGAAAAACAGTTTCGAAGAATCACAGGAGTAAAGAAAGTCACATTTAATCAGATGATAGAAATACTAAAGAAAAGCTATGCAGAAAAGTACAGAAGGAGAGGAAGAAAACCAAAGCTGAGCATAGAAAATCAATTACTGGTGGCTCTGGAATACTGGCGTGAATACCGGACATATGCCCATATTGCAGCAAGCTATGGAATAGCAGAAAGCAATATTTGCCGTAGTATTAAATGGATAGAAGATAGCTTGATAAAAGACGGAACATTTTCTTTGCCTGGCAGAAAAGAGCTGCTGAAAAGTGATGCAGAATATGAAATCATTCTGATTGATGCCACAGAAACTCCAATAGAACGCCCTCAAAAAAACAAAGAAAATATTATTCAGGAAAAAAGAAAAGACACACCATGAAAACACAATTTGTAATTGATAAAAAAACAATGGAAATCATCTGCCTGAGTTTCTGCAATGGGAAAAAGCATGATTTCAGGTTGTTTAAAGAGTCAGGTGTTCATGCAGACAGCAGCACAGAATTTGAAACAGACACAGGGTATACTGGAATTACAGCAATACATTCCAATTCTATTCTGCCAAAAAAACGCAGAAAGAATACTCCGCTTACAAAAGAAGAAAAAAGAAATAACTACATTATTTCCAAAAAAAGAATCTATGCAGAACATTCCATACGGTTTGTGAAACGTTTCAAGATTCTTTCACAACAATACCGAAACCGAAGAAAGCGCTTTGCACTTCGGTTTTCTTTGCTTGCAGGTATTTGCAATTTTGATATGTCTGCTTAATTTCGCAAGAGGTCTATTACTGATGAGAACTACAACTGCAATTTTTTCAAACGTGAGTTCGATGAAAAAAAGGTAGAAAAAACCGCCCAAATCTGTTATAATGAGGATAAGAACAAACTCAAAACAGCAGAAAGGCGGTTTTTTCTATGGAACAAATAGCAATTTTTTGTGATGTAGACGATTTTTGTAAGGCATATGAGGAATATTGTATGCATTCACTGATAATGGAAAAGCAGAGAATCATTCCAAGAACCAGAATGGAACTGAGCGAAATTATGACTATTCTGATTATGTATAATTTGTCAGGATATCGGACATTTAAATGGTACTATACAAAATATGTAATGGTATATCAAAAACAGGATTATCCTGACCTTGTAAGTTACAATCGTTTTGTTGAAATTATGCAATATGCACTTGTTCCCCTTGTATTATACATTGTCAGAGCAAGGTTTGTCAAGTGTTCAGGAATTTCTTTTATAGATTCAACACCAATAAAAGTATGCGATAATCACCGTATCAGAACTAACCATGTATTCAGTGAATATGCAAAAATGGGAAAAAGTTCTATGGGTTGGTTTTATGGT
>Ga0326511_10004780_pt1 | contig 10746 bp, 25 predicted proteins | sample 0_2496_0518_D_FD_203701 | JGI IMG/M metagenome (GOLD analysis project Ga0326511, IMG submission 203701) | Bovine rumen microbial communities from UC Davis, California, United States - 0_2496_0518 | ecosystem: Host-associated > Mammals > Digestive system > Stomach > Rumen | place: USA... | reverse complement strand
TTGTCTAAAAACAAGATTTCTGCAATAGCTGGAATAAGCGCAGTATGCAGAAAGAAAAGACACACATTTGGTGGTTATGTGTGGAATTATGTTTGAACCTGTATCGACTATCTCTTATGAGAGTAGGACGGCTATTGGTACGCCGCTCGAAATGGATTGGCTGCGGAAGCAGTTAAGATATAGTCAGTTCGTAACCAAAAATGAAGGTTACGAGTAAACGATTGGAAGAGAACTTTATACAGCACCGTTCATTTGGGTTGGCTCTGACAAGTGCGAAATCAAAGCAGGGAATAACGGTAAACCGGCTTGCTATGACAAATTCGAGGTCATGGATATCAAATATACGGACGGCAGAATCTCTGATTTGACGATTATGAACGTCACGAAGAACAGTGTCGCATACACGATGAAACGCAACACCAAGAAGCCGGGTTCGACCGACAAACAAGATCAGAAACCTAACGCAAAGCAAGACGAGCCTAAAGCACCGACAAAGCCGGATGACAAAAAGCAGCTACAGGACAGGCTTGTGGAAAAGGTCAAGTCACTTGTCAAAACGGACGGAACGACCGAGTACGCTGAATGCGAGAACTGCGGCAACTACATCTACGCTGTAAACGGCAAAGACGGCAAGACTATTTCGGTGTCTGACTTCTGTGCAATGGGATTGAAACGGTTTGGCAAAGCGGTTTGCAAAAACTGTTTTGCGGAACTGAATGAGAAGAAAAACGCGGCAAAGTGAAAGCGGAAATTCTCAACTTCACCTATCTCAATGCGAGAGAGGGAATCTTGACCGTCAAGCTTGAATCGGACTTTAGAGACCAATTCGACCGGCTGAACGGAAAACCTGTAGATGTGGAAGTAAAAGAGTACCGCGAGAAACGGAGCCTAAGTAGCAACGCCTATTTGTGGACTTTGCTTGACAAGATCGCCGGTGCAATAGGTTCTGACAAGGAAAGCATCTACCTGGACTTTGTACGGCAGTACGGCTTATTCAAAGACTTCACGCTTACTGAGGATGAAGCAAAAACATTTTCCGTTGCGTGGTCGAAGCTTGGAACAGGGTGGCCTACTGAACAAGTTGACTATGCGCCGGACGGCGACCACGTTGTTATCCGCGCATACTACGGCAGTAGCACCTATAACACGCGACAGATGGCAAGATTGCTTGACGCGGTTATCGAGGAATGTAAAGAGCTTGGCATAGAGACAAGACCAAGGGAAGAGATCGAAAGTATGTTAAAGGAGATGTAAAAATGACAAACACTGAAAAGCTCATTGCCCATATCAAAGAGCGAATCAAACGGCGCGAACTCGCAAAACTTGAATGGGAACTTGACACTATCAGCAAACTGCTGAATGCCCTCCCTTGTTACGAAGAGGACAAAATCTATGAGATTTTCTGCGCCGAAGAAGAGCTTGTTGAAGCGGAAGAAGCAGAGGTCTCATACAAGACCTATGACGTAAAGGAAATCAGCGTGGGCGACGAGCTGACGGACGGTGAATTTGTCGGTGTCTGCGTTGGAACTGAGGGCAATGAAGTAAATGTTGTGCTGCGAGACGGCAGTACAGGGCAGTGGGATGCCGAGGACTGGAACCGCACGGGGAGAAACTTCCCGGCTGTCGAAAAAATCTTGAACACTATGAATAATGCGGAGGTAGAAAATGCTTAACCATGTGACGATTGCCGGGAGATTGACGAAATCGCCGGAAATGAGAACCACGCAGAGCGGCAAGAATGTAACGTCATTTACCGTTGCTGTTGACAGAGACTATCAGCAGGGCGGCGAGAGAAAAGTTGACTTTGTAAATTGTTTCATTTGGGGCAACGGCGCTAATTTTGTTTCGACCTATTTTGGCAAGGGCAGCATGATTCTTGTTAGCGGGCGTCTGGAATCCCGCATCTGGACGGACAAAAACGATAACAAGCGCACTGAATGGGAAATCAACGCCGATCACGTCTATTTCGGTGGCGACAAGAAACAGGACGGCGAAAACACGTACAAATCACCACAAGCGCAGAATGTGAGCGCCGCTGAGTTTGAAGAGCTTGGCGATTCGGATTCAGATGAAGGTCTCCCCTTCTGAACTTGACCGTAACGGCTATGCGCCGTCAATCATCCAAGAGGACACGACCTGCTGTTATTTGTGCGGTAGGCGCGACAGAAAGCTTGATCGCCACGAACCTATGCAGGGTGCCTACCGTGAAAAAAGCAAAGCAGATGGCTTGTGGGTCGCGCTGTGCCATGTTCCATGCCATGAGGGGCAAGCGCACGGAAACCGCGAGATACGCGAGAGACTATGCCGAGATGCGCAAACAGCGGCTATGCAGCACTACGGCTGGTCGGTTGATGATTGGCGGCGGCGCTACGGGAAGAATTGGCTGTGAGGTGGAAAATGGGAGCTAAAAGAACATTCAAACCGCCTACGCTTGAAGAAGTCATAGAGTATTGCGCAAGTCGTAATAACCAGATAGACCCGCGCAAATTCTATGATTTCTACGAAGCGGGGGATTGGATAGACAGCAATGGAAAACCTGTCAGAAACTGGAAGCAGAAAGTCATTACATGGGAGGGACGTGGAACAAACGGAAACAAACCCATACCTTCAAATGCTCAAAGTCGCACAGCGGCAGCACCTAAACAGTGGAATATCCACTACGACAACTGAAACGCTGGATGATTACGATTTGGGCGGCGTTGACTGTGAGATTTGCGGGAACAAAGGCTACGTCCTAAACACAGGCTCAAACGGCGAACTGCTGACAAGGGAATGTGAATGCATGGCAAAGCGGCGGTCTCTGCGTAGAATCAGAAAGAGCGGCATTAGCGATATGCTGGAACGGTACACGTTCAAAAACTATGCTGACGAAGATGATACGCGGAAGAACGTGAAGCAAACGGCGATCCGATTCGCTAATGCTGATAGCGGTTGGTTCTATATCGCCGGTCAACCTGGAAGCGGTAAAACGCATATCTGTACTGCAATCTGCGCACGGCTGATAGATCGCGGCAAGGATGTGTACTATATGAGATGGCGAGACGAAAGCCGATTGCTCAAATCGCAAATCAACAGTCAAGAGCTGGAAGAACCCCTTGAAAAGCTAAAGCGCATAGCAGTTTTGTACATTGATGATTTTTTCAAAGGCGGGAGCAACGAAGCAGATGTACGGCTTGCGTTTGAGATCATAAACGCTCGGTACAATGACAGCAAATTGCGAACGATCATTTCAACAGAGATGATGCTTGAAGAAATTCTGTCAGTGGATGAAGCTCTCGGCAGCAGAATCTATGAGCGGTCAAAGGGCTATGTGCTTGAAGCACCAAAAGAAAATTACCGATTGAGGTAGTCAATGAAGTTTACAGACGCAATACCATGTAAACGCGATTGTCCAGACAGAAAGCGCGGTTGCCACGGCGAGTGCCAGAAGTACAAAGAATACGCTGAGGAAGTGGCAAAACAGCGTGAAGAACGGCACATAAACCCGGCTGATGAATACATGGTTAAGTATTCGATACGCGGGAAAGAACGCTACAGAAAGAGGAAAAAGAGGTAGAGAAAATGGAGATCACAGCACTGTTTATCGTTTCGCTGATGGCGAATATAATCTTGGTAGCCAAGCTTTACATTGAGAAACATGATAAAGAGCGCGTCTATCGTATGTACCGAGACGCAAGTCAAGGGTTTATCAGATTCAACCCGTGGGAGGCTGACGACGACAATGCGTAATTTGTTCAACCACGGACGCGCCGCTGATGAATACAGGCGCAGACAAGACCTGTTAGATCACGGATTTGAACTGCTGAGAGAGCCGCCGCAAACGCCGACAAAACGGGACAGGAAAGAAAAGGAAGTGAGAAAATGACCGAGCTGATAAATGAACTGAACCGCACGAAAAGCGGCTTGTATAATCTCAAAATCAGAACGGTTGATGGTCGGCAGCTTGTGGATGTGACTAATATCACACGCGCACAGGCTATGCTGATTATCGACGAACAGGAAGCGAAAGCAGACAGGGGGCGGGAGCGGTGACGTATGAGGAATTTCTGAGATCAAAGGAAATGCGGGCAGAAGCTTGCGGATTCGACATTGACCGCGATTCGATTACACCGTATGCCTTTGACTATCAGAAAGACATAATCACATGGGCTTGCAAGAAAGGCAAGTGTGCCATACTGACCGGCTGCGGAACTGGGAAAACCCTCATGCTTTTGGAATGGTGCAATGCCGTACACGAGCATACCAACAAGCCTGTACTGATTATATCCCCACTATCCGTAGTGAATCAGACGCAACGTGAAGCACAGAAGTTTGAGATATGCACCGTCAATGTCTGCCGCAAGCAAGCGGACGTTATCAATGGTATCAATATCACAAACTATGAAATGATAGAACACTTTGACGGCGCTGCTTTCGTAGGTGTTTGTCTCGATGAATCGTCTATCCTTAAATCGTTCACTGGAAAGTATCAGCAGATTCTAACGGAAATGTTCTGCAAGACCCCGTACAGGCTGTTATGCACTGCTACGATAGCACCAAACGATTATACGGAGATCGGCACAAGCTGTGAATTTCTCGGCATTATGAGCCGTACAGAGATGCTTGCAACGTACTTCATCCACGACAGCGGCGATACATCAAAATGGCGCTTGAAGAAAGCTGGCGTTAATAAGTTTTGGGAATGGTTTGCTACATGGGCGATCTACTTCAACAGCCCTAAAGACTTAGGTTATGAGGGTGAAGGATATGATTTGCCGCCACTGAATATCAAGAAGATTTTCACGGAGAGCGAACCGGACGAAGGAACGCTATTTGTACAGCTTGCGGAAACGCTTGACGAGCGCAGACAAGCACGGAGAGAAAGTTTGACTGACAGGTGCAATTATGCGTGTCAAATAGCTATTCATGGGGAAGTGCGCTGAATGGAAATACCGAAGAAAACATGTAAATATTGCGGAAAAGAATTTACCCCTTCCAGATGCGGCGATAGGATGCTCTACTGTTCAAAAGAATGTCGGTTAGCGGCAAGGAAAATGGATGATTACAACAAAAAATACTATCAGGCAAATAAAGAACGCTTTCAAGCAGAGAGAAAAACGCAAAAATATCGTGACAAGCGAAACCGATACAATGAGAGTCGCAGAGAAAAGTATAAAAGCGATGAAGAATACAGGAACTTCATCAAAAACAAAGTGAAAAAGTACAATCATGAGCCCCCGGAAGCAAAACTTGCGCAACATCTAAAACCGTATGGGTTAACTATTGATTCTTATAACGAATTATTGGAATCGCAAAATCATAAGTGCGCTATATGCGGCGCTGAAATCGGAAACGCAGAAGGAGACAGGCTGTATGTAGACCACGATCATATTACTGGAAAAGTAAGAGGTTTACTTTGCTCTAACTGCAACTTAGGAATTGGAAAATTTCAGGATAACGTGGAATTACTTAAAAAGGCGATTCGTTATTTGGAGGGGACAAATGGAACAGACCGTAATATGGTGCGACCTTAACGCCGAACAAGACGCATTAGAAAAACAGCTTGGCGACTTAGCATTCTCAATTAGAGGCACTACTCCAACTGAAAAGAAAGTTGAATATGAACAGAGATGGGTAAATGGGGAACGGCCTGTCTTGATTACGAAAGCGCAATGTTGCGGCTACGGAATGAACTGGCAGCATTGTCACAATATGATATTTTTCGGCTTATCAGACAGCTATGAGCGATTCTATCAAGCAATCAGGCGCTGCTGGCGCTTTGGCCAGAAAGAGCCTGTAAACGTCTATATCATCCTGTCAGAAAAAGAAATGAATGTGCTTGATAACATTACGCGAAAGCAAGCGCAGATGGATGAAATGCAAAAGCAAATGACCGCGCTGATGCGTGAAGTCACACTTTCGGAGATCAAGCACACAACGCGCATTACAGAAGCGTACACAGGCCCTAAAAACATAACAATCCCCAAATGGCTAAAGGAGGAAGTTTCATAATGCCAAAGATTGCTTGCAAATGCGATATGTGCGGCAAAGAACTTCTGAGATACAGCAAGAATCCATACGGAAACGAAATCCAACATCACTTTTGCGACAACAAATGCAAAGGTGAGTGGCAGCGGAAACGACGTGAGGATTTAGGATATACCAAAGAATGGCTATATGAGCAGTATGTTGTTAAAGGGCGTACAGCTAATGATATAGCTAAAGAGGTAAACCGAGATTCAAAGCGCGTTTGGGAATGGATAAGAGACTACGGTATTGAAACGAGAAAACGCGGGTATGGCGATACAAGTGTATGGTTCAAAGAAGGCGAAGAAAGCGCGTTCAAAGGGCATCATCACACGGAAGAAGTCAAAGAACAGCAACGGCAAAGAAGATTGAACGATGGTCATGTTCCGTATCTGGTGAACGGACAACATTGGCTAAAACAGAAAGGGAAACATCCTGCTTCTTGGCGCGGCGGCGTAACTCCCGAACGGCAAGCTGTTTACAGCTCTCCGAAATGGAAAAAGGCTGTGAAAGAAGTTTGGAAGCGTGAGGACGCCACATGCCAGCTTTGCGGAAAAAGGCAAAACGAAAGTAGAGACGAGACGTTCCACATCCACCATATATACCCGTTTGCTGATTATCCGAGACTCCGCACTAATCCTGACAATTTGGTTTTGCTGTGTAGAGAGTGTCATTTATTCGTGCATAGCAAAGAAAACGTAGACAGAAAGTTTAGATTAAAAGAAATGAGGTTCCCAGAATGGTTGAAAGCGGAATAAAAGCCAATGGCAAACAGGTTATAACAGACCTGTATGCTTTATACAACGGTGATAGCTGTGAGCTTATGCCGGACATTCCGAGCAATAGCATTGACATGAGCGTGTTTTCTCCGCCTTTCGAGTCTCTTTATTGTTATTCAAACTCTGATAGGGACTTGGGAAACAGCAAAGGACACGATGATTTCTTTTTGCACTTTTCTTTCATCACGAAAGAGCTTTTCCGTATCTTGAAGCCTGGGCGCATTATGGCTGTGCATTGTATGAATCTCCCTACCAGCAAAGAGAAGGACGGCTATATCGGGATTCGTGACTTTCGTGGGGATCTGATTCGCGCCTTTCAGGACGTTGGATTTATCTATCACGCCGAGGTTTGTATTTGGAAAAACCCGGTCACGGCCATGCAGCGGACAAAGGCGCTCGGATTGCTCCATAAGCAGCTCAAGAAAGATAGCTGTATGTCCCGCATGGGTATTCCCGATTACGTTGTGTTCATGCGGAAACCCGGCGAGAATCCGAACCGCGTAACGCACACGAATGAGAGCTTTCCCGTAGCTGATTGGCAAGAATACGCTTCGCCTATTTGGGATGAGCTTAATTCTCCTGTGTGGTGGGATATTAATCAAAGTGACACGCTCAATGCGCGTATGCCGCATGACGATGAATCGGAACGGCACATTTGCCCTTTGCAGTTGGACGTGATTGAACGGTGCTTGCGGATGTACTCTAATCCGGGTGATGTAGTGTTTACTCCGTTCCTTGGCATCGGCTCTGAGGTCTACACGGCAATTAAGATGGGACGCAAGGGAATAGGCATTGAGCTGAAACCCGCCTATTTTGATGCCGCTGTGGAGAACATCAAGAACGCAGAAATGGAGATGCAACAGGCGACGTTGTTTGATATGGCGTGATGGAGCCAAGTTATGAAACCCTGCGCCTATTACGATTACGACGATGCTGCCGCCCGTGACAAATTATGCTGCCCGGTCGATAACTGTGATATGCAATGCGGCGGTTGCGGATTCAACCCGTCCGTTATGGATAAACGCTTAGAGAAATGGAGGCGAGCATGGCGAAAAAAGAATCTGTACAGGAGCGTAAAATCTGCGTGATTATCCGTTCCGAAGATAAACGAAAACCGGTTGTGCTTGAAACGTGGCGGTACTGGGAAATCGTGGGAGAGCTGCGCTGGATGGGCGCTGATTATACACAGGCAACAGATGCGGCGAAATGGGCGCAACGGGCGAAACCGGGCGATATAAACCGAGTAGATGACATTTTGATGGAGGTAACGGATGGGAAGACTGACTAAGCGTAAATTTGACGGAACTGGCGTCTCTATTGAAGGTGCAACCTGGGAAGCTTTTGAAAAGCTTGCACGGTATGAGGACGCTGAGGAAGAGGGCCGGTGGGTAGCATTACCGCCGAAAACGCAGGATGTCGATTTCATGCGCATATTCGAGCTTATTACGGCGGACGGTGAAGGACGGGCTATCGCGTTGCCGTGCAAGGTGGGTAGCACGGTTTACTGGATTCCCGATCTGACAGAAGACACTATCCTCGCAGATACAGTTTCCGCGATTTGTGTATATAGAGGAAATTGTCTCCGAGTGATGTTGCCGAACTTGAATATTGAGCCGATCTATCCCAATGCGCACTTGTTCTTCACCCATGAAGAAGCCGAGTCCGCGCTGAAAGGGACGAAAACGGATGGCTGAGAAATAGTACATCGAGCGCGAGGCATTGTGTTATCAGCTTGCAAAACAAGCCACGATAGACGGACAGCCGAGAGCGATTAGACGAGCGGCAAAGATTGTTGCAGACTTTCCCGCCGCCGACGTGCGGCCGGTGGTGCGAGGAAAGTGGGAATCGCACGGGGAGGGATTCAAGTGGGTGTATATCTGCTCCGCGTGTGGGTATGTTGACGGCTATCCGCTGAACGATAGGATGAACTTCTGCCCCAACTGTGGGGCTGATATGAGGTTAGACGATGAAACCACCTAAGTATTTTTATTTCCGTGTGAAAACAGGAATAAATAAGATAGCGCTTGAAGATGCAAGTGACGCTGATGTAGTAGAAGTCGTGCGGTGCCGGGATTGCAAGTACGCGCCATCGGGAACAGACAACGGAGAAGATCAAGGCTTTGGCCTTGAATGGCCTCACGATGAATGGCCGGAAGATAATCCCTGCCCTTGCAAATGTGAAGATGGATGGTATTCACACAAGCCCGCGCCGGATTTCTTCTGCGCGGCTGGTGAGAAGAGGGAGGAAACCAATGCGTGAAAAACCGTGCAAATTTGCAGTAGACAACAGCGGTGAAGTGTGGGAATGCGGTGCGCATCCGAAAGTATTCTGCACTGAACAGCAGTTCGACAGGAACCCGGACGGAAGTGTGAATATTGTTCTGTGCGGGTACGAGCCGCCGAAGGAGGAAACATAATGTTTGGACGCGATCCAATAACAGAGGCGTATCTATTAAGAGACGATCCATACTGGCATCAAAAGTGGGAAGAACTGAGAGCTAAATATGAGCAAAGTATGGAAAACAGCGAGCCACCGAAAGAGGAATGAGCATGAGCCTTGATAAAGCAATCGAGCACGGCAAAGAAAAGAGAAAACCGTATCGTGGAGCAAAGGCGATAGATTGTACGTGCAGGAATCACGGCTCTTGCAAATGGTGTGAGGAGAACAGAAAACACAAATTCCGGGACAAACACCCGGCAGAGGAGGACGAGACATGTATATTGATGTAATGTGTTCTTGCTGTGGAAATCATCAAAAGCTATCAAACAAAAAGATTGAAGACACTGTAAATTTAATTCATAGCGGCTGGGGGAGCTGCGGTTCTGCTTTGTATTGCCCTGAGTGTTCAAAATCATGGAAAGAGCGGAACGGCAATCGCAAAATGGCAGATGAGCGCAACACTTTTATCGTTATCATGAATTTGTTCTTTAACGCAAAGAAAGATCGGGAGGGCGTGTGATGCTTGAACTTCGACCTTGCGATTTTCAAACAGCAACACAATTTGTCGAAGAACATCATAGACACAACAAACCGCCCGTTGGACATAAGTTTTCAATCGTTTGCTACGATGGTGATAGGCTTGTCGGTGTGTGCATGGTTGGCAGACCGATAGGCCGATACTTAGATGATGGACTTACACTTGAAGTAAACCGAAACTGCACAGATGGAACAAAGAACGCTTGCTCTATGCTGTATGGCGCTGCGCAACGTGCGGCAAAAGCTTTAGGTTATAAGAGATTGATTACCTACACTCTTAAAAGTGAGAACGGTTCAAGTCTTAAAGCGTCTAATTGGATATGTGATGGTCAAGCCGGAGGAACGCATTGGACAGGGCAGCGGTATGAACAAACGGAAATGGTTTTAGGAGAAATGAAAGTACGATGGCGAAAGGAACTATAACCAACGCCGACCGCATCCGCTCCATGAACGACGAGCAGTTGGCTGAGTGGATTTGCGATATTGCCGGATGGCTTCCTGAATATGAAGGAAGAATGCACCCAATTTTAGAATGGCTGAAAGAGGAGGCGACGGAATGAGCAAACATAAAGGAGTGAAAAGTGGAAGCCCGCAAGCTATGGACTATGCTGCAAAACTCGCATTAAAAGCCGAGGCTCACGATATGCGGCAGCGAGAATTTGCGCGGCAATTTGAAGCCGACCTGTGGACGCTTACGCTTGGGCGTTTAGGATGGCGCGAGAAGCGTTTCGGTGATCTGGTGAAGCACCTGGACGCCGTTCACAGCGAATACTGCAAGGGCGTGTTGCTTGATGCCGAGGATGACCCTGATATTTGGTACACCAAAGAACTGCTTGACCGGGAGATAAAACGCTACGTCGGGAAGCATTTTGTACCCTATGACGATCGGTATGGGACACGACCGGCAAAACCGCAGCCGATGACCAACATTCGCAATCTGCGCACGATGCCGATTGACGAGCTGGCTGATTGGCTCGCTGGGTT
>Ga0326511_10004779_pt1 | contig 10748 bp, 4 predicted proteins | sample 0_2496_0518_D_FD_203701 | JGI IMG/M metagenome (GOLD analysis project Ga0326511, IMG submission 203701) | Bovine rumen microbial communities from UC Davis, California, United States - 0_2496_0518 | ecosystem: Host-associated > Mammals > Digestive system > Stomach > Rumen | place: USA: California... | reverse complement strand
CGTACACCATTGCGTAGGAAGAGGATGGTTTCCGGATAGTTGCTCATGACGCCACGCACGGACAGGTTGACCTCCTCGCCCTCCTGTGCTGCCATGCCTGGCACGTAGTCAACGAGCAGCTCCCTCAGGTTACGGGCGGTGCTGAGCCGTATCATCTCCTCGGTAATCAGGGTGACGGGCACGGGAGCCTCTTCCAGCGTCTCTGCCTGCTGTGAGGCAGTGGTAATGGTTGCGGTCTGGCTGGTCTTAACGGCAGCGACGATGTCGGAGAGGGGCTGCGGGTCGTCAATGGAAGGAGAATAGTAAGGGTTGGCCTGCAGCAACAGGCGCACATACCGCTCGGCGGAGGCATCGTCGTCGTCGGCCAGTGCACAGAGTGCCAGCAGACGGTAAGCGCCTTCACGCAGGGAACCGTTGAGCCTGGACAGATGCTGAGTCAGCAACTGCCGCGCCTGCTCCACATGACCTATCTGATACTCTTCAGCAGCCTGTTCAAAGAGCTGGCGGCTGCTGTCCGTCTGAGCTGTGGCGGCGGACGTCAACAGCAGGGTCAGGAGGAATGATAATAATAACTTTTGCATCTGGCGATTATTTCGATTGGTATGAAATGCATAAGAACTTCTTTTCGTTAGTCCTTTATCAATGGCAGTGTGATGACAAACTCGGTGAGCCGTGTGCCACAGCGAAGAACAATGTCGCCATGATGGTTTTGCACCACCTCACGGCAGATGTAGAGTCCCACGCCGACGGCCTCGCTCGTAGGCTTGGTGGTAAAGAAGGGGTCGAACACCTTATCGCGTACTTGCGGCTCTATGTCAATACCATTATTGGCAATAGTAACTATCACCAGACCGTCGGCGGCAGCAACGCTTATGGTTATCTGTGGCCGGAAGGCGGCGAGTGCTGCCTGACAGTCAAAGGCATAGAAGGCGTTTGCAATGATGCTGAGCATGGCCTTGATGAGCTGCTCGCCATTGCCCATGACCATCAGCGGCTGGTCGGGGATGTCAGTGCTGACGGTGACAGACTGAAGCTCTATGGCATCGGCATAAAGTCTGAGCAGGCGCTGGTGGCAATGCCGTACCACGTCGGCCATGTCAAGAGGCTCATAGTTCACGCGATGCTCCCTGAGAATCTCGCCCATAGCCTTCACCACACGTGCCGTATTCTGCCCAAACTGGTCTACCTGTTGCAGGTTGTCGCCGAGCATGCCGAGTAGGTCTAAGGTGTCAGCATAGTTGTCGGCAGACATTTTCTCACCCTCGTCCTCAACGTTCTGCCGCAGGTCACGGAGCAAGTCGCCGGAGAGTTTTGAGTAATTGGTGATATAGTTCAGGGGGTTGAGGATACGGTCTACCAACCCCTTGGTAAGCTTACCCACGGTAGCCATCTTTTCACTGCGAATCAGTTCTTGCTGGGCGGTGCCCAGGTCGTCGAGAGCCTGCTGAAGCTGAAGCGACTGCGCCTGCAGCTCATCTTTCTGCCGTAAGATCTCGTCGCGCTGACTCACCACCTCGGCGGTGCGCTCGCGGACGGTATTCTCCAGTCTTTGCTTCTCCATGCGTAGCAAGTGCAGCCGATAGAGAAACAGTGTATAGATCACGGCGATGAGTAGCAGCACATAAAGCAGCTGCATATACCACCGCAGGTAGAACGGTGGAGCGATGGAGAAAGTAACCACTGCCACGTCGGAGCGGTCGCCATTGGCTAACAGGGCTTCCACGCTGAGGCGATACCGTCCATAGCTAATGCCATTGAACTGCACCTCTGACCCCTCGCTCCAGGCGCTCCACTGTCCGTCATTCAGGCGGTAGCGATAAAGGGTGACACCCACAGGCGAGGGGAAATCCACGCCATAGGCGAAGCTCAGGCTGTGAACATCGGCGGGCAGCTCGAAAGTGGGCATCTCAGAGAAGCCTCCCCACAGCACGCTGTCAGCCCCCATCCGCACCGTGCGCAGATGGAGCTGCGGCCGACTGTAGGAGCCGGTATCGGCATCGGCAGCGTTGACGATGGTGATACCATGCTCATGGCCTATCCACAACTGCCGGTCGTCGTGACAGACAGCCCTGACGGCAACAGCGCCCAGCGGTGCGAGCAGCTTGTCCCAGAGAGGCTGGCGCTGCCCATGCTGCCAGCAGTACAGATGGCGTCCTTCACGGTTGGTGAGCCATAACATGCCTGCACTGTCAGCCTGCGAGAACAGGGGATAAGACACTGGCTGTTCGGTCTCCGAGCCAATCATAGCCACATGGCCGTCTAACGGCACGATTGCCTTCCCGCTAACGTCAGAGGACTTCTGATGCTGTGTGGGACGGAAGTCGCTGTCTGTTGGCTGTTTATTGTAGATGTGTCCATAGATATTCTGCAACCAGAAAGTGCCTCTGCTGTCTTTATACATCTTATTGACATAAGGCAGCGAGCTCATCAGCTGGCGTTCGGAGGCCTCCAACGGCTGACGCCACACGCCGTCGGACTGTCCGCAGTAGAGTGTATCCCCGTCGCGGAACAGGGCCGTACAGCTGACGTCCGTCAGCTGAGTGGCTGTCCCCGCAGGCAGCACACTGTAGATGCCATTGGCCGTAGCCACCAGCAGGCGATGACCGTCATTGAGCAACTGCCAGCAGGCAAAGTCGATGCCCGCCAGCTTCTGGAACATCCGACGGCCGCTCTGCTGGCGATAGAGGCCGGTGGTGGTACCGGCATACTTCACGCCCTGGAAGTTGGCAATGGACAACACTTCGCCGCCAAGCCCCTCGCTCGCCGTGAACCGTGTGTAACATGAAGGTATGGCGATAGTGAACAGCCCTACATCGGTAGCCCCCCACAGCAGCCCATGGCCGTTATAGGATATGTCTGTGACATTGTTTGAGCACAACCCGTTAGCCTCTGTGAACTGATAGACGCTAGGGGGCAGACCTCTGGTACCTGAAGATGGGTATTGGGTAATAGTCAGCCCTCCACTCTTGCTGATGGTCACCACAGTGTGATTACCTACGTCCACGGCCACCGTGTCTGCTGCCATGTCAACCGTCTCATTGTCTGTGGCTGCGGAACCAGCAGCAGAGGGTTTCAAACGCTGAACATGACCATCGGCAACCTGATACTCTGCTCCGTCAGACACTCTCAAAAGCAGACGCTGCCCCTCCTGCCACATTTTCTGCACCTCACCATTGAACTGCTCGCAGCCACCGACGCGCACCAGCGCCAACCGCCCGTCGGCAGCAACGACCACACGGCCAAGATAGTTGTAGCCACCGGCCCACACTACCCCTTGATGGTCGCGCAGGAGTGCCGTCATATTAGCTATGTCCGGGGTATGAAGCATGTGCCACTCGGCATTGTCGAAATACAACAGTCCCTCGAAATTAGCTACGAAGACAGTGCCGTCGTTGAGAGCAAGGATGGCGTAATTGCGATGATGCCCATGATAGTCATCGGGCGAATAGTTGCGAATGAACGGCACGCCCTGGGCGCAGAGGGAACAGGGCTGGACTACGAGAAAGAGGAACAGGACAAGGCATAAGCTTGCAGCAGGTATGACGCACCTCTCACAGGAGCGCCTTGTGCCTTTCGCTATTTCTATCAGTCTATGCCACATGTTTGTTACCATTAGCCGTCAGTCTTCAATTTTCAATCTTCAATCTATCAGCTTCCGCTGCTTGATGTTTTTACTTACGTAATGCCGCCACTCCTCGGGCGTGAAATCGCGCGTAAGGCTGCGACGAACAATCTCACCCATCGTCTCCGGCAATACCACTTGCTCCATCAGATTACCATTATCCGTAACGGCCCAACCCCGGTCGCGCTGGGCAGAGATGGCGAAATCAGTCATCCACCGCGAACTGCTGATGAGCGTCAGAGGGTCAAGTTTGTCAGACGTCAGCTTCCAGAGGCGCAGCGTGCCGTCATAGCTCGTGGAATAGAGGCTGTAGTAGTCCATCTTCAGCTTCGACACACGCGAGCGATGGCCTACGAGCTGACTCTGACGACCGTCAGGAGCAATTGTATAGATAGTGCCGCTAAGGGTGCCATAAGCTGAGATGCCCGACCCATGGGAGTAGGCAAAAGCGGTGATGACCCCCTTCACCGGCACCTTCTTTGTAGTAATCTGCTGAAGGCTGCTCACCATGTGCTGACACCCCTGACGGTCGAATATCAGCGGCTGGGCGTCAAGCCTGCTGACACAGGTCGCGTCGAAGGAGATAGGCACAGTGCCTGTGATGGCATACTGCTGCATGTCGAATGTTGCCATCGCACCCTTGCCGACAATAAGCAGCTCTTTGCCGCTTTTCATAACCGCCAAGAATGACGGACTGCTGACAGAGGGCACGTCAACCGTCACCACCTCCCCATGCTTCACTACAACAAGGTGACCGGTGCGGCTAAGTGCATAAATGGTGCCCGCAGCGTCGATATAGAGACCTTTAAACTTATATCTTCTGTCACTCAGCAAGCACCGGCTCTTGATAGCTGTACCCGTAGCCTCATGCTGATAGATATCGCCTAAGATGCTGACCGTCACCAGACGGCCGTCATGGCCGGGCACTGGCTCCAAGGCAGAGATGGTGCCGTTTTGCAGGCTCTGGGTAATCGTACTCTGGCTTATCTTTACTAACGCCTCATAGACCGATGGATGGTAAAGATCGCCATGATAGTCGCGGACAAAGGAGAACGAGGCGTAAGCCATCAGACGGGAAAGACTGGTCTTGCCTGCATGAAAGAGCGATACTGCGCGCAGCCCTAAAGAGTGTCCCAGCGAGATGTAGCTCAAGGTGTCGGCCATACGTTTTGAGGTTTCTGCCACCACGCGCTGAAGCTCGGCAACGCGCCGCTGACGCTCGGCCGTCTCATAGGCCTCACGGGCAGAAAGTTCTGATGCTGTTGCCTCCCGCTCGGCTTTCAGCGCACGCTGACGCTCCTGCTCTGACAGACGCGTCATCTGCTGAGCGATGCGGGCCTGCTCAAGGGCTTCCTCACGGCGGTTGTCGGAGACGAGCTTCTGCTGAAAGGCAATCTCCTCCATGCGACGGCTCACGCCGCGAACTACCGTTGAGCGCTTCTCTAACGCTTGCAGCTGGGCTACCTGGCTCTCCAGGTCGCGCTGACGGTCGCTGCCAACTTTCCAAATGAGGAAATTCGACAACAACGACAGCAACAGCAAAACCGTCAGAATGCCCGTCTTATAATCCATTCTTCTACTTTCTCAATCTCTCCGCTCGCCCGAAGGTCAGTTGTTTCCAAAGGGGCTATAACCTTCTCAGCGCCAGCATGGTGATGTCATCACTCTGGTTAGCGCCGGCAGTGAAAGCATTCACCTCGTCAAGCACAGTGGCTATCACCTCTTGGCAAGCGCTCGTGCATTTCTCTGCCAAGACCGCCTGCAGACGACTCTTACCGAACATCTCCTCCCGCTCGTTCATAGCCTCAGTCACGCCGTCGGTAAACAAGAACAGCATGTCGCCGGAAGCCAGTTGCAGCGTGTCCTGACAGTATCTGATGTCACTGATACTGCCCACCATGATATTGCCACTCAGGGGTAACTCTTCGGTCCGGCCGTCAGGATGTACGACAAAGGGCAGGTTATGGCCGGCGTTGCAATAGGTCACCAAACCTGTATTGACATTATACGTGCCGTAGAACACGGTGACGAACATGCCATCAGCCGACTCGGCGGCGAGCATATCGTTAGCATGGGTCAGACATTCGGCTGGGCTGAGCTCCTTCATGCCCGCGGCATGAATCACGGTACGACAGATAGCCATAAAGAGCGCTGCCGGTATACCCTTGCCACAGACGTCGGCAATGGTGAAGCAGATCGTATCATCATCAAAGCGGAAGAAGTCATAGAAATCGCCGCCAATATTCTTGGCAGGCTTCATTGAAGCGGCTATGTCAATCTTACTGACATGTTCCGGAAAGGGCGGAAACTGCCGCGGCAAGATTGACTGCTGAATACCATTGGCCACCTCAAGGTCTATCTTGAGAGCCTCCAGCTGATGATGCTCACGCATGGTGGAGTGCACAAAATCAACTTGCTTGATAGCCTTCTCGATGGTGCAGTTCAGGTCCTGCAAGTCTATGGGCTTGGTGGCAAAATCAAAAGCGCCCTGATTCATGGCCTCGCGAATATTGCCAATATCATCGTAAGCGCTCACCATGATGCACTTCATTGCAGGATTCTGACGCTCGTTAAGCCGTGAGAGCAGTGTCAGACCGTCCATCTGGGGCATGTTGATGTCTGACAGGACAATCTCTATGTCGGGATTCTCCTGCAGCACCTTCAGAGCCTCCACACCATTACGCGCAAAATAAAACTCATATTCTCCCTTGCGTATCTGACGACGGAAATACTGTGTCAACAGCCCCTCCAGGGCCGCCTCGTCGTCAACACTCAATATCTTTACCGGTACGTTCATCAGCAGTTATTTTCGATTATCTTAATGTACGAATGATTAGTGCATGACAATGCCTCGTCGGACAGTCATCTTAAGCCTTTATGCTCGGATACTTCCTCGTCCACCCATCCCAGCGGAGGCGCATGACGCCGAAGAACGCTTCACTGAAGATGCCACCTGACATCTTGCTCGTGCCCTCGCGGCGGTTGACGAAGATGACGGGCACCTCCTTAATCTTGAAGCCTATCTTGTAGGCCGTAAACTTCATCTCTATCTGGAAGGCGTAGCCCTTGAAGCGTATCTTGTCGAGCTCGATGGTCTCAAGCACACGACGCTTGTAGCACTTAAAGCCCGCCGTGGTGTCGTGCACCTGAAAACCTGTCACCATGCGCACATACATCGAGGCGAAATACGACATGAGCACACGGCCCATAGGCCAATTCACCACGTTGACGCCAGAAATATAACGGCTACCGATGGCCACGTCGTAGCCTTCGTCATGGCAGGCGCTGTAGAGCCGTGGCAGGTCGTTGGGGTCGTGGCTGAAGTCGGCGTCCATCTCAAACACATAGTCGTAGCCATGGGCCAACGCCCATTTGAAACCGGCGATATAGGCCGTGCCCAAGCCCAGCTTGCCGCTGCGCTCCACCAAGAACAGGCGGTCGCCAAACTCATCGGCCATCAGGCGCTTCACAATCTGAGCCGTTCCGTCGGGCGAGCCGTCGTCGATGACTAAGATGTGGAAGCACTTGCCTTTGCCGCCCTGCTGAGGATGCTCCAAGCCGAAGACGGCCCGGATGATTTTCTCCATGTTTTCCTTCTCGTTGTAAGTAGGAATAATCACTATACTGTCGCTCTCGTGCATTGTTTTTAGATTCTTTTTCCGTGCAAAGATAATCATTTTTTCCGATGTGTATGCAACAATCGTATTTTTTTTAGTAATTTTGGCTACACCGAAAGTACTGCGTCTCGGAAAAACTCAAATATATTTGGCTTTTCTCTCGACTTTTCGTAATTTTGCACCGCTTTAAGCATTATGGATATACAAGAGTTAAGTAATCAATACGCCAAGCGGCCGCAGATAGCCGCACTGGCAAAGGCTTTGGGCAGTGCCGACGAGCGACGCATCATCCTGGAGGGGTTATTAGGGTCGTCAGCGCCCGTAGTGTTCAGCGCCTTGGCTCACAAATGCACGGCAACCATGGTATTCGTCCTTCAGGATGCCGAGGAGGCCGGCTATTTCTATCACGACTTGATGCAGCTCATGGGCCAGCAGGTGCTGTTCTTCCCCTCCAGCTACAGACGCTCAGTGAAATACGCCCAGCGCGATGCCGCCAACGAGATTCTGCGCACCGAGGCGCTCACGAGATTAAATGAAGAATTAAGAGTGAAGAATGAAGAATACATCGTAACCTACCCCGAGGCGGTGGCCGAAACGGTGGTCAGCAAGCAGCGGCTCGACAGTCGCACGCTGACGCTCACCACGGGGCAGACCGTCAGCACCGCCGACATCGAGGCAACACTCCACGACTACGGCTTCCGCGAGGTAGACTATGTCTACGAACCGGGACAGTATGCCCTGCGAGGCTCCATTCTCGACGTCTTCAGCTACAGCAGCGAGCTGCCCTTCCGCATCGACTTCTTCGGCGACGAGATAGATTCCATACGCACCTTTGAGGTGGAAGACCAGCTGTCAAAGGAGCGTCGCAACCGCGCAGACATCGTGCCGCAACTGGCCGAGACGGCCGACAGCCGTGAGTCGCTGCTGGCGTTTCTGCCCAAGGACACCATCCTTGTGTTCAAGGATTTCAGCTACGTGGCCAGCGCCATCGACCGCACCTATCAGGAGGGATTTTCGCGACAGGCCGTCACCGAGCGCATGGAGCAGGCGGCCACCGAGATGGAGCAGCATGAGATAGAGCAGCTGCTGCGCCGCGAGTGCCAGCTCATCAGCGGAGCGCAGTTTCGCAACGAGGCAGAGCAGTTCCGACATATCTATCTTTCTCACGCCTCCACATCTCTCAACGCTCCGCTCGAAGAAAAGTCGCTTGCAAGGCAAAAGTGCTCAACCATTTCCTTCCACACCAAGCCACAGCCGCTGTTCCACAAGAACTTCGACATGCTCACTCACACCCTGGACGACTATCTGCTGCAGGGCTTTCAGCTGTTTATTCTCGCCGACAGCCAGAAGCAGCAGGAGCGCCTCAAGGAGATTCTCAGCGCCACCTCATCCTCAGCCGCCTCCGTGCTCGACTTCATCCCCGTCAACCGCACGCTCCACGAGGGCTTCATCGACACCGACGCCCGCGCCTGCCTCTTCACCGACCACCAGATTTTCGACCGTTTCCACAAGTACAACCTCAAGAGCGACAAGGCCCGCAACGGCAAGGTGGCGCTGACGCTGAAGGAGATTCAGCAGTTTGAAATCGGCGACTACGTAGTCCACGTCGACCACGGCGTAGGCCGTTTCGGCGGACTGGTACGCATGCCGCAAGGCGACGGCTACCAGGAGATGATCAAGATTACCTACCAGCGGGGCGACGCCATCTACGTGAGCATCCACTCGCTCTACAAGGTGTCGAAATACAAGTCGCAGGACGGCGGCGAGGCGCCGCGTCTGTCAACCTTAGGCACCGGCCAGTGGGAGCGGCTGAAGGAGCGCACCAAGAAGCACATCAAGGATATTGCCCGCGACCTCATCAAGCTCTACGCCAGACGCCGCCGCGAGCGGGGCTTCGCCTTCAGCCACGACAGCTACCTGCAGCACGAGCTGGAAGCATCGTTCCTCTATGAGGACACCCCCGACCAGCTGAAGGCCACGCAGGACGTGAAAGCCGACATGGAGAAGCCCGTGCCCATGGACCGCCTGGTCTGTGGCGACGTGGGCTTCGGCAAGACAGAGGTGGCCGTGCGCGCAGCATTCAAGGCGGCCTGCGACGGCAAGCAGGTAGCTGTAATGGTGCCCACCACGGTGCTGGCCTATCAGCACTTCCGCACCTTCCAAGGCCGCCTGAAGGACATGCCCGTGCGCGTAGACTACCTCACCCGCGCACGCTCTACAAAACAGGCCAAGCAGGTGCTCGCCGACCTGGCCGACGGCAAGATAGATATTATAATAGGTACGCATAAGCTCATTGGCAAGACGGTGAAGTTCCGCGACCTGGGCCTGCTCATCATCGACGAGGAACAGAAGTTTGGCGTCTCTACCAAGGAGCGCCTGCGACAGATGAAGGCCAACGTCGACACGCTCACCATGAGTGCCACGCCCATTCCGCGCACGCTGCAGTTCTCGCTCGTTGGCGCACGCGACCTGAGCGTCATACAGACGCCCCCGCCCAACCGCTACCCCATACAGACGGAGATTCACACCTTCGGCGCCGAGATTATCAGCGACGCCATCAACTTCGAGCTCTCGCGCAACGGCCAGGTGTACTTCGTCAACAACCGCATCTCTGACCTCACGCATATTGCTGAGATGATTCATAAGTACGTGCCCGACGCACGCATCGCCATCGGCCACGGACAAATGAAGCCCGAGGAGCTGGAGGAAATTATCCTCGGTTTTGCCAACCACGACTACGACGTGCTACTCTCCACCACCATCGTGGAGAACGGCATCGACATTCCCAATGCCAACACCATTATCATCAACAGTGCCCAGAACTTCGGACTCTCCGACCTACACCAAATGCGTGGCCGCGTGGGCCGTGGCAACCGCAAGGCTTTCTGCTATCTCTTGGCCCCGCCCTTGGCCGCCCTGCCCACCGACAGCCGCCGCCGCTTGGAGGCGCTGGAGAATTTCAGCGACCTCGGCTCGGGCATCAACATTGCCATGCAGGACCTCGATATACGCGGCGCCGGCAACCTCTTAGGCGCCGAGCAGTCAGGATTCATCAGCGACCTGGGCTATGAGACCTACCAGAAAATTCTCAATGAGGCGATGGCCGAGCTGAGGAATGAAAGAGAGACCGACCCCCGCCCCCTCCCTGAGAGGGAGGGGAGTGAATACCCTGCAAAATCAGGTGCTCAAAGTAATGACGCCCCTCCCTACAGGGAGGGGATGGGGGAGGGTCTTTTCGTCGCCGACTGCACCTTAGAGAGCGACCTGGAGATGTACTTCCCCGACCAGTATGTGCCCAGCGACTCTGAGCGCATGTTGCTCTACCGCGAGCTCGACAACTTGAAAGACGACCGGCAGCTGGAGGCCTACCGCCAGCGCCTGCACGACCGCTTCGGACCTATCCCCGCCGTGGGCGAGGAGCTTATCCGCGTAGTGCCCCTGCGCCGCTACGGCAAGCAGCTGGGCTGCGAGAAAATCATGCTGAAGCAGGGCCGCATGTTCCTCTATTT
>Ga0326511_10004778_pt1 | contig 10749 bp, 5 predicted proteins | sample 0_2496_0518_D_FD_203701 | JGI IMG/M metagenome (GOLD analysis project Ga0326511, IMG submission 203701) | Bovine rumen microbial communities from UC Davis, California, United States - 0_2496_0518 | ecosystem: Host-associated > Mammals > Digestive system > Stomach > Rumen | place: USA: California... | reverse complement strand
GGGTTAAATTTATATTAAAAATTAGTTTCCTTTCTTTAGGAAATTTTTTCATGAAATATCGTTCATGCTTAATTTTATAAAGTAGGAATTTAATATTTTTATTACGTAACAATTTTTGATTAATTTAATTTTTTTAATTTTAGTTTTTCATAAATTTAAAAATTAAATTAATTGATTTAAAATGATTATTTTCTAATTTAAAGCGTTTTAGATAGTTTTTTAAAATTTTGAATTTCTTTTAAAAATGTCACTATTTTAAAATTCAGTTTCAAAAACAAATTAAAAATTCAGTTGTAAAGCAGATGGGAATTTCTGTTGCAAATTAAATTAAAAATTCAGTTTCAATACAAATTAAATTTATTGTATTCAATAAAAAATCATAAATTACTATAAAAGGGGTTAAATATGGAAAGAGAAGATTTTAACGGAATGAATTTAAATGAGGATATAAGCGATGAGGATTTCAACAAAATAGTTGGAATCTATGAGCAGATAAAGGATAAGATTTCCAAGGAAGATTTTATTTCAGTTTTTAATGAAAACAAGGAACTAAATAAGGATTTTTCATTTTATACAGATTTATACTGTGCAAAGAGAATTTTAGACAATTTAGGACCTGCGGAAAACGAAATTCTTGATGAAGTTTCTGGAAATGTTCTTAAAATAAGCGATGTTGAAGTTGGAAACGAGAATTTCGATATTGTCGCACGTGTCATGTCCATTTCCAACTCAAGGGCTTTCGTATCCGGAAAGGGCAGGGATGGAAAGCTGTGCAATCTTGAGGTTGCGGATAATACCGGCCGTGTCAGAGTTGTTCTCTGGACTCAAAACGTCAAGCATGTAAAGTTTATAAGCGAAGGAGACATTGTAAGAATAGGAGATATCGAGTGCAGGGAAGGCTATCAAGGCGGAAAGGAATTTACACTCAATCCAAGGTCTTCAATTAAAAGACTTGAGGAAGGAAGCCGAGATTATCCTAATGATATTGACTCCTATCCAGACTATTATGAAGAGTTCACAGCTATTTCCGATCTCAGGCCAAATGAACAGGCAAACATTAGAGGAAGGCTTATAAGATATCCTACCCCTCACAAGTTCAACAGCAACGGCAGAGACGGAAGGGTTGTATCACTTGAAATTCAGGATGAAAGTGGAAAGATAGCCTATACAATCTGGAATCCTGTTCCTGATGATTTGGATATTGAAGTTGGAGATGTTGTCAAAGTTATCAATGAAGAGCCTAGGGAGAGAAACGGTGAGATTTCATTTTCAAGTTTCTCAGGCAGAATAGTCAGGGATGACAGCGGATATGAGGTTCCTGAATTTACCGACAAGATTTATAAAATCCAGGAAGCTATTGACGGCGAAATCAAGGATGTGACCTTGTTTGGTAAGGTTACAAAGGTTCAATCCCCTAACGAGTTTGTAAGAAGCGATGATTCAAAAGGCTTTGTCCGCTCCATTGAATTATCCGATGAAACAGCTTCAATCAGGGTAACTCTCTGGAATAATGATGCAAAATCCGATATCAACAAGGATGACTTTGTTAAAATCAGCGGAGGGGATGTGGAACTGGATGATTTCTCTCCAAGCGGATACAGGGTAAATACAGGATTCAACAGTGAGCTTGAAATAAATCCTGATGGATACGAGGAGCTTAAAGGTCAAATCAGCGATTCTCTTGATAACAGGGAAATCGAATTCTACAGGATAAGCGCTGTTCAAGATGATGAGATAAAAGGAGTCAACCTCTTTGCGATTGTCACCAAGGCTCCTAATGCTAGTGAATTTACAAGACGAGACGGCAAAAAGGGATATGTTCGCTCCATTGAAATCTCAGATTCCACAGGCTCAATCAGAACCACTCTCTGGGGAGATGACGCCAAGTTAAAAATCGAAAAGGGAGACATCCTTAAGATTCTTGATGGAAATGTGGAGGAGGATGAGTATTCTCCAACTGGATATAGGGTAAACACCACTCGAGGCAGCGAAATTGAAATCAATCCTGAAGGCTATGATGAATATTCCAATCAATTGAGGGATGAAATAGATGTATCCAATTACTCAATTCAAAAAATAGCTGATGCACAGGAAGAGCTTCCATCCAGTGTCAATTTTATCGGAATTGTAACAAAATCACCTAAAGTGAATGAGTTTGAAAGGTCTGACGGCAAGAAGGGTTATGTCCGCTCCATAGATTTAACTGATGACACAGCTACAATCAGAGTAACCCTATGGGGAGATGACGCCAAGTTAAAAATCGAAAAGGGAGACATTCTCAAGATTCTTGACGGCAGTTTGGAGGAGGATGAGTATTCTCCAACTGGATACAGGGTAAACACAGGCCGCGACTGCGAGCTTGAAGTAAATCCTGATATTGATGAAGATTATGTTCAAACATTAGAAAACGAGGCCAGATCCCTGGAAAAGCCTGTAAAGAAAATAGGAGACATTGACAGCGAGGAAATGGATGTCACATTGCTTGGAATAGTCACCAAGGTCTCCGACCCTATAGAATTTGCAAGAAACAACAATGAAAATGACAAGGGTATTTTCAAATCTATCGAGCTTGCCGATGGCACAGGTTCCATCAGAGTCACTCTCTGGGGCGACGATGTCAAGGAAAAAGTAGGAAAGGGAACAATACTCAAGCTTGCAGGCTTAAACGTAAGGGAAGATGATTATGCGGATTCAGGATACAGTGCAAACACCAGTTTCAATACAGAGTTCAGTTATGAAACTGAAGACATTGATGATGAGCTGTTATCTACTTTAACACGCATTGAAAGCCAATTAAATCCTATTGATATTGGAGATTTGGAAGATACTGATGATGAAGGCGAAGAAGTGGACATCATTGGAAGATTGATTACCTTGTCATCCATTCGCGAATTTGAAAGGGATGATGGAAACAAGGGCCATGTATGTTCTGGAGACTTCGCTGACGGCACAGGAAAAATCAGGGTCTCATTCTGGAATGAAAAGTCCGAATATCCATTTGAAATAGGCAGGGCATACAAGATTGAAAATGCCAGAATCAGACTTGGAATGTATGAAGTAGAACTCAATGCCGGCAGATCCGCTAGAATTATTGAAGCAGATGAAGTGGAGGAGGCCTCACTTCCAAGCTTTGAAGAATTGGAAAATATGGTTTATGAACTTAAAAACATCAATGAGCTTGATGAGGATGACAGAAGCTTCAAGGTTGTAGGCAGAATCCTTAGCCTGAACGAGATTCGCGAATTTGAAAGAAACGATGGTTCCAAAGGTCTTGTAAGAGGCATTGAAATAGGAGACGCTACCGGAATCATCAGAGTAAGCTTATGGGATGACATAGCAAGAACCCCTTGCGATGTGGGAGACCCTATCAAAATCCAAAATCCTAATATCAGATTCAACGATAATCAAGTGGAATTGAGCGTTGGCGCTGCTTCAACCATTTTAGACCCAAGCTCTGAGGAAATGGAAGGCATTCCAAGCTATAAGGAATTGGAAGACAGGGCATATCCATTGAAGGAAATAGAGGAACTCAACGAGTCTGATAACAACATCAGAGTGAAAGGAATCTTTACTGATATTTATGGAGGCAGGCTCTTGACTCCTAGATGTCCTCACTGCAACACCACTTTGGAAGAGGATGAAGAGGAATGTTCCTACTGCGGAAATGAGATAGACGAGCCTAATTATCTCCTCATGCTTCCAGGAAAGATTCAGGATGATACAGGCGAGGTTTCAGTAACTTTCTTCAATAATCTGGCTGAAGAGCTATTGGAGATGAAAACAGATGACATAGTTTCAATTTATGAAACCGAAGGTGATCTCGGTGCTATGGAAGGCAGGGTGGAAAACCTTGAAGGACTGACTTTGGATGTCCTTGCCGATGTTCGTTTCAGTGAATACGACGAGAGCCTCAGACTAAGTCCAAGAAGAATATTCTCCAAGGAGTTATAGCTTAAATTTTTTTAAAATCATGATTTCCATTTTTTAAAAATCATGATTTCTTTAACTATTTTTTAATAATTTTTTTGCTTTTTTTTCATTGATTATTAAGTTTTAATTTTCTATTAGCTAATTTTTTAGTTGATTTTAAGTTTTAATTTTCTATTAGCTATTTTTTAATTTATTATTAAAGTTTTAATTTTAGAATATAATGATTATTATTGTTTTTTTAAGAAAATTATAAATACTATAAATTAAAATTATTATTATCAAATTTAGGAGGTAGAATCATGAAGGGCAGCAGTGTGATAATTGCAATTTTAGCTATTGTAGTCATAGCTCTCTGTGTATTGCTTGCAGGCAGTTTTATGGTCATTCAAAATGATGATGGCGGTTCTGCTGAATTAACTCAAAAAGTTTCAGACAAGGTTTCCCAAAGCGTTGATGAAAGTTCATCATCCGGATCTAAAATAGTAGACGGCCTTGAAAAGGTATCCAACGGCCAGGCTGGCGATGGAAGCTATATTTATGAGGAAGCTTCAAGTGATGGAAACTTCCGTCAATATGATGAAAACGGCAAGTTGATTGGTTCAACTTATGAAGAGGACCAGGCACAACTTGGAAATCCAAATGGAGAATTAGAATAGCTTTTTAGCTATTTTTTTAAATTTTCAAATCTTCATAAATTTTATTTTTTATTTTTAAAAACTATTTTTTATTAAAAACATTTTTTATTCTTTAAAATCATTTTTTATAATTTATGTAATTCTTTAACTTATTATTTTAATTTAGAAAATTACATAATTCTTAACTCATTATTTTAATTAAAATCTATATTTTTATTTTGCAATTTTATTTTTATTGTTTTAAAGTTGTAATTTTTTATTAATTTAAAATTGTTTTCAAAGGCTTAAAAATTATTTATTTTAATAAAATATTTTTAATTTATCTTTATTTTCTTATTCTATAATTATATTTACTTTAATTTGTTAAATTACTTTTTAAATCAAATATTTTAACTAAAAAAACAATAAATTTAAATATTATCATGTATAATTTACAAATACAGATTGAATTAAGAAATTAAGATTTTTAATAAATTTTTTTTCTTAATATATTGTAGATTAAATTGAAAAATAGAATTTAATTGCAATATGCATTTGGATTAATAGATGATTTCAATTCATTTGCCAATGGATTTTATTGTTCTTTGCTTTTACACTTGAAATTGTACTTATTACTTTTCAAATGCTCTGTCTTAATCATTATATATAAACAAATTTAAACTATAACTACGTATTAAAATTAGAAATTATTCAATTTTTAAATTAATTAAAATATGGTTACGTTATTAAAATTATTAAAAATTCGAATATGTGCATTAGATAATCATTGCCCATAAAAAGCTAAAAATTATTAATATTCAAAGCGGTTTGGCCGAATTATCTAATTAAGTTTATTGAACACTTCTGATTGAATTACTAAATTTATAGTTTAATTAAACCGAGGGTTTGGTATGAATAAAGAATTTTTCAAAGGAATGAATTTAGCTCAGGATATTAGTGAAGATGATTTCAACCTCATTGTTGAAGAATTCAAAAAGGTTGAAGACATAATATCTAAAGATCAGTTTATAAGTGAGTTTAATGAACGCAAGTCTTATTATGAAGATAGCTCTTTAATAAGTGATAATTCCATAGTCTCAATGATTGTTGGGCCTTTGTCCCCGGAGGAGAATGAAGCTCTCTCTGAAATCACCGAGGAATCCTTGATAAAAATCAATGATGCTGAAGATGGCAATCACGGCTTCAATGTCATTGCCCGTGTGATGACCATTTCCAATCCAAAGGAATTCACATCAAGCAAGGGAAAACCAGGAAAGCTATGCAATATTGATATTGCAGACGATACTGGTGAAGTAAGACTTACATTATGGTCACAAAACATTAAACATCTTAAAAACGTGAAGGAAGGAGATATTGTAAAATTCACTGATGTCGATTGCAGAATCAATTCATATAATAGAAAGAAGGAATTTTCACTGCGTCCACGATCAACCATGAATGTTTTGGATGAAGAGAGCAGTATTTATCCTGAAAACATCAGTGATTTCCCAGTATATGAAGAGAAAATCACACCTATCAGCGAAATTTCTCATGAAGGAAACATCAGCATTCTCGGAAGACTGGTCAAGGTTCCAAAGCCACGCAGTTATGACAGCAACGGCAAAAATGGAAAAGTTCTCTCACTTGAAATCCTGGACAAGACAGGCAAGATACAATATACCTTGTGGAATAATGATGTATATATTGTCAGCGCTCTTGATTTGAAGGAAGGAGATATAGTCAAGATTTTAAATGAGCAGGTAAGAGAACGTGATGGTGAATTCTCTATTTCCCACTGGTCAGGCAGGATATTAAAGGTCGAAGGAGATTATGATATTCCAGAATATTCCTCTCAAATCATAAAGATCGGCGATGCTCACGAGCAGAAGGACGTCATTGTTCATGGTATTGTAACAAAAGTTTCCGATACTGTGGAATTCACTTCCAGCAATGGCGAGCCTGGATTTGTAAAGACAATTGAAATTGGTGATGGAACAGGCACAATCAGGGTAACCCTCTGGAGAGACGACACTAAGATGAACATCTCCAAAGGAGATATGCTCAAAGTCATTGGCGGAAATGTGGAGTATGATGATTTCTCCCGTGCCTACAGGGTAAATACCAATTGGAACAGCGAGTTTAAAATAAATGCTGCTGATGATTTGGAAATCAAGGAATCTCTGGAGGAAAAATATCACTCCCGTCTTGTTCCTATTGAGATTTCAAAGATTCAGGAATTTGATGAGGAAGACGGCGTGGAAGTAGACATCCTGGCGAGATTGATAGATATTTATAATGGAAGCACTTTCATAAGAGACGATGGAACAGAGGGAATGCGCCGAAGCGGTATTTTTGCAGATGCTTCAAAAGGCATAGTAAGAGTCACATTCTGGGATGACAAGGCGGAATTTCCTTTCGCTGTCGGAAGGGCTTATAAAATAGAAAATGCAAAAACCAGGCTGAATAATACAGTTGAACTCAATGTCAACAAATCCGCAAGAGTCATGGAGATTCCAGAGCTTCAAGTGGAAAATCTCCCTCCATTGGATGTATTGGAAGACCTGATTTATGAAACCCGTCCGATTGGTGATTTGGATGAGGATGATACTAACATTAAGATCATTGGAAGAATAATGGATGTTCAAGACATTCATGAATTCACCAGGGATGATGGTTCAGTCGGCGTCGTTAGAAGCATAGATATTGGTGATAAGACTGGAATCATCAGAGCAAGCTTGTGGGATTCCAAAGCTGACATGCTGATAGAAGTTGGAGATCCTATCAAAGTTCAGAATCCTAGAATAAGGTATGACAATGGATTGAAGCTGAACATCGGAAGCAGCTCCAATATTCTTGAGCCAAGCATTAAGGAATTAAATGAGATTCCTTCCACTGAAGAGCTTGAATCAATTTTATTCACAGCCAAGGACATAGGAATGCTTGAAGAGGAAGAGCCTAATGTAAAGGTTCATGGAACATTGAAAAATATCTACACTGATAAAATCCTAATTTACAAATGTCCATTCTGTGATAATACAATAGATAAGGATGACAAGGAGTGTGTTGTCTGCAATAATGAAATCGTAGAGCCTAAATACACTTTAATCCTCTCTGGAGTGCTTGAAGACGAGACCGATGAAATCGAAGTCGCATTTTTCAATAATCTTGCCGAAGAGATTATTGGAATTAAAAAAGAGGATATTATCAAAATCATTAATGAAAGCAATGATGAGAATATTTTAATGGATGACTTGAACAAACTTAATGGAATGGCATTGACACTTTTAGCTGATGTCATTTATGATGAGATAGGAGACAGGAATCAGTTGAGGCCGAGAAAAATTATCTCTAAAGACAAGTATGATTAATGCTTTAGGAGTATTAAAAGCTGTTGAACTAAATAAATTTTATATAAAAAAGGTTTAAAATTTTTCAAATCTTTTTATTCTAATAGGGATTTGGAATTATTTTAAATCTTTAAATTTAATGAAAATTATAAATATCATATGTTTATAATTAAAAACAAGGTTACTGAAATTTAAAAAACTAAACAATGGATTGATTATAATGGAACTTCAAGACTTACCTAATGTTGGAGAAAAAACTGCAGAAAAATTACGAGATGCTGGATTTGCTGATATGATGAGACTTGCTACCGCCACCCCTAAGGAATTGGCTGTAAAAGCTGAAATCGGTGAAGGTGTAGCTGAGAAAGTTATTGAAGCTGCAAGAAAAGCTGAAAAAATCGATTTCGAAACAGCATTCGATGTGATGGAAAGAAGACGGGATGTCGGCCATATCACTACTGGAAGCAAAGGTGTTGATGAGCTTAGTGGTGGTGGAATCGAAACACAATCAATGACTGAGGTTTTCGGTGAATTCGGTTCCGGTAAAAGTCAGATTTCTCATGAACTAGCTGTTACAGTTCAACTTCCTCCAGAACAAGGCGGATTAGATGGTGACTGTGTATTTATCGATACTGAAAACACATTCAGACCAGAGAGAATTGAACAGATTGCAGCTCATTTCGGCCTTGATCACGAAGAAACCTTGCAGAGAATTCACATTGCAAGGGCATTCAACTCATCTCACCAAATCTTGATGGCTGAAAAGATCAATGAGCTTATTCAAAGCGGAGTAAATGTCAAACTCGTTATTGTGGACTCTCTCATGGCTCACTTCAGAGCTGAATATGTGGGAAGGGAATCCCTGGCTACCAGACAGCAAAAATTAAACCAGCACTTGCATGCATTGCAGCAAATTGCAAATACTTACAATGTTGCTATCTTTATTACAAACCAGGTTCAAGCAAGACCTGATGCTTTCTTCGGTAGTCCAACCAAGGCTGTCGGAGGTCACGTGCTTGGACACGCTTCAACCTACAGAATCTGGCTCAAGAAGGGTCTCGCAGGAAAGAGAATTGCAAGACTCGTGGACAGCCCACACCTGCCTGAAGGAGAAGCAGTATTCAAAGTAACTACCGACGGTATTGTAGACTAGTTATGCATTCTACTTCGGACAAAATAAAAAGTTTTTTTTTAAAACTTTTTATCACTCTTTTTTTATTTTATTATCTTTAAGCAGAATTTCATTTTTCAAAATTTATATCAATTTATAAAAACTTTTTTTCGATAAAATATTTTAATCAGATTATCCAATATACTAATATTTAAAAAATTAACTATTTTTTCAAATTTATTTTATTGGTCGATTTCATGGATTTCAGGATAATCATAGTTTCAATCATTGTCATGATTCTTATAGGCTTTTTTTCAAAAAAAGTCAATCTCATATCATCAGATGATGTCGAAACTCTTAATAATATAGTAGTTAATATAGCTCTTCCATGCATGATTTTCCAGGCTTTGTATGCTGCCAAGACTTCCTTGTTTGCAAGTTTAAGCATATTGACACTTTACATGTTGATATGCAGTTTAATAGTGGGGATAATCACTTATTTGATACTTAAAATTGCAGGCTGGGACAGCAGGAAAATATGGACGATAGTCGTTTGTGTAGTTCTTGGAAACACAGGGTTTTTAGGATATCCAGTTACAAGCGGCATTTTTGGTGCTGAGGGCATGATCAGGGCCGTATTCTGTGACATATCAACATCAATACTATTCATATCCTTAAGCGTAATCCTGATAATCCTCTTTGAAGGAGATATCCGCCAGGCATTAAGGAAAATATTGATTTTTCCTCCATTATGGGCAATAATTCTAGGATTGCTGTTCAATATTTTTTCTATTCCAATCACTACTGTTGGAGAGACGGTTGTTGATTATCTAGCTGGTGCCACAGTTCCTCTTATTATGATTTCACTGGGTTTGTCCTTAAATATTGAAGGCCTTAAGAATCATCTTCTAGAGGTTTCATTTGCTTCATTAATGAAATTGATTGTCTTCCCTTTAATAGGACTTGCAGTCATGGCTCTTCTTGGTATTACCGGGCTGAATCACACTATCGGACTTATTGAGGCGGCTATGTCTTCTGCCATGTTGTGTCTGGTATTGGCCATTAATCATAAACTGGATATAGATCTGACTTCAGACTGCCTCTTTACAAGCACATTGTTTGCTTTAGTGACTATTCCGGTTTTCCTCATGTTTATTGTTTAGCTTGCTAATTGCATAGAGTCATATTTTTTCTTAATTTTTTGTCTTTCATTTTTAAAGAAAACATTTTTAATTTCAAGTGGTGCTAAAAAGGTTACACTTTTTAGTTTACCATTATTCAATTTTCATTTTTTTATTCAAAATTTTATCTTAATTAAATTGATTGTTTTTAGTTAATACTATTGATTTGATATTGTTTTTTAAATTTAAAGAATTTTTTTATAAAATCTATATTTTTAAAGCTTTCTTAACCTCTTTTTTTAATTATTGTATTTTATTTTAATTTTTTTTAGGTTAACAAAAATAATAATTCGATGATTTTCAAACGATTTCTTGTTTTTTAATTTTAAGCTATATTTTTTATTTATATTAGAAAAAACGATTTATTAAATATTAATTTTAGAAATAAATTAAAATTATTATAAATAACTATATTTTACTAATTTTTATCAGATTTTTATTTTATTATATATATACTTTACTCCTACCTCTTAATAGAAACATTTATATGCTCTTATTCCAAACATAACATTATCTAATTTTATATATATATAAAAAAAATTAGATCAAATGATTAATCATTTTAC
>Ga0326511_10004777_pt1 | contig 10750 bp, 6 predicted proteins | sample 0_2496_0518_D_FD_203701 | JGI IMG/M metagenome (GOLD analysis project Ga0326511, IMG submission 203701) | Bovine rumen microbial communities from UC Davis, California, United States - 0_2496_0518 | ecosystem: Host-associated > Mammals > Digestive system > Stomach > Rumen | place: USA: California... | reverse complement strand
CAATCTTGTAACTTATCATAATCAAAGACTGCTTCTACTTGAGAAAGAAGGGAACAATATTCTGTCAATGACAATTTCCCATCCTTTCTTTCTGACATGCTGAATATTTCTATTATTCTTGATTTATTCATTATTATTTGATTTGTGCCTGCAAAGATAAAGATAATAATTGGAACTAACAAATATTTTAACATATTTTAGAAAATATTTATTATTAAATAGTAAAAACAATATATGGCAAGACAAAATAATTACCCGATATTCGAAAACAATTCTACTGTCATTACGGCAGAATTCCTGAATGGTTTGGTAAATAATGTTAAGACGCTTAACCAAGAAGACGGAGTTTTTGATATTAGTATAGCCAATGCTGTATCAGGAGTGCCAACAACTTATAATTCACTTGAACTTGCTTTGAGTGGCACAAACGTACCTGTTGATGTAAGGAAAGGAGGTATGGCGGTCAAGTTCATTAACTCAGGTACGGGCAAGTACGAGCAGTGGTGTCTCAAGGCTACATCGTTTAGTTCTACTGAGAGTGACTGGGTGAGAGTGTCAGACATGAAAGCTGAGGATGTTAGCTATGGAGAGAGTAATGTCAAGGAGGAACTAGATAAGGTAAACGGCTGCATCAGCAAGCAGAGCACCCAGTCAGAAGCAGAGGAAGTAATCTTTGGCAATGACGAAGGGACTCAGCAATATGCTAAAGTGTCTTCTGAGGGCGTTAGAGCAGTTGCATATAGTGATATGCAAGGTAATAGCGTCATACCTGTCAAAGATACATCTATTGGCGAGAATCCAAGCACAACTAATATTCCTACGACTAAAGCTGTCAAGGAATATGTTGATTCTAATAGAGGAGACTACCCTATTGAGGCAAAAACAATCCAGTCTGATGAAGAATACTTTGTAATACGCAACTCTGCGGACACAGAAGATGTGATTAGGGTTACAGACGAAGGTTTGAGAGTAAAATCCCTCAAAGATATGCAGGGAAATCCTATAGGTGGAATTAGTGTAAGCGTACAAACAACATCTGGCAAAAACTATCTCGTTTTTAGTTAAAAAGTAAATGTTTTTTGGAATTTAGATTTATTTTTTGTAGTTTTGCAAAAATCTAACAATAAAAATACAAGACTATGAAAAGAATTATTTCCGTTTTACATCTATTTGCGTTTTGTCAGTTTGCATTTTCGCAGAATATAAAATTCCATTCTGGGGAATTACAAATCCCCAATGGAATAATGAAAAGTATTACAATAAATAAAGATAGCACTAATATAGTTATGAATACAATAGATGGAATCAAAATAAATGGAGTGTCTTACGAGATGAACACTAACCATTTAGACCCATTCGACATCAAATGGGGGAGAATGACTCATGTGTCTGTTAAAAAGGACGGAACAGGCGATTACACATCCATACAGGTTGCAATTAATTCCATTACTGATGCTACAGAGAATAATCAGTATTGTATAGACGTGTATGATGACTTCATCGTTAATGATTTGAAAGACTTGTGGCTTGCCAATGCACCTATATATCAGAACAGCAGTGATAGCCCATCTCAGCCAATAGCCCTGTTTATAACAAAGAACTGGGTACACGTGAGAGGTATTGGCAGAAGAAAACTTACAGTCGTAAGTCCTAACACAAGTATGGCAGGGACGTGCTTTCAGAACATTCAAGTCATAGCCCCACACGGAAATAGCATAATAGACAACTTTGACGTAGAGATAAAAGGAGGACGTTATGCAATTCATCAAGAGTCTGGTGGTTCAAGTGAGAGTATTGACTATATGGCTACAACCATATACAAGAATTTGAATGTGAGACATTGGGGTAATAGTTCCTACACAAACGGTTCTTCGTGGACTTCAACTTGTGCACAAGCAAATGGCACAAGTGGCGGTTCTCAGGAAATATATATAAACTGCCACTGGTATTCTGACGAGAATAAAACACCATTCTATGTTCACGCATTTCCTATGTCAGACAGCCCTAACAGATTGGTTTTTATTGGTTGTAGTGTAGATGCAGGCATCGAAGATAAAAGTTTAATAAGCTGTAACTTCGGAGGCAACAACTCGCTTCAAAAAAATCAGATTTGTATATACGGTTCTGATTTCAGAAGTTTCGATGCTCTCCGTGTTGCGGTAGATAGCACTATCAGCGATGCAAGATATACAAATCCTTACAATAAACAATATATACCTAATTCTGTTGTAGGCTTTGGAAATAAAAAGCACATGGTGAATCGTGTGTACTTTAGGACGTTGATGATAGCAGCCAAAAACAACGGTGATAGTATTTCCGTCATTGGCGGAACTGCCAAAGACCTTATATTTGGCAATTCTTGGATGAAACACAATGGAGTTGCAAATAGCGACAAGGGATATGAGATAGGAGATATTTATCTAATAAAAGGCACTACATCTCACGCACAGGAATTGCCATATCTACTCGGTAATTGTGCTGCTGAAAATAAGACTTTGATTGTTAGAGTTACGCATCCAAATACAACCTATGATGATGTCACCATTGTATTTGATAAAAATTACATGACATCAGACGGAAGTGCTTACACCTACCAGACAACTCCTGCAATCTCAATGGACGATATAATATCAGACATTAACTCTGAGCATTCTTCATTGTTGACCGTATCAAATCTCTGGAATATAAATATATGTATATTCGATGATACAAAAGAAGTTGGAATAAACGCTTCTAACGCAAATATTCCTATTGGAAGTGGAGTCGTTCACGACTACACTAACGGCATTAACGCTTGGCGGTTAGCAAGTTCAAGTGAGATACCTGATGGTGTTTCATGCCGTGCTCTCGCACCTAACGAGACTGGCGATATTGCCTTAGTCAGCCGAAACACATTCAGCAAGGAATCTCTTGGTATAAACACAATATCAAGCGGTCAAATGTATAAATGGAACGGCACAAGTTGGGTTACAACAGAAACAGCATCCGAGGCTACATTCATATCCTACGGAAGCAAGGGATTAACGGGCATTAAATAATCTAAAAAGAAAATAAATATGAAAATAATTTTCAGAAATTCATCGCTTATTTTTCAACAGTCCACAATCGAGCCAGTTGAACCAGTTGTGCTTGGTACTTATACGGCAGTTGGAACTGCCGCAGTTAATGCGTTTAGTCATGCTCTTGACGGTAGAAAAGGACTTGTTAGATTGCTTTCTTCGGATGCTAATGACACCACGCAGCAGTTTATTGACAACTACAATATTGCAGCTAAAAATCTATGGTCTCCGATAGACAAGACTTCATCAACTAATACAAAAATATATATCCGTCCGAGGGCAGTCGATGAAGTTTTCACTTTAGAATTTATCGAGTCCTCTGATTATCTTCTTCCGACTTGGTACGTGAAGCAAAATGTTCAAGCCCCTGTTAATATTAACACAAATAATGGAGCATATTATTTTGCAGATGACAAGGCTATGACAAATTTTATAGCAGGAGATAAAAGCGTAACATTGGCAGATGCACTTAAAAACACAGAAATTCGAGTCTATAAATATAGTGCAGACTCAGGATATAACGGTTCAGAGACTATTACAGTTCCAGATACAGGCATCGTAGATTTGAGTTTGTTTTCATCAGCTCTTACCAGACTACAATTTGCTAATGTGTCCAACCCAATTGTCAGCATACAATAATAACACACATAGACAAGAACTCAATAAAGCACTTCTCCGTATGCTTCCTATTGTCTTTGGTAGGAACATACGGAATTGCTTTTACTCTTGGTACATCTCTCTGTAAGGAGTGGTAAGGAATTAATGTATTAAGCAGTACCAGGATAAAGTAAGAAATAAAATACATATGAAAATTATAGATTTCTTCTTATACTAATGGAAACTCAAGTTTGCTTTACACCTAATATTAATAATTACTTATGGACATAACACTTAATCAAATAAAATTTATAATGCCTAATGTGGTTAGCAATATATTCAAAAATCCTAATTTCAAGGGATATACTGTTGACACCATTGTTGGGTTGTTAAACAAGTATGCCAAGGAGTTTGAAATCAACTCTCCTTTAAGGTGGATTCATTATTTGTCACAGATTGCACATGAGTCATGTGAAATGAGATATTCAGAAGAGATTGCATCAGGTAAAGCTTATGACACAGGCAAGTTGGCTGTTAAATTAGGCAACACCCCACAAGCTGATGGTGACGGACAGAAATACAAGGGCAGAGGCTTAATTCAACTAACAGGTTTGGCTAATTATAAAGACTATAAAAAGTTTTGTGGCTTTGATGTCGTTGCTGACCCAAAGTTATTAGCAAAGCCTGTTGGTGCCATCCGTAGCAGTATGTGGTTTTGGAAAACAAAAGGCCTTAATGACTTGGCAGACAAAGATGCTTTCCTTACTATAACCAAGAGAATAAATGGAGGCACTAACGGATTGTTAGATAGGCAGAAATACCTTAACAGAGCTAAGAAAGCAATAACTGTTTAACTATGGCTAAAAAGAACAATAATGATACATATGCTTCATCTCTATTTGACAATGATGAGGCATATCAGGCTGATGTGGCAAGAGCTAAAGAGATAGAGAAAAAGACAGGAAAGAAGCCTAAGAAAGCAAAGGAAATCAAATTTGAGAAACCAAAGCTTGATAACAGTGTCAACAAGGAAACAAAGCGTTTAGAGGACAAAGGAAGGAAAGAGGCTGAAGAGAATAAGAGACTCATTGCTCAAGGCTTGACAAAAGATATGTTTGGTGAAAGTCTGAAAAGAATTGTCAGTGAGACAGTAGATAAGTTTGTTAAAGGAATAATAATGTAAATATATAAAAATAATGACCTCTCTGAATTAATCGGAAAGGTCATTATTGTTTTAACGATATAAGTCACCATCACTTAAATCTGTGCAATAGTCATCCTTGTAGGCATCTGGGTCTTGTAGGTAATCTTGGTAGAATTCATCATCCTCATCATCAGGATATTCAACAGGTTTCTTATCAATAGGACCAAAGTCATGGTCTTCAATGCCTTCCTTGATTAACTTATTCACTGCTTCTATAACCATATTCTGAAGGTCAGATTCTGTTATTCTTATAAGTTGCTTTTTCATTGTAAAATGATATATTTTATTATAAATATTGTCATTTTTTCTGTTTGGAGAATGACTATTTATTAATGTTAAGTTTTAATTATTTTACATGTCAAACATAACAACAATTACACCTATTGTCCAAGGTATGAAGGGCAGTGTAGTATCACAGGTACTCAATGCTAACTTTCAGAATATCTTGAACGAATTAAAGACATTAAAGGCTGAAAATGAGTTATTGAAAAAGACGGCAATGATTGGTAACAACGGAAATGGAGGTGTTACTGAAGATGCTGTTGTCAATATCATGTATGACCCTCAGACCATTATGGCAAAGACATCTGATACTGATGAGTATTATACGGTCAATGTCAAGGTGATGTGTGGTAACAAGGAGGTCTTTGTGGGTGATGCTGACAGTGTTGAGAACAACACATATAAAGTAGATTGGGATAAGAAGATTGTTACTGGTGGACTGACTTGTAGCATTGACAAACTTGAAGGCAAGAATCTTTCATTCAGGGTTACTGTAAACAAGAATTCCATTGCTGATGGCAGCTTTGAGTTCCATGTCACTTTCAGGGGTGTAACCTATAATAGCAGGGTTAATATCATATCAACCACCAAAGATTCAACTTTTGACTATGCACAAGGCATTTTTGTCTCTACTATCTTTACGAGAAGTGATTCAACTCCTGCAAAGCCAGAAGGTGGCACATATAGCATCCCACTCCCAACGACTTTAGACGGAGACCCTAAAGGACAACATCAAGGTTGGTCAGATGGCATTCCAAGTGGAACAAAGCCTTTATATACATGTCACAGGAAATTCACTAGCAATGGTCAAAAGCCACAGGAAGCAACTTGGTCAACTCCTCTTTTAGCCATGGATAGTGCTGACCTTGACGTATGCTTTACCAATTGGTCAAATGGTACGCCTCAACCTCCAGCAGGAGATAAGGGTATTAATCAAGATACTGTCACTCAGCCATACGGTTGGCACAATAACGGCAAGCCAGATGACATATGGATGGCAACATGTGTCAAGAAAGGCAATGAATGGGGAAATTGGAGCATTGTTAAAGTTAAGGGTGAGAATGGTACTTCAAGTGATTGGAAGAATACAATATACAAGATGTCAAATTCTCAGCCTTTAAGACCAACGGCTGATACTATAGATTTTGTTGACAATGATGAAGCCGAAAGCCCTAATGACGGATGGCATGATGTTCCTAATGACAATGGTACATGGTGGATGTCATCTGCATATGTTGATGGAGATACTAAGCACGTACAGAAAGAAGACGGAGAAGAAAGTGGTTGGAGTGAGCCTGTTAAGGTAACGGCAGGTTCAAGCCAAGCTGTGTTTGTTTCTACCGTATTTAAGAGGGCTGCAAGTAACCCAGGCAAGCCTCTTGACCCAGGAGATTTTAATGAGCCTGTACCAAGTGGTTGGTCAGATGGTATTCCTGCGGACACAACACATACTAACTATCCTGTATGGCAAACACATAAGAAATTTACAAGTGACAATCTCTTCCCACAAGATGAAGATTGGTCTGAACCTGTGCTTATGATGGATACGGCTGATTTTGACTGTTGTTTCTGTTATTACACAGGTAGTGGTGCTCCTGGCAACCCTAATGACAACCAAGGTTCAGATGATGGAAGTGGCTATCATTGGCATGAGCCAGAATATGCCACAAGTGATGACAACTGGATGGCCACAAGATACAAGGCAGCAAATGCTCAATGGGGTAGTTGGGTTATTACAAGGATTAAGGGTGAATCGGGTAATGATGGTAACTATACCAACTATATTTTCAAGGCTTCTTCAGCTTCAACGCTTGATGCACCAAACATTCTTGACCCTAGGAAATTCATAGATAAACCTAATGACCAAATCAAGGATGATAATGGAAACCCTAATTCACAAGAATGCAACCAAGGTTGGGTAGATGGACCTGGTGTGGGAGATATTTGGTGGATGTCTTGTGCTGTCATTGATGGTACGACAGGTCAGGCTTTGGAAAAATGGTCTACCCCTACCAAATTAACAGGTGACAAGGGTACAGATGGTTCTTATACAGAATATAAGTATGCTATCAATACAAGTGAGGTTGACCCTCCAACAAACATATCCATAGACCAATGGGATGATAGTGTCTCAGGTGCATTACATACATTGTCCGTAGCAGAAGGAAAGCAAGAGGATTATAGGTCAGTGCCAAGCCTCCATTATATGTGGATGGCAATGAGGAGACATTATATCCCTGAAGGACAGACAGAACTTGTTATTGGTAATTGGGATTATGCAAGGGTAACGGGTGAAAAAGGTGAGGACGGCACAAAATTAAAGGTGAATGGAACCAAGGATAGCTACGAAGAACTCTTTTTGTTATCTGTTGACTCTAGTAACCGTAGGAGAAGTCAATTGCCAAATGATGGTGACTCTTACATTGTGAATCAAGAAATGTGGGTATGGTCTGAGAGTGCAGATTGGGTAAGTGGGGATTCAACTACCTTAGAAGCATATAATACTAACTTAGACCCTGCAAGGTGGCAGAACTGTGGCGGTATCGTTGGTCCTGCGGGTGAAAGTCAGTATCTTCATATTCTGTACGCTGATAATCTGGACGTTGAAATCAAGGATGAAAATGAGCAAGTCATAGGACATTGCCCATCTGTTGCATATGCCTCTCCTGAAGGATGTAGGTATATGGGTACACTTGTAGATAATCAAATAGAATCTCCTAATAATGATGAATCTTTAAAATTATATACATGGAGTAAGTTTACAGGTGCTGACGGATATGGATATGAATACATCTATAAGTTAAGTGATGTTGTTGACCCTTATAAAGTACCTTTATCCGCTGATTGTAAGGATTATTGGTACAAGGAAACTGTTAATGGCACAATTTATTCTTATACTGTAAACGCACCAGACGATACATATAAGAAGAAAACATTCCAAGACAATGACTATATACCTTCAGGATGGACAGACAATCCAAGTGGTATAACTGAAGAATATCCATTTGAGTTCATGTGCAAGCGTGTCCGTCAAGATGGCAAATGGGGCGAATTTACAGGACAAGCAGGAGATAATACAAGTGCCATACTTTATTCTTACAAGGGTAAAGATGCACCTTATCAAAGGAGGGAATGGGCTGTTTTTGATGCTTTCGTATGGAAAGCGGAAATGGCAACTAGCAATACATGGGGAAATACTATTCCTAATCCAGATGAATATCTTGGAAAATGTTTGTGGCAAAGAGAGAAAACAGTCACACCAGTAAATGGCAGTGCCCCTGATGAGGTAGAAGATGAATGGCACTATTTGAGGATTAGTGGTGAAAAAGGTAATGAGGGTACTAGCCTGAACGTTAAGGGTACATATGATTCTCTTAACCAACTCTTCTTACTTGCATATAAGGATAATTCCTATACGGCACAAGGAGGCATTTATGATGCGTCTAATCTGAAGAGTGGTGATGCTTATACTGTCTCAGGGCATATGTGGACATGGAATGCATCTAATGATTATATAACTACCAGTCCTTCTGCTTATGATACTCTTACACCTCAAACCCATTGGAGGGATGCAGGTGAGATAGTAGGTCCTGCAGGTGAAAGCCAATACATACATATTAAGTATGCCAATACTGTATCTGCTTGTACAGAAGAAGGAAAGATAGTGTATAAGGTTTTGGAGAATGAATGGCTAACATCATGGATTAGTGACCATGATGGTGAATTACCTGGACCATTCATGGGTATTTGCATAACAAATTCCGAAACTGACCCTGATGTAAATTTGGAACCTGATAATCAAAACTACAAGTGGTCTAAATATCAAGGAGAAGATGGTATAGACTACGAAATGATTTATACAAGAACAAGTGGCAGGACGGAACCTGACGATACAGAGCATGAAGGTGTTTTGGTACCTTTGATAGTCAATGACAATTACTATTCTGGTACATCAGAGGGTTACAAGATGTATTGTGCAAGTCCTGAAGCAGGTTTTAATAGTAACGGTTCTCCAAAGAATGATAATGTTAAGAAACTTTTCCAAAGTGAAGATTTCATTCCTACTACAAAAACACAAGAACTGAGAGGTGGCGTATTAAAGTCTATTACAACACACAATTGGACAGACAACCCTATGGGACCAACTGAGGAACTTCCTTATGAGTGGGCTTGTAGGAGAGATAAAATAAAGGGTGTATGGACGAACTTCTATGGTAGGGCTGATGATACTGAGTATGCTTTCCTTTACAACAAGTGGGGTAAGAGCACATTGGATATTAACATCAACTGTGGACAGAACTTTATATTCAAGCGTGAAGGTAATACTGCTGCAATACAGACACAAGTGATTGAGTTTACCTTAAGCAAGGATAATATGGTACAGACACTTGATGGACTTTCTGCAAGTACTGTAGTGGAGAAAGCATCTTTTAATGGTACAGTTACGGAAGAGAATTTCACTAATTTCTTCAATACTCCTATTGTAAAGCCTAGTGGAGACCAAGATTGTCACAATCCTTATATTTCTCTGACAACCAAGAAGTTTACTTTAGAAACAGGATGTACCTACAGTTTCAATGTGGTTTTAAATAAAGACAATGTGGATTATGTGAAGAAATTCACGTTTACTCTTGAGGCAAAGGATGGTAATGATGGTGCTCCACTCGTACAATATAAGATAGTTGCTGACAAGCCTAATTTGGTGTTTGATGCAAGGGGACAACTTGATATGGATGCCAATGATGGCATTGCAGTATCATGTTATGTAATGAGTGCTACTACCGAAACTGAAATAGATTGGTCAAGTGACAGACGTGGCTATCAAATGTGCTATCAAGTAGATTCTCAGCAAAAGCAAAACATGAACACAGACAACCGTACAGGCCATTACGGTGCTTTTGTCCCAAAAAGCATGTTGAACACTGTAACCAAGGAGGTAACAATCACACTTGAAAGTGGTTCTACTCCATCAAATAGAATAATATGTCAGACAATCAAGATACCTGTGTTGTATGATGTGGGTAGCAGAGATAATCTATTCAGCAAAGATAATGGCATTGACTTTATGTCTGTTGCAACTTCAGAAGGTAAATACGCTCATGCAATACATAATAACAATGGCTTTACTGCGGTTATGACTTCTATGGCAATAAATGAGAGAAAAACCATGGGACTTATAATTCAAGATAACCCTAATAATCCTCATTTTGAACAAGGCAAGTGCTATTGCATGACAGGTGATGTACGAATAAATTACATATCAGGAAACACTACATATAACAATGAAGATGTTTGTCTGAGTGGATTTACTTGTGCGAAAGGTGAAGAGAAAACAGAAAGCAAGAAACAGTATTTCACGGAAGGTAGTGGGATTAATGTCAATAATTTAGTTGCTTCAAATGAACAAGTTATAGAGAATGTAAATGGAAAAGTCTCTCGCAAATGGAGTGATTGGTATCATTTTGAGTGGAGGACATCAGGCTACACAGATTGCCCACAGATTTGCTTCTCCAGAAATCTCACAGAATCAACAAGGTCAACATTATATGTTGATGTTCGTAATTTGAAAATCGAACAATTGGCAAGGAAGACAGATAAACCTACACCA
>Ga0326511_10004776_pt1 | contig 10751 bp, 20 predicted proteins | sample 0_2496_0518_D_FD_203701 | JGI IMG/M metagenome (GOLD analysis project Ga0326511, IMG submission 203701) | Bovine rumen microbial communities from UC Davis, California, United States - 0_2496_0518 | ecosystem: Host-associated > Mammals > Digestive system > Stomach > Rumen | place: USA... | reverse complement strand
CCTCGTAGTCCTCGTAGCCCGCCGCAATCTCCTTGCAGCGATTCTCGACCTGCTCAATGCTCACATAGGCGCACTGCACACGGGTGGTCTCGGCCCCTGCGAAATAGAGCATGTCGCCGTTGCCCGTCAGCTTCTCGGCCCCCGTCTGGTCGAGCACCACACGGCTGTCAGTCCCCGTCGTGCATCGGAAGGCGATGCGTGTAGGGAAGTTGGCCTTGATGTTGCCCGTTACGATGGTCGCCGAAGGCCGCTGTGTCGAAATAATCAGGTGTATGCCCACGGCGCGGGCCTTCTGTGCCAGTCGGCAGATGGATTTCTCCACGCCCTTGCCGCTGGTCATGATTAGGTCGCCGTACTCGTCGATGACCACCACGATGTAGGGCAGGCTCTCGACGATGGGGCACTCGTTGTACTCCTTGATGTTGCGCTTGCCGATGCTGCTGATGAGCGTGTACCGCTCGTCCATGACACTGCACAGGTTGCGCAGTACACGCGCGGCCTCGGTTTCCTCGGTCACGACTGGTGCGGCGAGGTAGCTGTCGGCGAGGTGCTGATAGACGCTCAGCTCAACCTTTTTAGGGTCGATGAGCACCAGTTTCAGCTCGTCGGGCGTGCATTTGGCCAGCAGTGACATCAGCATCACGTTCAAGCCTACCGACTTGCCCTGTCCCGTGGCGCCCGCCACAAGCAGGTGAGGCATGTCGGCGAGGTCGGCGATGAACGTCTTGCCCGTTATCGTCTTGCCGATGGCAAGCGGCAGGGTCTTGTCCGTGGTGAGGAACTCCTCGCTGCCCAGGATGTCGTCCAGCGGCAGGACTTGTTTCTTCTTGTGCGGGACTTCGATACCCACCGTTCCACGGCCGGGGATAGGTGCGATGATGCGCACGCTCGTAGCCTCCAGCGCCACGGCGAACTCGTCCTTGAGGTTGCGGATTTTCGATAGTTTCGTCCCTATTTCGGGTCGGAACTCAAAGAGAGTCACCGCTGTCCCCTTGATTTCGTTGAGTTCGCTGTAGCTGATCTTGAAACTGTCCAATACTTTTGCTATGATTTCCTTGTTGTCCATAAAATTGAAAATTTAATTGGTTAATAGTCGTGCCCTGCCGAACGGTCAGGCTCGGCATGGCTGGACAATCAAGGATTGAAATGTTCCTTGTCCATCTCCCGCTGGATGAGGCTGCGGATGTAGTCGCCGATAATCCCCTTGCGCTTGCAGAAGTTGTACATATCAGGCGGCAGGATAATTGACGTGTTCGTGTCTTTCTTTGCCTTTCGCCCATTGACGAAGAACTTGTCAGGATAGCGACCGACCGCTGTCATCTTGGTCATCGCCTCGCCATCATACTTGTTTTCAGCCGCGAATTGCGACTTACAGAAAACGATGCTGTTGCGTTCGGCGAAGTAAACGATGCGGTCGTTATGCCGCATACCAGTGAGGTCAAAAGGTTGACCGTCTTTAAGTTTAATTTCGTTGTAGTAGATCATAATTGTATAACGTATTTGGTTGTTAAAAAGTATAGCAAAGCGGGAGAAATTTCTCTCTCCCGCCCTAACAAATATTAACCCCGTCCCGTGCCTCGCGGCAGTAGGGCGGCAAAACTTTTAAGTTATGAATTAAAGCAGTGCAAAGGTAGTCATTTCTGGCCACCCTTGCAAAAAGTAGGTTAAAGTTTCTTGAACGTCACAGTAGGATAGGCGTAGTCAGCAAAGAACGGGTGCGTTTCGGTGACGAGGTAGAAGTTGCCGTCGTCGGCTTTCACCCGATACTTCTGGACAAACTCCTGGTTTGGATAATCCTGCGGGATGTAGTCCAGTTTCTCGATGCTTTCGATGTCAAGCACGGTGTGATACTGACCAAACTCGCTGTCGAAGACGATTTGCTCGGTGTTGATGCCGTGCTGTACGTCGATTGTCGGGTCATCAAAGTAAACCTCGTCCGTGATTTCCCGGAACCTGCGGCCATCGACCTCGATTTCTCCATTCTCGTCCTCGACGACAATCCTTGTGCCTCCTGGAAGCCCTCGGTCTCCAAGTGTTGGGCTCACTTCGTTGTGGTCTTTGTCATACACCCAAGTACCGTCATCATCGTTAGACAGGTATGCCGTGTGATAGACATCCTCAACGCGGATAAGCAGAGCGTCGCTTTCGTCATTGTCGTTTACGATAATCTTGTAAATTGCCATAATCTTGATATTTTTAGGTTGATAAATACGAATTTGCTCCCGTGCCGATATTTCCGTCCGCACGGGTCGTTGTCATTCCGGGCACCAGTCGGCGCAGGCCACGCCGTAGCGTTGCAAATTGTCGTACATCCGTTTCGCTGCATCGACTGCCTGCATGAACGGTGGCAGTTCCTTTACTTTGCCGCTGGTGTAGTCCTCGGCAAGCGTCTTGATGCGGTCGTTCGCCCCGCTGTGTTTGATTTCCCCTTTGCCCTCAAGCATTGAGTAGAAGAAATCCTCGACAAGGGGTGTGACCTCGATGCAGAGGTCGGGGATTTGCAGAGCTTCCTGTTTGATCATTAATAACTGAATTTTTAGTTTATAACGTGAATAAAATTGATTTATTGTGCGCCCTGCACGGCAAAATGCAGTGCGCTGTGTGGTCAACCGTTGTCGATGATGTCGTCAATTCTTTTTTCGGCGTTCCATGAGCCGTTGATGATGCCGATTGCGTTGAGGTCGTGCAACAGGCTGATTAGCCGTTGTACGGCGATGTCGCCGTGCTTGGTCAGCTTGCCGCCCTTGTCGAACGGTCGCTTGCAGCCGAAGTACTCTTGCAGGATTTGTTCAAGGTCCATAATCGTATCGGTTTAATCGTTATTGTTCCAGTAGAATTCTTGCCAAAGGATTGTATCGTTACCGCTTTTCCTATAGCGGACATGGATGCGGTGTCCTTCATCGGCATCATCCTTGACTTGCAGCCTCTTTGTAAGTTCTTCCATTGCAGGAATAACTACATCACGATGCCACCAATCCGTTGGCACAAGAAATTGCCAACACAATGCGTTTTCAATGATGTCGCACCTAATTGGCAAGTCCTTGACAAAACCTAAATAGGTCTTGCCGTTACTCGTGGAACATTGACCATCAAAAATCTCTTCAATCCAATCGGTTGTGATGTTCTTCCCGTCGATTGGTGCTGGAATTAAATTGTTATAGTCCATAATCGTTGAATTTTAAGTTAGTAAATGCGAGTAGTGTCCCAGCCGATGCAACTCCGCTGGGACTTGGGTGGGTCAATCGACGTTCTTGAACATGATTTCAATTAACTGGTCGATACTCTCGACTTCGACACTGACGTTGTTAAACCCGTTCATTTCACCAATAGAGCCTATCGGACATTTGTCTGGCCTTTGCTCTTTGGTGTCAACGTACAACTTGAAATCGTCAAGGTTTCCGCAAGTAAATGTCAGCCAGCCAGCAGGTTTGTCTTCCCCGTTTCGGTAGGCGAACACGGGACACTCGCAACGAAGTCCGAAGGTGCGCAGGTCGTCAAGGTCTTTGAACTTAACGCCAGTACGACGTTCGATTTCCTCGCACACATCTTTGACCACCGATGTCCAATGTGTCTTTTGGACATCCCAAGACTTGCTGTAAAGTTTGTGGTAGAGCGTCATTTTCTTTGCCGCGATGCTTTGATAGCGTAATGCTGCCTGCAAAGCCTTGTCTGCATCTTCTCTTAATGCTTTTGACTCTGCGACCTCTTTCGCCCTGGCGGTGTTGTACTTGCCGATGATGTCGTTTATCTGCGTGCCCATAGCATACCTCCTTTCTCGTCAACGATTGATACGGTGCCTATGTGCTGTACATAATACTTGTCGTCCACGCCGTTGCGTTCGGTCGAATTAGCGATGCGGTTAAGCATCTTTTTCGCCTCGTTCTCGTCGTAGTCGTAGCAGCAGTCAATCTCAACCTCAAGGGTGATGTAGAATTTTCTACGGATTTGTTTTTTATTTGCCATAATTGTTAGAATTTAGTTTGGTTAATAAAAGTTAGTGGAATACGGCACCGTCGCAAAATGGTGCCGATGCTGTCAAATGATGCGGGTAATAGTTGTTCCTTTCGGTCGTTTAAGGTCGGCAATTTTGGCTGCCGACATGTGATCCCATGCCTCAACAATAAAGACATAGCCATTGTCTAATTCTACACAATAAGTATTCATAATCTTAAAGTTAATTGGTTGATAAAGTTAGTAGCAATGTGTTGCGGACTTAACCGCAACACACCAAATTAAGACCACGACAAGACACGAACATCAAAGAGCTCGGAGTTGTTATCGGGGATTTCGCCTTCGCTTACCTTTATGCTAAATGCCCGAACTTTATACGTTGAGTTGCAGCCTATCAACCCTTTTTTCGTGTGCCGATACGAGACTTTGCCGTATAATCCGACATATTCGTCACCTATCGTTGTGGTTGCTCTCCAAACACCCCACGACCACCAAGTCATATCTGATGTGATTTTGATTTTCGTTTTCAATTTGCCAAGAGTGCGGTGCGGTGTAATGTAGGGATGCGTTATCTCGACTTCGATAAATCTTTTCCAGTTTGCCATAATTATTGAGTTTTAATTGGTTAATAAAGTTAGTGGCGGTGCGCCGTCAATCGCTCGGCGGCACACCAAGAGTTTAGGCGATTGCACCAGCCATTTCTCGCTGCTCCACGTCGAAGGTGGTGACATCGGCCAGCTTGGGCATGACCATGAGCCTGTCGAAATCCTCGTCAATGACGTATGCAGCCTTGCAAGGGTCTTGCAGCCAGAAACCCTCTTGCTTGAAACGCTTGGCCATGTTCGGGTCAAACGCCACGCCCAAAGTGCGGTCTGAAACCTCGGTCAGCCCAAACGACACCGACCTGCGTTCCAGACGATAGACCTGCTCGCGCTTGTTGTAGTCGTAGTGGTCTGCCACCTGCTCGCAAAAATCGAAATAGATGCGGTCTGAGCCTTCGTAAACGCTGACTGATACAAATGTACTCTCTGATTTTGTTTTGAGCTTAGAGAGCCATTTCTGCGCTTCCTTGCGGTCTTTCTCGGTGATGCGGTAGTAGTGCATTTCATCCAGGCTCGGCAAAACCGCCTTCCAGTTCGGCCATGTTTGGTCTTGCTGGATGGATTTGACAATCGTGTCGCCCGACTTGATGATGAGCGTGTCGAAACTCTCATCATCCCCCCTGGCGAAGAAAGAGAAATCCATAGGGCATGTGCCCTTGACCGATGCGGCACAGATGCGTTTCCAGTCGTCGGCAGGGAGCATCGCCACGGCCTTGTCGTTTTCGCTTGGCGCGAGGCTGTCGTCATCGTCGGTGATGACAGCGAGTGCATGGGTATCGCAACCAACAACATTGACTGCGGTGGTCGCAATATCGTACTCGACGACCACGTTTTGGAAAGCGGGGTGCATCATGTCGCTCTTGGGCAGTGTGAAGTCGGCGAGACGTTTTGCGCCCTTGCCGAACATCATCGAGAATTTGGCGATGAGTTGCCGCTGTTCCTCTTGCTGGAGCGTGAACGTATACTTGTTCGCATTGCCGAAGTGCTTCATCAGGTCGAGAATGTCTCTGGCGTTGAAGGTGCATCGGAAATTGCCGACAATGATGGTCTCGATGGGTTCTTCGCCATCGAAAAACTCGTTCATCGCACGCTCGTAAAGCGGTCTGAGCCACTTTTTCTCTGATGTGGTCAAGCCCTTGTAGGTGAGCATAGGTTTCTGCTCGGTCGCCTTGCGCATGGCATCGGTGCCCTTTGCCATGTTGAGGTACTTGTCTGCGAGGTTACACAATGCCGTGAAAACGGCTTGGTTCTTTTCTTTGTCTGTCATAACTGAATTGTTTAATGGTTAATAAAGTTAGTAGGACCGCCAACCGCTGCGATGCGGCTGACGGCTGGGGTAAGTGCTTAGAAATGATAGTCAAGTATTCCGCCGATGTAGAACTTGTCGCCTGGCTTGTGCCCCTGGTACAAGCCCTCGATGAAATGGGCGAAGTCGTCAGACGTGCAATCGTCACTGGTAAAGATAGCATAGCAGCCATAGTGGGTACGTTTGAGCGTGGCTCTCAACTCAAAGAGCGTCATCCACTTCGTGAAGTCGATGTTGTTCGCCTTGCGCTTGATGTCCACCCGCCAGTCCTCGATGAACTGGTCGCAGCCGAGGAACGTCAACACCATGCCGTCACGCTTGAAGATGCCATCAAAGAGCTTGTCGAAATCTTCAAGTTCCTCTTGGAGTTGGCTCTCTGGAAGGTCGGCAGCATAATCGCCGAGCGGTTCATAAATCCACGGGTCGAGACTGCAAGCCGTGATGTAATCGTCCTTGTCAATCGGGTTGGTCGAGATTTGGTAAATTCTGCTGTGTGACATAATTGTATGGTTTTTGGTTAGTAAAGTGAATAGAGCCGCCAACGGGGTCGGTCGTTAGCGGCTGCGGTCAGTTGCGATATTCCACAACATCCCAGCCAAATTCGTACTCGTGGTACTCGGTCTGCTCGCCAGTGTCAAGTGTCTTGACAAGTTCGTCGATTTCCTTGTCGGTTTCCTCGTCGTCACCAACAATGCCAAGCCGATTTTCGAGGGTCTGCCTGATGAAGTCCTCGCCTGCCGTTTCTCCGTAAGGCACTGCAAGCAGGTTTACTTTTGCGTTGTAATCATCGTGGTCGATTGCGTAAAGGATTTCAATTTCCATAATGATGAGAATTTTAGGTGAATAAAGTGAATAGCCAGCCAGCGGTAGCAACAACCGCTGACCGATTGAGGTTAGCAAGGTTGGATGTCGTATGTGAGCTTGTAGTAGTGCCGTTCACCGATAAGTTTCACAGTAACATCAACATCGGGCAAACGAGTGCCAAACACTCTTTCCATAACATTGCAGTAGGAGTCATGACCTTCTTTGCTCTCGCGTTCTGCTCTTGGTTGGTCGAATTTAAGCAACACGTTTAGCTCATACCTTGCATCGCAAAGATTTTCATACGTCTCTTCGTGGTGAAAATGCCCTTCATTGTCACGATATACATCGCTTGTAAGCTTGTAGATGATGTTTGCTTTCATAATTGTTTGAATTTTAGCGGTTAATAAAACAAGCACCCGCTGCGGTTATGAATCCGCAGCAAGTTATTTACAGGGGATCAGTCGATGCACACCGCAAATTTCTTGGTGTGGCTATCGAATCGGTCAAATCGGTCGGTGAAGATGTACTCATGCACCTCGCTCGTGCAGTTGTACGAGCCAGTGATGTAATACCCTGCATCGAGAATCGCATCGAAAACGGCCTGCATTTCGACCGTGTGGACTTTCACGCAGTCCTTGAGGTAGTTCCTCGATTCTCGATCGTTCGGCTCCATTGCGCAGCTTAGCTGGCGCAGCGAGCCGTTCTCGTAGCGACCCAGCCAAAGGTATTTGAATGGCAGACCGCTCTCGAAAACATGGAACCACCAAACTCCGTTCTCCTTGATTTTCTTGACGATGTGTTCGCAGATACATTGAACGATTTCCTGCCTGACTTCGGTCGGCTCAACGTAATCGTTCTTCGGAATGTTGATTTTGATTTCCATAATGCTTTGAATTAAATTGGTTAAACTTGTGAATAGCAATTGTGGCGATGTCCCCACCGCCACAATCTTTCATGATTCGATTTCCATGAAGAAATCCTCGATGTCGCCGTACTCCATGTGCCAGCCTTCGGGCAGGCCGTTGTCCTCGCCGTACTCCTCCAGCAGGTCGGCGATTTTGTCGCTGATTTCGCAGGGGATGGGCTGCCTCATGCCGATGCAGTGCCAGCCGTGGTCGATTTCGTACTGCTCAAGGTTCTGCTTGACGTACTCGACGGCACGTTTGAAATGGTTCTTTTTCATCACGCAGGGATTAACTTGTTATCGTACTGGCCGTCCTTCGAGAGAATGATGGCCGCGTGTTCGTTGGTGTTGCGCTTGTAAATCTCATCGGTGTATTCGACGCGGACTTGGTAGCACCGCCCGCCGAAGTCGCAGATTGATTTCCCAGCGACCTTGCAGGGGATGAGTTGCCCGTAGATGTTGCGATACATGAACTTGTCGCCTTTCTTGATTTGTTTGTAGTGTAGCATAATTGTAGATGTTTTGGTTAATAGCTTGCGCCCATCGGCGCGGCGATGCACCGATGAGCATGATTCACTGCGGGTAGTTGAGCTTGCGGAACGAATACAGGATTTTTGTCGGTTTCACGATGATGTATGCGATACAGCATTGTGCCGCATTCGCAATGATTTTGTTCTTGGTGTAGTCCTGGCAAAAGTATTTCCTGATCATGTCTGCAAACTCCTCGCCCGTGAACTGCTGGTACATGGGGAGGATGAACGAGTAGGTTTCTGCAGCGAGTTTTGCGGTTTCCTTGTTCGCGTCCTGTCGTTCGTGCCAGCACAATGCGGCTCGGCTCCAATTAGCGAACAGCGGAAAACCCATGAACTCAAAGCCTGGGTTTGAATTGTAAACCTTGATGTCGTTATCGTCCAGATTGACGGGGAAAACTCCCTCGTTTCTTACTTGGTAGAACTTTTCCATAATAATTGATTTAATTTGGTTAATAGCAGCGGCACCGGCTACCGCAAAGTGGCCGATGCCTGGGAAAGATTACTGACGATAAAAGTCGTAGAGCAAGCCGTTTTTGTATCGACAGGAAACATTCGCCCAATCGCGCCTGATGTACCGCTTTCCGTTCGGCAGCATCACGGGATGCAGGGCATTGTCGTAGTGGCAGAAACATTTGCCGTTGGCATACGCATCGGTCGGCTCATGGACAAATCGGCAGTCACAGCCGAAATAAAGGCTGTGCGGTGTGACCTTGTTGCCCTCGTCGTCGATGAAATACAGCCCTTCAACCTTGTACGGCTGAATCTTGGCGATTTCCTCGCGGCTGGTGTCCTCCATGAAGGAACGGACGGCATGGGCGAACTTGATGCGGTGCGGGTCGTGTTCCTTAGATGCGTTCTTGCTGAAGGAATAGTTTCCGTACTTCTTGCACAGTTCGATGTGCCGTGCAATCTCGTCAAGGTAGTGGTCGGAAATCAATACGGCAACACGAAGCCATGGAGTTTCCTTTTTCGTGTTGTCGTGCGTTGCGTAACGCTCATTGATTCTTGCCATCTGATTGAACACGTCGTTTGCTGATTTGAATTTCTTTTCCATAACTATTGAATTTTTAAACGGTTAGTAAATCAGTGGGCGCAGCCGAACCCAATCCGCTGCGCCCTGGAAATCACACACCCATAGGATTGCGGCTGTACTTGCGGTAATCCCTGACGTGCTGCTTGTACTCCTCGGAATTGAAATCTATCGGCTTATAGACCCCATCGCAGATGTTGGGTGCCCAAATAACGATGTCGTTTCCTTCAGTCACGACAATTCCATCGACAATGCTGCCGTTGAAAAGCACCTTAATCGGTAGTCCTTTCTTCGGCCTGTCCTCCTCGCGGGTGTAGCACTTGTGGACGATGCGCTGATAACTTGCATCCTTGCTATAGTCGAACTCGTGGGTTTTGTAGCCTACATATCTCGCCCATGCCCTAAATGCCCTTTCGGACTCAAAACTCATGGCATGAAAACCATACTCACCAGTGTTCTCGATCCAAACGGTATCACGCGAGGGTTCGCCTTCTTGTCTTTTTGGCAACCTTTCGGAGTGATAGATGAACGAGCGGGTAACCTTGTCGGGGTTATAGGGGATAATCCACTTGCGGACTTTCAGCGGGAAATAAATCCCCTGGTGAGCGCCAGCACCGTGACAACCCCATGTCCAAACCACGTTTTCATCCTCACCGACTAATTGCAGCTCGGATTTGTCCTTGCGGACAAACGCACCGCCGGACGTGGAGAAATACTTGCCATCAGTGTGCGACGAGCCAGCCTCGCAGATGCAGAGCTTGCCATCGCCATACATATCCTCGACAATCTTTCCATGCGTGTAAACATGGAACCCATCGGTGAACTCAACGATGTCGCCGATTCTCGGCCCCTCGATGTGTCCGTAGGTGTCGTTGTACTTTTTCTCGACTTGCAGGGCAATGTCGTAGCATTTCTGCAACTCTTTTTCCTGCACGTTGGGCAATCCGTAGCATCCGAAAGATGCGTTCCTCTTCTTGAAGTTCTCAAATGATTCCATAACTTTTGAATTTTGTGGTTTGTAAAAGTGAATAGCACGGGCGATGCAATCTCTCGCACCGCCCATCGTGTCAATAGATGTCAACCTGCATCTTGTTGTAGGGATAGCCGCCTGTCGCTTTCTCGACGTTGGCCATCACATCGAGCCAGAATTTCTCGACCTTATCCGCGAGGTGTTCGGCGCTCTTGAACTTGGATTTGCGCATCCATTTGCCGCCCATAGCCTGGTGGCAGTCTTTCATGCCGCACATACAAAGGTAGGATTTCCGCTTGTCGGCATCCGTGAGGTGGATGTGGCCGGTGGTATGCGTTTCCACGCTGTTTGCCCGCAGGTCAATCTTGAACGAAATGTAGATTGAGTTCTCAGGGATGTGGTTTGGGAAATCCTGCGGGTCGAGCGCGTCGATGGTGAAATACTGCGAGTAGGGGCAAATTGAACCGAACTTGCCGTAGATGTGCACGGTTGGTATCTTTTCCCTCAATGCGGCCATGATGTTTTTATACATATTGCCGTACTGTTCGCACTCGCTCTCATGCTTGTCGAACTCCTCCTGGCTCCTAAAAACCTGGGAGAGGACTGAATTGTGTTGCTTGATGATTTCCATAACGTAATGAATTTAAATGG
>Ga0326511_10004775_pt1 | contig 10754 bp, 17 predicted proteins | sample 0_2496_0518_D_FD_203701 | JGI IMG/M metagenome (GOLD analysis project Ga0326511, IMG submission 203701) | Bovine rumen microbial communities from UC Davis, California, United States - 0_2496_0518 | ecosystem: Host-associated > Mammals > Digestive system > Stomach > Rumen | place: USA... | reverse complement strand
CGGATCCTTAACCCAATAATCTTTTTGATAAGGAATGCGGGTGTAAGTAGAGTCACCTACATATCTAACACAAATTTCCTTACTCCAGCGGTCATAATAGACGTGCTTATACGGTTTCATTTCATCTCCTTTTCAGCTTTAATGCTATATGAAATTTGAAATCTTGCAAATAAAATATAATAAAGAAATGGGCGGAAACGAATCCGCCCAAAAATTTTCTTACTTCTTCTTGAGGTATTTTGGATGTTCTTGAATGAATTGGTTCATCAAGTATTTACCCAAATAGAACAAGAATCTTGCATACTCACCAGTATGACAAGCACAGATGTTCAAGAAAATCAACGCAGTCAAGAATTGAGCGTGGGTCACATCAAACATCTTGTGGTCGGCCAGATACTTCTTGAAATTTGCTTCGCATTCAGTATCAATGAACGAACGGTTGATGTCAATGATAATGCTGCCAGTTCTTCTCATCTTAATTTCAAAGCGTCCTTCCTTGACGAAGTTATGATTGACGATGAGAGAATGCCACATCTTAGCCAAGTCATAATACAAGTCACCTACATCAGTTTTTCCGAAATTCTGACGCCAGTCAAGCAAGATGTATTCATTGCAGCCAGTTCCCAACTTATTCACGAGAACGTTCTCAAGATGGAAGTCTCCATGATAATTGTCTGACAACATTGTCTTCTTTGCGACATATTCCCAGTCAATGTTCTCAATGAGTTGCTTTGCAGAACCGCAGTTCAAATCATTGATAGCGCAGTCACCATCAAGCTCTTCGTATGTCTTACAGAACTTGTCAATACGAGAGAGTGTCTTGTCTCGATAGAAGTCATTAACGATATTCAACTTTGTTTCATCAGTTGTGTTGACGTACTTGCTTACATCAACATTGTCAAAGTACTTGCTCAAGAAGTGAATAAAATTAGCCGGAGTGACACGCTTTGACATAATATGTCCAGGTGCTCGACGATATGAATAAACATTCTTATCATAGGTCAATAGTTCAGGAAGACGAATACCTGCCTTAGCCATGTTGTCATTCACAAGCAACTTGAAGCGCTTTACACGACCTGAGATGAACTTCGGGTCAATGTGGAATTTCACAACTCTGTCATCAAAAAACCAAATTGCTTCATCTGGCTTCTCAAGAATTGTTTCTTCCATCTTTTCATCAAACTTCTTCTTCGCCTCAACAAGTTCCTTCTTGTTTCCTGTATCAACCCAAGTATGTGTGACATAATAGTTCATCGGGAAGATCTTATTCAAACCTGCAGACTCACCTGCTTCAATGAAAATATCACGATTTTCATGGAATGCAGACCAGAACTTTACAGGATCATTGATGTAAGAAATTCCAATGTAAGGCAATGTGCTCTTACCACGAGGATCATATTCTCCCTTCGGCAAGATCTTCAACACGCGGTCATCGCCGATTGCGGCATGACGATACTGGTCAGCAAGATCTGGACGGAAATCCGCCAAAACCATGAAACTTGACGAATAATCAAACTTCGAGATGTCATCATCAATGACAGTGTCATTTGACCAGAAGATGAACGGTCTCTGAAGAAGATGCTCTGCACAAGACAAAGAGTAACCCAAGCCAGAACCTGGACCTTCAAAGTTGTCTACTTCAACGAAAGTAATCTTCCAGTCAGGATAAGCGATTTTTAAGACTTGTTTAAGCAAATCTCCCTTATAACCCAACAAGATGATAATGTTGTCATCTTTCGTAAACTTTTCAATGATGTAAGAAATAACTGGCTTCGGTCCAAGAGTACACATCGCCTTGTTGTAATTCTTTGTGAATTCATCAAGACGAGAACCCAAACCTGCAGCCGGAATAACTACTGTCTTTCGCATCCTAGTGCTTCCTTTATACGGTTAATGTTATACTTTACCAATTCTTCTCGGCTCATGTCTCTTGTGAAGTCATCAACCTTGAACATTGTTGATGAACCGCAAACAAGAGTTCCGTTGTTGTTAATCTCTTTATAATCTTTGATTGTGTTGAAGTTGACTGACCCATCAACGAAGTAATGTTTATGGTTCGGACAGATGCCAATCTTCTGTTTTACAATCTGAGGATAAGAGTTAGTTCCAAGAACGCCTGGAGAAATTCCCATGAACATGACGCCGTCAAACAGCTGGAATTGAGCTGGGTCAAACTGTGTCGTCAAGTTCAATGCAAGACCTACCTTACAGTCAGGCCAATTTCTTCTGACCTTCTGAAGTGTGCGAACAGGATCCTTGACTGCTTCCAAATGATAAACATACCAGTCAGAATACGGACAGACAACATCTGCCGCAGTGAACGGATCTTCAATCATCATGTGAGAGTCAATGTGAATGTTCGGATAAGTCTTCTTAATGTCACGAATTAGTTCTGGAGAAATGCCAAGACGCGGTACCTGATGAAGGTCCATAAAATCAGCGTGCATCCAGTGAAAACGCTTATCATCGCCGGCATTGTCAAGAATTGTGGCAATGTCTTTTTCAACATTAGCCATGTTCATACAAATCAATGATGTACTTATATTCATAAATCTTACTCGATAGTGTTATGTCTGAACGACATTGTCTTGTTGTCTTCATTAAGTCTGTCCATCAATTTCAATGACACCAAATCAAAGAAAATGAATGCAGTCTGTTCATTCAACGTTGTCATCGGCTGGATAGAGTTAATCTTGTCCGGAGAGTTCTCAGAGTTCAATCCGTTATTGCATCCCTTGAACTTGATGACCAAGTCAGATAGTTGAGCAAGCGGAGAACCTGCATCGCCAGTCACAGACACAACGCGTGTTCCAGTCTTTTCCTTAGCAATTTCAGCTAGTTTCACGACAGTTTGTGTCTTTCCAGATGCAGACGAGAACAAGAACATATCATTCGGTCCCATGTGCGGAATCGTTGTATCAGTGTACCAATAAGCATGATAACCCAAATGAATAAGTCTCATGATGAAAGCACGAAGACCGTAACCCATTCTTCCAGCTCCGTAAGCACAGATGTTAGCACAGCGCTTATGGGCTAGTTCTTCAACGAATTGGTCAACAATTCGTTCATCAAATGAACTTAACTGTTCATTCAGTTCAGCAAGAACCTTATCCTTATATTCTGTATAGTTCATTTTCAACCTTCCTTTAATTTGCGTTCATTCCTAAAAGATCTTCGGGAGACATGCCAAGCCAATGTTGTGCAAGCCAGAAGACAGCGTCAGCGACAGCTCGGTTTCCGCCCTTACTTGGTGTAATGTAGTCAGCGTACTCCTTCGCCAAGAATGACGAATCAGAAGTACAGATACCTAAATCTACACCTTTAAAGATTGGTGCATCTTGGAAAGAGTCGCCCATGTAAGCGACAGTCGTTCCAGCACAGTTATCTTTAATCCACTGAAGACGGTCTTTAGACTTGACGCATGTCAACTCAAAACCCATATCATTTATGCGCTTTTGTGTAATTGGGAACCCACGATGATCTGCCGAGCAGATGACGATGTTCACTTGATCTTTAATCAACTTAAGAGCATCGGCGTCATCAGGTCCAAAAACCTTCTCGCACTTACCTTCGGAATTGTAATGGAATGTGCCGTCTGTAAACACGCCATCACAATCTAAAACAAATGTGTATTTCTTTTCCATAGTCAAAATTTAATAACTTTTTTGTGTTTTTGCATTAAGCGGTTTTATTTCTTCAAGATGCAGTCAAAGACTTCATGAATGTATTCAGTGGTAAAGTACTTGGGTTTGAGTGCGTCATAGCATTGCTTCAAGAGCTTCTTGTATTCGTCAGGGTGATTATTGAGGAAGTCAATTTTCTCCCATAATTCCTCAGGCGTTTCAACCTTTACGTAGTCAGGAATGTCTGTATAGTAATTGTCTGTGTCATAGGCGTTCTTATCCCAGAAAGGAATGATGCCGTAGTAAAGCATAGAATAGACCTTCTGAGTGACAAAGTTCGTAGTTGTCTTATCAGCAGGAACGACGAATGTGTATCTTGTTCTCCACATCACATCTTCCATCTCAGTCATGCCTCTTTTGACGAAATTCTTGTCAAGACCGTAAGCATGAACCTTTTCAGCCAACTTGCCCCAATCCCACTTACCATAGACTTTTTGGTTTGGACGGAACGGGAAAAGCCACTTCTTGATGTAGTCAAGGCGGAATAATGAACCGTTAAGAGTCATCGTAAATTCAATGTCTTTCTTGTATGACTCGAACAGATTTGGGTTAATATCATCAGGATCTGTAAAGTCAACTCGTTCTTTATCCAATAGGAAGAAGCGCTCAATTCCAGAATAGACCATCGGAACTTCTTTGACTTCTTTGTCTTTGAGGTTCACATAGTACTTTGAACGGTCAGTCGTAGTGCATTGACCGAAGATCTTTACAGGTGGTTTCATATCGCCCACAATCTTGTTAATTTGACGAGGGTCAATGACCATAAGATATAGAGGCACATTGAGGTCATTCGCCAAGACAAGCGTGTGCGCCATTGACCTTTGTGATACGAGGGTCTTCAGAGGCGTTCCCTTGACTTCTGAGATGTATCCGTCCGCATAATGACAGACGCCGAATGTCTGGTCATACAAATAGAGCGCCAAATCAAAATTTAGGCCCTTTTCCTTACAGTAGTCAACTGCTGCTTTATAGAAAGGCTTACATCCAGGGGTAGGATCTTTTCCAGACATGTCATATCCATTAGCCTTTGCGAATGCTTTTATAGGCGTGTAGAGGTCCTTTAAATTTTGTGGGATATCTATATCGGACTTTGACAAATCAGACGACCCGGCATAGTAGAAAGTGTGTTCCGGGTAGGCCTCAGCAATTCGTTTAAACATTAGAGAGTTGACATCGCATCCGCCATACATTCTCTCAACATCTGAAAACGAGTTGAAACGTGCGGCCATGAACTTTGTGACTAAGATTTTCATATTTACCTATCTAATTTAAATGACAATGTATTTATAGGACATAAATTTCCGTTCATTGTGATAAATACAAAAGGAGGTATATTATGTCTGTAACATTAGAAAAAATCGTGTTTAAAGATATTACTACTTCTGAAAAGGATAAAATCTGGACAATTAAGTCACAGAACGCTGTAATCAGTGCTACCTATAAGAAAGGCAATCAGGAATACATTCTGACATTAAAGCTGAAATATGGGTTCAGAACTGACGGTGCAAGCGTTCCTTCTATCTTCACTTGGTTCTTGCCAAAGTGGGATAAGAAGAACATGACTTACAACTGCGCTGCAATACTTCATGACTGCTTGTATTCTACCAAGGGTCATAATGGTAAATTCTCCAGAGAGGAATGCGATGACTTCTTTAGAGGAGGCGTTCGTTGCGCTGGCTATTCTCGCTTCAAAGCAGGAGTTGCCGACAAGTGCATCGAGTGGTTCGCATCCAGTCCTGAGCATTGGGGAGATGATGATCTTGGCAATGTCAAGAACAAACTCTTCACAATTACGATTAAGAAGATAGTGTAATATGCGCTTAACTCCTAACCGAAACGCCGGCGTTTAGCCGGCGTTTTTCTTTACCAATGAGGATGTGTGTAATCGTCTCGCTTGACGAAAATTTCCATCAGCGTAAATCCTAGTAAGTATAAACCTCCAAGAACAAGATATAAAGTACCTCCAGTAAAGACATTTGCAAGTACTGGACCGATGATTCCTGCAATTCCCCAACCACTCAATGTCATAGCGTGAATTGACGAAACTGATGTAGTTCCGAAGCGCTTTGCGAGTAGGGAAGGCAAGCATGAAAAATTTCCACCATAAGCAAATTCAACTGTCAAGATACCAACTATAGCAAGAATTGGATTTCCTGTGAAGATCAAGAACGATGCAAGGATCCCAAATGAACAGACGTAATGATAAGCGGCTTTTCGTCCAATTTTGTCAGACAATGTACTCATCAAGAATCTGCCTAGAATGTTGAGAACTGCTGTAAGCGACATCAAGATAGCGATTTCTTTAAAACCTAAACCTAACAGCAATCCTTTTTCTTGACTAATTATCGCAAGTCCACAAGAAATGTTGATACAGAACATCAGCCAGATAGAAAGGTATTCTTTCGTCAAAAATACAGTCTTGAACTTATCCTTCATCGGTATAGATGTATAGATCGTCGAGACGTATGCTGGGTTAGGCTTGAAGAGCATAACATTTATCAGCAAGATAACGGCGAAGATTCCTGTAAGTATCAAGAACATAATTGGCAATGATACTGTACCTAACAAAAATTCAATTATCGGCGCGGCAAGGACCTTTCCCAAACCAAAGCCAGTAATGGCAAGGCCAGAGGCTAGACCCTTGTGGTCAGCAAAGTTAGACATCAGCTGCTTGATTGGACAGACATAACCTATTCCAGTTCCAGCGCCGACTAAGCAGCAGGCAATAAAGTAAAGCGGAGCAAATCCTAGTGCAGTAGAGCCAAATAGACCGAACATACCGATTGTGAAAATGATGGCTGAAACGACAGCCATCTTCTTCGGGTTCAGTTCTACCTGTCTTCCAAAGAATGCAGCACACATTCCCAAGAAGAAAATGATAAGTGTAAATCCAATGTCTGTCTGGAACTTAGTCATCTCAAACAGTGCCGCTAGATTAGCAGAATACTGTGAGAAGTTATAGACGGTTCCAAGACAGGTAGGTAGAAATACTCCGGGCAATAAGATATTAAGATAACGATTCATACCCGTTATTTATTGTCGTCAACATTCTTAGTCTGAAATCTTCCGCAAGGGAAAAATTCAGGACATTCACGCAAGTAACGGCACTGAGGAACAAGAACATCCTCAAACTCAGGGTTCGTCTTCAATACTTCCTTGACGATCATTCGCATAATCTTCTGTGTATCAATGTCAGCCTTTCCGCAAAGACGCTTTCTTGCCATGAACATCAGTTCCTGAGCATTGACAAGCATGATATGTGAAACAGGAGCATCTTGCGGTGCCTTTTTACGATCATACTTGTCCTGACGATCGTTTCTCTGTGACGAGACGAAGTGCTCAACGCCGTGCTTATGACGGACAAAGTGAACAGAATTGCAGTAAGGAATGTTCATCTTGATAATGAACTGAAGATAACGAATCGGCGAGTGCTCAGACTTCAAATACTTCTTCTTCAGGTCAAGTGACATTTCCTTATCCATCAAGTAATCTTTACCCATCGTGTTGAGAGCTAGCTTCTTGACCCACTGCCAATCTTCTTCGGTCGGGTACTTCAAAATTTCTACTTTCATTTCTTCCATAAATTTCCTCCATCTAAATAACCACAAATTCGTCTTACTTTAGGTTGTTCGTAAACAGGTTCAAACGCCTTCTGTGAACGATCATCATACCTTGCTCTTCTCCACCAGGAAATTTTATCTGATGCGGCAACAAGAGTAAGTGCAGCAGCAATCATAAATCCTATAGCAATGATTAGCATAGAATGTATCCTTGCGGGCGAAGTGCCTGTCTTAAAGTTACGTCGTAAATAGGTTCAAAAGTTTGAAGATGAAGATTGTCATAGCTTCTTCTTAACTTACGAACACGAAGTTGTTCACGCAACATAGGCGTTAAGACTAAAGAAGTCATAAGTATCATCATTGGAATTAAAGACATTCTCTTTCCCTCAGTATCTTGTTTAAGCGATATTCTCGCCAGTGGCTTTTAATCTTTCGTTCCCAAATCCTATCGTGTATGATAATCTTTCCAAATGAACCAATAATGAAAAGTGCAAGTGAAACGTAAAGACCAGCAAAGATAGCATATAACATTACTTAATTACCTTTTTGACTTTCTTTGCGTTTGACTCATACTTCTTCTGAGCCTTAAGAGCCTTCTTGTCGTTTTCAAGATCTTTAATTTCTTCCTGCCAGATATCATTCATACAGTTGTATCTGTTCAGTGCATCTTCTTCATCATTGAAGTGCTCAAAAGTGTCCCATGTAAATGTTCCAAAATTAAACTTCTGAAGATTGAACTCCTTGTTCCCATCCTGGACAAGACGCCAACCTTTCTTCTTATCTGAATTGTACCATCCAATCATATCCAAGACGCCTCGGAGCTGGACGATAAAGTTTTCATCTCCAAGCAACGCTGCTGTAAGTAATGCGATGAATATGCACGTTAAAATTCCAAGTACTGCTACTGGCATTATTTGTTTCTCCTATATTTCCATTTCATAATGGAAAGAATGAAAGTTAAGGTCGTAGCGACTCCATAGTTAAAGAAGATTGGATATTGCCACAGACCGGTGACGTAGTTAGTGTAAAATACAAATACCGCTGAACAGATGTTCCCCATGAATGCTAAGATCAAAAATCCGACACTTATCTGTGATGCAGATTTTTCTTTATAGCACTTGATGAGTTGCGGTAGCAAGTTTATAGCGAAAGCAAATGCTCCAATTATTCCAAAAGCCCAGCAAAGGGTTCCTATCATATTTCCTCTAAGTTGCCTGTGAACGGAATGTAACTTGATGAATGACGCGTCTCATGTCCCCGTTCTTCATACAAGCCGCGTTCTTTCAGGATATTTATAAGATCCTTGAACTTACAGGTTACTATCTTATCATCTGCGTCTAATGCAAACAGGTCAACGATGGTCGCTTCATTTGTCTGCAAGTTGTACTTAATGTCAAGTTGATTTTTGTCTTTATCCACAACATGCGTAGTAAGCAAGTCCCCGGAAGAGAAACCTTTAAGAGAACCTTCAAGAGCCTTGAATTTCCAAAGTGCGAATTGGTCTATCTTCATTTTTATAACTCCTTTGGATAAAATATAACAAAAAAACCGCACCCCAAGAGGCGCGGCTCAGAAATTTTTTCTCAATGACTATTCTTTAGACTTGTCGTCAAACTTAATGTTCATGAAACCGAAAGCCTTTTCCGGAGCCTTAACAACGGCGCCATACTGCTTCAAAGTTTCAAGCGCTTCACCAACGAGGTAATCCTTCAACTTACGATTTCTCATCGCATGAAATGCGTTCTTCAAGTCACCGCGCTGAGGTTCAAGCGACTCGACGAAAGCCTTTGTAGATTCGTTTACGAAGGTCTTACGGATTTCTGTGTTGTAAGCAGGCAAAATTTCATCATTGAACAAAGCAGTGACAGCGTCGTCTTCACCATCAAGATGAAGGGAACGGTCAGTGCCGTAAATAGTCAATCCATCACCATTAGAAAAAACACCAGTCTCTTCTGTTGCGGAGAAGCCAAATTCTGAAATAAGACCACTCATACAATCATCAAGAGTATTACCGTTATTAAAAATGATAGTCATCTTCATAAAAAACCTCTTTCCTATAGTTATTTATATTTTGCTCCCTCAGCGATAATGTCAAGAGATTTCTTCATGTTCTCATCTTCTTTTCTGCGCTTGGTGATATGGTCAAGAATAGAAGTGATAATCTTGATAACTCTCTCGAAGTCCTTAAGGAAAGAATCTTTGTCTTGCTTTTCAAAAGTGAACGACCATTCTCTGTCATGCCATTTGACAACAAGCATGTCAAGTATATAAGTTATCGCAACGCTCTCGTCCAGTGCGACTGATAACATTGCATAATTTCCATACTTAGCTTTCTGGTCTGGATCTTGTGCTACCATGAATACATCTGAACCTTGAACAGACGGATTAAGACCATTGTCAATAGTGATTTCCCAATCAGGATATTGTGCGATAAGTTCTTTTAGTCTATCGCTTGCCCAATAGCCGGGTTCAGTCCAGCCGTGTGCATTCCTGAAGATAAGATTCGTTGACAATCTTGCATACTCGTCTAAACGGTTTTGGAGCACACGAAATTCAGCGGGTGTATTATCCACCATGTAATCGCCAATCTTACCTGGCTTCCAGACAAGGTCACTAATAGCAAGTCCTGAACTTGGGTCGCTGATGGCAAGGCCTTGAGCGGTGTTCTGTCCAAGCTTTATTCGTCTTGTTTTAAGTTTACCGGTATTATTGTCAAGTTCATACTTTGCAGTAGTCCAGACTGTCTTGTCTCCGCTTACCTTAGCAGAGTCAACGCTTATGTTTTCATTTTCTTCCATCATTCATCCTTTACATTATGTTCAATGTGATACTTCAAAATGGAAACTGCTGCAGCTGCGAAGAAAAGTATACCAAGCAGGACAAGTGGAATACAGTCAATCGCAATACCAATGAAGCACGGCACCATAAGAAGCAAAAGAAGAACAAGTACTCCTACTAGCCATAAGAAATACTTGACTGTGTTCTTTCCGATTTCAATAAGTGCGTCCATATCTTATGCCTTATAGACTTTTTTTGCAGGTTTGTGAAGTCCAAATTCCTGGAAGTAAATCGTTCCAGTACCATCAGGACGCCACCAGTCATTACATTCAGCAAGTGCTTTAATCGCTTCGTCAAGTGTTTCAAAACTTCCTTGCTCTCTAGAAGAGTATTCATCTACAGTGTTTTCAATGAAATAATATCCTTTCATTTCTTCTCCTATGGTGCATAAAGAATTGTTGGGTTGTCCGGCTGAATGCCAGGAGGATCTGCTGGAACTGGGAAAAGTATCTGCCGCTTCGGATCAGATGCAACAGTCTTCCAGTACTCTGCATATTTATTCTTGTTAAACGGTGGGGTTATAAAATGACAGCCATGCGGGGTAGGTACAACGAACACATCTTTTACAAGAACGCTGCCCAATTCTTGGTTCAAGAATGTCCAGATCGTCGCTGTAATATCTGGCCTCATGTACTCTTCATCTACGTCAAGAATCCATGTCTTAGACTTACGC
>Ga0326511_10004773_pt1 | contig 10754 bp, 14 predicted proteins | sample 0_2496_0518_D_FD_203701 | JGI IMG/M metagenome (GOLD analysis project Ga0326511, IMG submission 203701) | Bovine rumen microbial communities from UC Davis, California, United States - 0_2496_0518 | ecosystem: Host-associated > Mammals > Digestive system > Stomach > Rumen | place: USA... | reverse complement strand
AGCAGATGATGTATCATTTAAATTGAGTAATTCTGACACTATATTAATAAATTCTGAATATTTAGATAATATTACATTATACCCAAGATTACGAATTAATTCTGGAGATGTTTCTAATATTGTTCCAGCTTCTGATGTAAACAAGGTAATTTTATCTTATTCTTATTATGACAATTTAAATATATTAAAAACTGAAAATTTAGAATTAAATTATAATTCTGTTTTAGATTTATCTGATATTATTTTAGAAAAAAAGTATATAAAATTATCAGTCATTTTTTCATACAAATCTTATATATTATCTCAATCTTTTGAATTATATTTTCTAAATTCATCTTTATATAATAATATATTTTCCAATGAAAATTATTCTATTCCTAAATATGTTGATATTAATACTGGAAAAATTGTCGAAGAATAGTCTGGATGTTTATTAATAACTAATCAATATGATGTTATTGTAGAAGATGATGGAAATTATATTGCCGATATAGTTCCAAATACTAAAGTAAGAATGGGTAATCTTACTGGAATTCATAATTATACTTTTGGATTAAATTAGCCACGTGGTTATGGATTATACGGAGAAAGTGTATATTTAACTGGTAATTTTTATTTAAACAATGGACGTTCTTTAGTTGATATTGATAAAGACATCTTATTAGCTAACGGTAATATTAAAGAAATTCAAAGATTAATAAATTCTTTAGATTCTTCTATTAAAGCAACTATTGAAGCTAACAGTATAATTACAGAAGCAAATTATATAGGAGCAATTTCTAACAATAATAATTCTATATTAAGACTTGGTTAGGACTATTCATTATGGGCATTAGGTAATGCTGGAATTGTATTACAAAATCCAAATGCTGTTTTTAATGATACTGGAGAAGTTGATCCAAGTACTATTGGTGATGGTGATGAATCTATACTATTACAAGGTAATAAAATAAATTTTGCTACTAATCCTACTAAAGAAATAAATGGAGAGGTGTATTACGAAATACTTTGTACAACATCAAATCCATCTGGATGGAGTTATAATAATAATATTTATATCCCAAAAGACATAAATGGTAATTTAATTACATTTTCTGTTGGATATATTAAAAATACTTTAGCTGGGGATTTTAATACTATTGAAAGATTGTCTGGACAATCTTCTAAAGAATATTTAAAATATGTAGTTTATAATACTAATGAAGTTTATATATTTAATTCATATAGGAGTATTTTAAACGAAGAAACTAATAGTGAATATGTAGTTATTGATTCTAATGGTAATGCTTTATATCCAAATTAGACTATATATTATGTTCTAAGAGTTAAAACAGCAGGAATGTTTAAAAATGGAAAATTTAATTCTGATTTTATAGAAACTGAAAATATTGTTGCTGTAGAACAAGGATATAAAAATTCTAATTTCGATCCATCTTTACCTATTGATGAATCTACGAATTATCCAACTATTGATAATACAAAACCATTTGCAGTTATCTCTGGAACTACCGGAAAAATTACTACTCAAGGTGTTAATTTAAAAGAAGCAACTATTGGTAACTCTTCTGAAAAACATATTCATTTAACAGATAATCAAGGAATCTAGGAAGATAATGACTCTGATCCAGGTATCTATATTAAAAATAATTCTAATATAGTTGCTAAATTTTGTGGTGATAATTCTTAGAATCCAAATGAAATATTTAACACAAATGGATTACAAACTATTACAGGAATAGGATTAAATGGTTCTTCTTCAGTAAATTTTAATAAAACTTATACAAGAAGTTTAACGTTTTGTAGTGATTCAAATTTTACTTCATATTCTAATAATAAAATTAGAAGTGGATTTAGAATTGGAGGAAATAATGTTGTTAATAATTTAATTTTATTTTAGCCATATCTTTCATCAACTACAGATATAGCTAAATATTCAATTTATTCAAATAGTTCATGGTCAGGATGGCAAAATCTTGATCTAAATACTAACGGAAAATATAGAACAAGTTTATCATCTGGTCCATATCAAAAAGTTCGCATTGCGGTACCAGTTGATTCGAGTACAAGTGATGGATTAACTAAATATGGAGTTCATATAACAAGAGGTAGTATTGAATCTGAATCTGAGTTTTAGAATATTAATATAGATAATAGTTAGTATCATGTTAGAGAATTTTCTATTAAAGGTGATGAAAATAATTATACAGCTATAAAAATAAATTATCCTTATTTCTCAGACGATAACTTTTAGACACAATTTTTTGATGATGCTCCTTATGATAATGATATATGTGAAGTTAGATATAATTCATATGATGGAAATAATACTATATATGAATAGAATTTGGAATCTATAACAATTGATAGTAAAAAATCAAAAATTATTTATTTAGAATCTGCTAATATAGTTTGTACTGCTTTTTCTATTATTGGATTAAGAAATTATGTTGATGAAAATAATTCTGAAATTACATCAAATGTAACAACTTTACCAGAAATATTCGATGAACATGTATCAATTATTGCTGAATTTTATTATAAACAAGGTAATATTGAAAAAGTATTATTTAAAAGAGAATGTTCTATACAGAATATAAAAAATTATATTTCTGACAATGAATTTTCAAAGTATTATATAGAAACAAATATATTGAAAAATTCATCTGGAAATGATCGTTTTTATAATTCATTTGAATTAAATTCTCCAGTAGTTATATATAATGGTAGCAATGAGAGTAAAACTTATAATATTAAATTAAGAATAAAATTTGAATTTAATGGTAACAGAAGATTAACTTTTTATCAATGGATAAAAAATGATAATAGTGCAGATTATCATACTCCATAGTCTGAAATATGTGATTAGGATGCTTAGCGTTGTGTATCATATGATGCAATTATAACAGCTGGAGGAACTGTACCAAAACCAACAGATGATTTCTATACTTGGAGTCCATCAAAAAGTCCTTATCAATATGAATTTAATGGATCTGTAAATATTGGTGAATATCAACTAAAAATTTAGGATAATACTTTTGAAACTTTAATCTAGGCTAATGGTATAGGAACTGGATTTAATAAATTTAATAATCTAGGATTATTCTATGATAAAAATTCTCTATCTAATCCAAAATTTATATTTGATTTAAAATCAAATAAAAATGGATTTATTTTTAATAAAGATGGAATGTTTAATATAATAAATAATTCAGAAATTCCAAGATATGTACCAATTTTATAGGGAAATATATTAACAACATTATTAAATGATAATGTTTACAGATATAATTTTTCTGGAATTTCTTTGATAAATGGAAATGGGGATGATGTTATTTATAGTAGTGTAGAAGGTTTTAAATATGATAGTTATCCGTTAGGTAAGATAATAGAATTGGATAATTTATTGTGGAAATTAAATAATATTTCTCCAACAACATCATCAAGTGTTTCGTATTCTAATAAACATGATATTTATTTAATTAGAGCAGATTAGGGAAAATTAATATTAGCGTTTGGTGAAAAATGGAATGATATATTTAATGATTATTTTTCACCTAATCAATTTTTTATTTATTTATTTGGAAGAAATACTAAAATGTGTATTCCAATATTAATTTCTGTAAATAATAATGGGAATTCATTAACATTATTAAATGGAAATTCTGTTGAAAAATATCTAAATAATAAATATTGGATTCAAATAAATATTATACAATTTTCAAACAGTTCTAAACCAACAACATCATTATTACAAGATGGTGATTTATCTATTTCAATACATTATACTCCAAATACTGTTTAATTTTAAGTTTCAAGATCATTCATCATAAAAAATTTAAAGTTAATAAAAACATTTAGTTTATATTATATTAATTCATTTTGATTTATATAAAGAAGTTGTTATTCTTAGTAAAGTAGATGATACTTATGTTTAACTTAAAATGAATTAATGTAATATGAATTTAGACGAAGTTGATTTTGAAACTCTCGAGGACAATGGTCAAATTGTGAATTAGGACGATTATCCTCCTATTGAAGAGATAGATGGAATTTAGAATCCACCTGCTAATCCAAATCCAAATGATGATGGTTCTGGAAAATTTACTCTCAATTTACCAAATGGTAACGAGAAACAAGATGTAATTACTAGTTTCTTAAAATACAATGGAATTAGTGATCCAGATCATATTAAATTTGAAGATGAGGATGGAATTGTAAAGGAGAGATCTTGGAACGATCTTTCTTTTGAAGAAAAAATGAATATTCTTACTACATCAGGAGATGAACCAGAGCGTGATTTAACTGATGATGAAATTAAGTTCATAAACGAACTTAGAAATAGTAAATTGTCTCCAGAACAATATATAAATACAATTCGACAAAAGGCAGCTCAAGATTATCAGGAGTCATTACAAAATGCTCCTCAGTATTCTATAGATGATTTAAGTGATGATGAAATATTCATGCTAGATTTACAGGATAAGATTGAAGATATTTCCGATGATGAAATCAAATCAGCTCTTGATAAAGCTAAAGAAGACCCACTCTTTGCTCGTCGTGTTGCTGGTATGAGAAAAGCTCTTAAAGAGCAGGAAGAACAGTATAGACAACAAGTTGCTGCTGAACAAGAGCAGGCTCAAGAAGAATAGTTCAATCAATTTAAAGATTCTGTATTACAAAGTATTCAATCTTTTAACAAGGTTGGCGACTTAGATTTAAACCTAGAAACTGAGGATATGGAAGACATCGCTTCCTTCATTTTAGACCGTGATGATTCCGGTATGAGTTATTTTGGTAAAGCCCTCAATGATCCTAAAACACTCGTTGAAATGGCTTGGTGGACACTCAAAGGTCGTGATGCTCTAAATAGTATTTCTGAATATTTTATGAATGAAATAAAGAATGTTAGACAGATAAGTTATCAAAAGGGTCTAGAAGATGGTAAAAAAGGTTCTTCTAGAGTCGTTTATAAACCTCAAGGTCAAGCTACTCAAGGTAATAGACCAATGAGTGTTGATGATATTTATGGTTAATTATATACAAACAATTTAAAATTTAAATTATGATTGTTGCTAATTACGTAACTGTGCGTCCAACTATGAGTGAGACCCACACTTATGAAGATTTTTACAAATTTCTCGGCACTAAACCTCATATGCTTGGTGTCGTGTCAAGAATGAACACAGACTTAACCGCTGATTTCTTAACTCGTTCATTAGCTAATATTTACTACAACGACGAGAAGAAAGCTAATAAATTTTAGAATATAGATTCAATGTATTGGGAATGGGAAATTGAAGATAACTATATTAAACGTATTCCTTTTGCAGCTGATGTTAATGATGATGGTGCTAATGGCACAGAAATCACAATGGCATTTACTGAAAGATACTTTGAAAAATATGACATCTTCAAAATTGACGAAAGTCGTTAGCAATGTATTGTTGTAAGTCGTCCTATCCGTAAAGCTGATAATTATTGGGAAGTTCAGGTTCGTCTTATTGACAACACCTATGACACTACTCTTGATAAAGATGCTTGCAAAAGAGGTATGACTTGCCGTTTCCAATCTAACGCTCACCCTGAATTATCAGAAGAAGGGTATATTAAAGAACAGAGTTCAGTAAGCAAACATCGTAACTACATGACTATGTTCCGTAACGATGCTAGCTACTCAGAGCAGTATAAATTATTTGAGGAATCATTTATTAAAATTGCTCAGGGTAAAGGTCAGGGAGACATGACTGAAACCATTTACAAAATGGACCCAGTTGAGAAGAAACTTCTTAACAACTTCATGTTATCTCGTGGACAGGGACTTTTATTTAACAAATGTAATATTAATCCTAAGACTGGACGCCCAACCATCGTTGATCCTGACACTGGTCGTCCAATTCCAATCGGTGATGGACTTGTTCCTCAGATTGAGCGCTTTGCTTCTAAGTATGCTTATAGCAAGATGACTCTTGAGTTATTCAACACTATTATCCGTACTTTAAATGAAAAAGCTGACAAATCAACAGGTAACAAATATCACTTCATTATGAATGATAAAGCTTGGACTGATCTACAGCAAGTACTTGGTGACTATCTTGCTCGCTTCCATACTGATGGAGCTTACATGTGGTCAAAAGCTGCTAACGGATATGTTAGCGTTGGTGCTACTTATGATACTTATATCATCGCTGGTAACCAGATTTCATTCAGCACAGACCGTGCTCTTACACGTGAATTTGGTAACGATAAAGGTTACATGCTTTGCATTGACCTAACAGCTGATGCTTCTAAGAATCAGCCTGCAATTGCTCAGTTCTCTCTTAAAGGTAAGGAATTCATCAGCAACTCTATTGCTGGTGTTGGTGGATTAAATGGTGGACAATCTGGTCCAGTTGCTAGCCCAGTTGCTGGTAGCAAACTTATCATCCATGGATATGCTGGTATTTGCGTATTCAATCCTTATAGAAGCTTTATTTGCCAGGAACTTTAATTTTTAAGATATTAAATTAATCCTTTGAATAAGATTGAAGGGGCTAAATTAAGCCTTAGCCCCTTCTTTATTTTTATGTTAATGAAATATGGCAATTAAATTAAACAGAGTAATAATTTTACGTAGTGTTTTTGGCAAAGTAGGTCAAAAATATTTTATTCAACCCTGTAAAAATCCTTTAACTGGTTAGTATCCAGATTTTGTAAAGAGGGTAAATAGTATGGGTGATATGATTTTAACAGATGAAGAACGAAATAGTGGTAAATACTTTATTCCAGAAACTGAAGTATTTGTTATTGAAGATGGCAAGACATTCAATCTTGATAATGAAATAGAAGCTAGACAATGGGAAGCTATTAAATATTGCCCATTTATTGCTCCTTCGAGAGATGCAAAAGACGAAAAGGGAGATAATCTAATTGATGGTACAATGGGTTGGAAAAGTCTTAATCCTCGTTATGGACGTGCCGAACTTTATGTTTATGTTCCAGAAGAAGAAACCAACAAACGTGTATCTAAGAAAGATAAATTCCGTAAAGCCCTTAACTTCATCTATGAAGATCCAAAAGGTAATGAAGGACGTGTTCTCGCTTGTCGCTTACTTGGTAAAAACATGAAAGGTATAAGTGATGGTGAAGTAATTGATTACTTAGTATCTATCGCTGAATCTGATCCCGATAAAATTATTACAGTTTATGCTGGTGATGACATCAAGCTAAGATTGCTATTCATTGAAGCAAAGGATAAGCATGTAATCCATGTTAAAAATAAATTATATATGTATGCCGATGATATTATTCTTGGTACTACAGACGATGCAGTCATAACATGGATGAAAGATCCAAAGAATAGAAAAATCCTCGAACTTATTAAACGCGACACATATCCTGAAATGTATCAGGATAATGATGAAGGTGACGGTGAAGAAACTAAATCACCTAAAAAAGATAAATGAGGATAGTAATTTTTTATAAACTAACCTTAAAACTATAAGTATGGCAATGACTGCTAGACAGGTTTACGAAGGTGTATTAACTGAAATGAATAAAGTTCAAGCTCCATCAATGTTACTTGAAGATTTTAACTATTTCATTAACAAAGCCGTAAACCAATACATTAATAAAAAGTACAATGTATATGATGTAAACCAACAGTCAACTGATGATCTCCGTGTTTTAAAGGCTACTACGGTACTTGATGTCCATCCTACAAATAAATACGGAACAACAGTTCAAGGAGATGTTACTAGTTCTACATCATTATACGGCGCTACTTATGAGGCATATTTACCTCAAGATTATCTACACATGTTAAACTGCATTTGTAACTATCATGTTAAGAAACAGTTTAAATGCTATGACCCTAATACTTATGTACAGTTTGGTGCTACTCGTTTAACTGCTGATTTATGGGGATAGATTATTAATAACTTTTATATGAAACCTTCATATAAAAAACCTTATTATTATCTACATAATGTAAATATTAATAATGATGTTCCTACTAACCCATATAATTCCGTTTCTATAACTGGAAATGCATCAGTAAGTCAAGAGAATCCTAATTAGCATCCTGCTAATGATTTACCTGGAGAAGGAACTGATATGGGTTCAAATTCTTATTCAGTTTCACCAGCAGCTCCTAATTCTGCTGATATTTTTGTACCTGTTGCAACTAATGCAGTCTATAATGACTCAATATACACTCCAGGAGCAACTCCACCACAATCTACATATTATACATTAAATGCTAATGGTGATAATTATGTATTAGTAACATTTACTGATACTCAACCAGATTCTGGAAATAGTACACAACATGCAGATAATAGAGCAGCCCAATTTAATTCTAGATCAGTTACTTGGTATGTAAAAAAACATATTGGTGCTGGTGATCCACATATTGTAGGTCAAACTGGTGTATTTAATCTTCCAAGAACTCAAGAATTACAAGGAGTTTCAGCAAATCCAACAGTTTCTTTAATTGAAAAACCTGCTGGTCAAAGATTAGCAAATGCTTCTAAAGTTCGTGTAGAAATTCGTACAGGTAAAGATTCTTCAATATTTGAATTAAAATCCATCTATATTGACTATATTAAGGCTCCTCAGTATATCCGCTTAACACAAGAGCAGATTGATTTAACTGAAGATACTTCTCAAATGATGGAGTTCCCAGATTACGTTTGCCAAGAGATAATTAATGAGCTGACCCATTTAATTATGGAAAATTCAAGTGACCAAAGACTTCAGTCACATATGCCAGTTACAATGTCTATCGCTAATCCAGCTCAAGGATAGACTGAATCATCTAAATAATTTTTTGAATTATGTTAAATTACACAACTACAACCATTGTTAACAGTGGTGACAGCGTTTATGCAAACGCAACTGAGAAATTATTCCGTGTAAAATTCGGACCAGAGCTTTATAATGATGGAACCATTCATCATGCATGTTTAGTTAAGAAAACAGCCTATGTAGCACCTGTAAAAGCTACTGCTACTATTGAGCTTCCTACTGCAGATGGTATTTATCGTATCGCTATGTATATTCGTTTAAGAAATAATAACAATCCTTATTTCAGCAATGATTGGACATTTAAAGGAAAACCCCTTTATATTGAATTTGCAGGTAGTGATACTGCTGCAACTATTGTAACTCGTGCTAAGAAATATATGCTTGCACAGTATGGTTATAATTTAGTTGAATTCTCCGATGGCACTGGTTCTGGAGAGGGTGCTGCTCAGACCCTTACTATAACAGCTCACGATCAGTGGGAAATGTTTATGGACCAAGATAATGGTAAAGGCGTTGTTGTTGAGACCTTAAAGACTGTTGATATGGCTGGTAATGTTATTGCTGCTGGTGCAACTGCAAATTCTCCTACTCACGAAGAGTTCGTAGTTGAAGCTGCTAATAACGGTGCTAAAGTTAATATTAGCAATGGTAACGAAGGTTTCGGTGATTTTGCTCACATTGTAAAAGATTTACGTCTTCCTACCGCAGCTAACAGACGTTGGCAGGGTATTGCTGAAGGTGATGTCTTTGGCGACGAACCAAATGATGACAAACCACTTCCAACTGGTCATTACACTCAGTACACAATTCAGTATGATTCAGAACGTGGTGTACTACAGCAAACTGCACTTGGTGGAGTTGCTACTTCTCGTACAGTTCATGTATTCTATGTAGAAGCTAGTGCTATTACAGCATTTGAAAAAGCTTTAACTGATTCAACAATTGGAACTACTGAAGTTGCTGGTAAATTAATCTGATAGATTATATAATTCATTAAAATAGGAGGCGAGGGCCTATAAAGCCTCCGCCTCCTTTTATTTTTTACATATATGTATTCAAAATTAGCATCCGCAATTATAAATGATGTATATTCTGGGCTAGCTGGATTACATCATAATATATCAATGTCTTAGGAATAGCTTGAGGATGAGATTATAGCAATGCGTTTATAGGTAATTAAAGAATATCAATTAAAAGGTATTCTACCTTTAAAGGATTTACTACTCTCAATTAATTGTATTCCTGTAGATTGTAAAGATTTAGAGAGATGCCCTATTTGTAAACCCGGAATTAAAACTCCAAATGCTCATTTTGAAATTCCTCAAATTATGACAGAATTTGGTGATAACTCTATTGCTTATTTAGGAACTGTAGATAGACAAAGAGCTTTCACAACATATATTACTCCGGATTTTACAAATAATTATTAGCAATATAGAAAAAGAGGGGTTATGAATCCTTATGTATTTATAGATCCAACTCCTAATGAAAATAATATGTATGATGGTTATATATTTAATGCTCCATTATTAAAAATGATTTCTATTGTTGCCTTATTCAAAGACCCACGTCAATTAGAAGGATATGGTTGCTGTGATACCTTATTTGAAGAAGGTAAAGAAAATTACACATTTATTGATACTGAAGTTAAGAACAGACTCACTGATCTTAAAATTAAATATTATCGTCAATTACATATGCCTAATCTACCTAACGATCAAAAATACGTCTGATGGATATACATTACGCACATTTTCTAGCTAATGAACTTTATGGAATTGACATTAACTAGGATAAATTCGAGGAACTTGCTCTTATTGCCTTAATGCATATTGGCAATAAGAATTGTAGAACATATAGATTCTTTGGTTCTGTAGACCCAATTACTTTGAGTCTTGAACTCCCTTGTAATGTTGATAGTGTAATATCTGTTACAGGTGCTTTAGAAGATTGGGAACACGTTACAAATA
>Ga0326511_10004770_pt1 | contig 10755 bp, 8 predicted proteins | sample 0_2496_0518_D_FD_203701 | JGI IMG/M metagenome (GOLD analysis project Ga0326511, IMG submission 203701) | Bovine rumen microbial communities from UC Davis, California, United States - 0_2496_0518 | ecosystem: Host-associated > Mammals > Digestive system > Stomach > Rumen | place: USA: California... | reverse complement strand
AATGGTTGTACCCAGTTGTCGATACTCGCACTCACGATAAGCACCTCAGCCCCTTCTGCTTGTGCCTGTCTCAATCTTTGGAGGCCCTTAGGTCGTAATAACTGACGATTATCTGCCGCAAATTGTTGACAAAGGGAATTAAATGCTCTCAAATCAAGCCCCTTAAAGAAATAGGAGAAGATTAACTGCTTGGCTTTCCAATTCGGATAAAGGCCCAACTTCATCAACACCAATAGATGAGCATGAAGTAAGAACCCCCATAAAAAGGCTTTACTTCCACAGGCATAACGAATGAACTCCAATAGTGTATCACGAGTGGTCAGTGTCCCATCGAAATCAAAAGCGTAGATTCTTTTCATAACTTGGGCGATGGGATACGGTCAATAATTTGCTTTATAATCCATGACATGAGCAATGTTGCTACGATATAAAGCAACAAGCCGGCATACATATCATCTTGGATATAAGGACGAACGAATATTTTACGTACCAGTGGATGGGTAACGAAGATAGCTGCAGAGATTGTGCCTAACCAGACAAAAAGGTTGAGTACTCGCTCTGGCATAAGTTTTACCACAGGGATGGCACCCCAAACAATGAATGCAGGCACCCATAGCCAGTTATCGAATCTTGAACTGAACATAAAACAGAATGTTATAGCTAACAAAAGGTTTATTGCCCAGATTATTATCAGTGAGGGACTTTGGGTTATTACCCAGTCTTTAACCAACTTTGACTCGAATCGTGCCAGCGCCAAACCCATACCGAATGGCAGCATGCCGCCAATGAAGTTATAGCGCAAGCGCTCGAGTGTTACTGCATCGTTCTCAAAAGATAACTGGTCTATCCAGCATAGCACGATGGCAGCCAGAATAACACCCCAATGGCGCCAACGATAGAATATCAGCCGATAGAGAATATAGAGCTGAAGTGTGATGCTGAAATACCAATATGGACCAGGCCACACAACCTCTGCGGGATGTTCGAGGAAATTAGCATACATGCCCAACATAGCAACCACTTCTGTCCAAGCATAACGGTGCATGGCTGGAGTGATGGCATCAAGCATTATAAAAGCCACAAAGCCAACGATAAAGATGCGGAACAATTTCAGATAGTTGTAGCGTACGAAGCGCCATACGCCCACCTCTGGCAGGTTGCCCAGCTCGTACTTCTTAACCAGTCCGTAACCACTTAAGAAGAGGAATACAGGCACACCATAATGTCCGAAGAACGACAGCAGATGCATGGGTAGCAGTTCGTCAGGATGAAGCGTGAGACGCCAAAACTCCTCGAACTTGAATTGTTGCCAGGTATATTCGTTTTCCCGCACTATTCCCCTGAGCCAATGACAATAGTTGTGTAGCATGATGGCTATAATGGCAACACCGCGCATGGCAGAACACTCTTTTCTTGATAACAGCTCCTTCATTTTTTCTTCAATGTGTTATAATCAGTTGTGCCCTTTAGGATACGAGGACGTTTTGTATTGTATTCTGGTGCTAGCACGTTATATTCAGGTCGATAGGCTGGTGTAGATATTCCAGCCAGATAAAGCAACAGATGGGGTAACACATCGGTCATCATTGGACGATCCTTGGCATTCCGGATTGCCTGCCAACCATAAGGATGATTTTCTATATAGAGTGGTGAGCCCCAAATCCAGAAAGGAATCTCCATTTCATTGCGGGCCAGACGGTAATCGATATTGGCACCATGCATGCGACCATATATGAAAGGGGAGCCATCAAAAATCTCCTCACCATGATCAGGCATATAGATAACCACAGCATCCTTATCGATAAAACGCTGCGTGATGGCACTCACAATCGAGTCGTTATAACGCACAGAATTATCATAATCAGAGAGGATATAACGCTGTTTGACAGTGAGTTCTGGGCGGTTGGCATTCTGAGGCGTGAAAAAACGGCGCGTATTCTGCGGATAGCGGGCTCTATACTCCACATGCGAGCCCATCAAATGCAGGATGACCAAATTATGCTCCTTATTCTGAGCCTTCAGCTCATCATAAGCATTAAGCACTCCCTCATCGAAGCGGTAAAGCGCGGTGTTACGGGTATCGAACTGGCGCTGGCTCATCTCTGGATCATTCAGGAAAAATCCGCCACTAAAATCATAGACAGCCTCTTTAGCCTTTGACTGAAACTGGTTAGTAATAAAAGTCACGTGATAGCCTGCCTTACGAAACACCTCTGGAAAAAGCGGTGCATCACACCACTCACCACTATCGCCGACCGCATGGAGCGACAGGACATGTTTGAAAACAAAACTCGTCAGATTCCACGGAGCCACCACATCAGTAAAAGGTACTAGGCAACCCTGCTCTGCCATCTCTTTTTGGTAAGGTGTGGTGGGTTTATTGTAACCATAGAGCTGGGAGTGATGCTTATTGTAACTCTCACCAATCACCAGAACGATGTTTGGCACACGAAAACTACAACTGTCTATCTGAATCTTCTCACTGGCAGCTTTCAACTGTACCAACTGATGTGATGCCAGATGATTGGCAAAGACACTGAAGACCAACCGGTAGATGGGGATATAAAAGTTTGCCTGATCCTTCCGTGTAAGCTCACGCTCCACTTGTCCTATAGTATCGTAGGTGAACATACGTTGCATGGCAACCTTATTATCCCATGTCTGTGAAAGACAGGAATAAAGCAACACAGCCACAATAACGCTAAAAAGAGCTTTGAAACCTATGATTACAACCCTATTAAACTGGGGCAACATCATTTCCTGTGTATTCTTTCTAATCCGACTACGCACAAAAGTCCACAAGATATGTATCAGGATCAGCATGAGAAGCCACCCTACTTGAGACTTTATTACCTCCCAACTGAGATAGCCCTCCAAGAACTCTCCTGCCTCCTGAGTGGTTGTTTCACCTACTAACATCAGCATAGTAGGCGTAAGTGTTGATTCAAACCGTTCATAGCAGTACATATCCACGATAGCTACCCCATAAAAAACAACGTAAAGCAGAGCCTTCACAAAGATACGGACCTTACGGGGAATCCATGTCAGAAGAACACAGACGATATAAATATCTAGAAAAAGTTCAGGAACCGATAACTCATAAGGCTTTGCACCACGATCACGCAGATAATAAGGCATGATTTCGAGCTGAGTACAAAGATAGCCAAGCAGGAACATAAAGACAAAGAACGCACCATTTTTCTCTATCGGTGCGAACAATGCTCCCAACCATTTACTGATATTCAATCGTTTAAACATAATAACCTTCTTGCTTGATAAATGCCTCTACCGATGGCGGTACCATTTTCTGAATACTTCGCCCCTCGCGGATTCGCTGACGGATTTCTGTACTACTGATATCGAGCAACTCTGCCTCAAGGATCGTTACTGATGCAGGCTGTTCCTTTCTGACAGGTTGCTCATCTCGTCGCGGATAAACCACTATCTGATAATTCCGTAGAATATCGGCAGCATGATACCACTTGTCAAAGATAGCCCAATTATCCCCGCCAATCATCAGCACGAACTGACGTTCAGGATAATCACGACTCAAGGCTTGAAGCGTCAGCCATGTATAGGATGGCTTTGGCAGACGCATCTCATAGTCACTGGCTATGATACCCGGCTCATTCTTCAGAGCTAAACGAGCCATCTGTAATCGGGCCTCATCGCTGAGCAGATTTGTCTGTTGCTTCATCGGATTCTGGGGTGATACCATCAACCACACCTCGTCCAGACCAGCCATCTCCTTTAGTTGTCTTGCCAGAGAGATATGTCCGTTGTGAATGGGATTGAATGATCCGCCAAAGATGCCCGTCTTTACCATCTGTAAGAGATTGGATTAGTCTTTGGCCAAGAACTGCTGGATAGCTGCCAAGGCATCAGCCTCTGCATACTCAAGGATGTCGTTGACGACCACCTTATCGAATTTATCAGCAAAAGTGAGTTCAAATTCTGCCCTTGCTATACGCTGATTAATAACATCAGGCGCATCAGTAGCACGGCTCTCCAGGCGACGGCGCAATTCATTGACCGAGGGAGGCTGGATAAAAATACTCAGGGCCTTGTCACCATAGAAATTCTTGATATTCACGCCACCTTTCACGTCAACGTCGAAGACCACGTTCTGACCAGCCTCCAGTTGTTTTTCTACTTGAGACTTCAGTGTACCATAAAAGCGGTCGGTATAGACTTCTTCGAACTCTAGGAACTGATTATCCTCAATTCGCGCACGAAACTCTTCTGGAGTCAGGAAGAAATATTCCACACCATTCTGTTCTGAACCTCTCGGCGGCCTTGATGTACAGGAGATAGAGAATGCCAGATTCAACTCCTTATGCTCCTTCATCAGCCAAGAGATGATAGTTGACTTTCCTGTGCCACTGGGAGCTGAGAAAATGATTAGTTTTCCTTTCATCTGATTACTTTTTAATCCGTTTGCCTTTACAAAGCATTAAGAACTTGTTCCTTAATCTGCTCCAGTTCGTCCTTCATCTTCACTACGATGTTCTGCATCTCAGCCTGATTCGACTTTGAGCCTGTAGTGTTGATTTCACGTCCCATCTCCTGGGCGATAAAACCTAGTTTCTTACCCTGTCCAGCAGGCTCGTTCATCGTATCACGGAAATACTTCAAGTGATTTGTCAAACGCTGCTTTTCCTCACTGATGTCAAGTTTCTCAATATAATAAATCAGTTCCTGTTCCAAACGATTCTTATCGTACTCCACACCAGGAATCTGTTGTAATCCGTCAATAATACGTGCTTTGATTTTTTCTACACGACTTTTCTCAAAAGGCTCTATCTCGGCTAACAGACAAGCAATGTTATCAATTTTCTCTGAGAACTTCTTTTGTAAGGCAGCTCCTTCTTGTGTACGGAAGTCAACCAGATTCTCCAAGGCCTCTTTCACAGCATCGCGCACCACGAACCATTCCTCTTCGTCAAGCACCTCTGTCTCTGTCTTTGTCAGCACATCTGGCATGCGAAGCAAAGTACTGAACCAGTCTTCTGGAAGAGGAATATCTGTCTTGGATGAGATTGCCTTAATCTGTTGATAATAATTCTCAACTAATGCAGCATTAATAGGCGTAGCATCTACGGCCATATCCTTCTCTATCCATACACTCATATCCACCTTTCCGCGTATCAATGCCTCCGCAACCATCTGACGAATCTCCATCTCCTTTTCACGATAGAGAGGAGCGATACGGGTGTTCAAGTCAAGTTGTTTAGAATTCAACGACTTGACTTCTACATTTATCTTCTTTTCTTTGTAGGTTACGACAGCCTTGCCATAACCCGTCATTGATTGTATCATTGTCTTGTTTCTATTGTTATTTCTTAATCTTAGACGTCATAGGACTTCGAACTCCTTTATACTCTTTTAGAAAAGCTTTAGCAGATCCGAAACTCAAAAACATATCAAGGCGAACCGGAATGTGGTTCTGATCATCTGTGATATAGAAACGTACCAACTCATGCGTCTTGCCATCCTCATGCTCATAGAACGAGAAGACAAGGCAGCGGAACTTCTCTTTCGTACCATTCATCTTAAAGTTCTCCTTCCCCCTAAACTCCAGCCAAGAATTTGTCAAACGACGTGCGTCACTGATAGGCAAAGGGATAATATCTCCTTTTTTCATCTTTGAGATATCGAAATTACGGGCACGAAGGAATATTGACATCATGTCGAAGATACAGGCATTGTATTCCGAGATCTTCCAGTGCTCTTCTCCATCGGCATCAATGCGATGTTTTTTCAACTTACTAAAACCACGCGGATAGCTATACCATATCTCATCGACATAATAGCGACTACCCTCTCTGGCACCCTTACGGAAATAGAGTGGTGAGAGATTCTTATCGCAATAAGAGAGCAGTGTGTCACGCATCGTAAAATATTTGTCGAGCTTGCTGTTACCACGAGTTATCAGATAGGACTTCCATGCATCCTGACCCTCAAATTTCGTCAGTTGGGTATCCATCTCAGCAGATCCCACCTTCATCCAAATGAACTTCCAATTAAAATAGAGGTCATAAGAAAGTGACTCACCCGACTTAAAAGCTGTATTCTCTATGCCACATTGGGCAACAGCCGTCATAGACAATCCGCAACACATGCAGATGATTACAAATATTCTGTTCATAACTTCTATTCCTTTTCAACTTTAACAGTCTTGTCCTTATTATATTCGATGCCAAGCTGTAAAGCTCGCTCAGCATTACGATTTTTCAACTTCTTCGCGCCGTCGGCCTTCTGTTTGGTGATAGCCTGTGGCTTCTGCTTGTAACGAGGTACGGCTGTAAGATCCCATTGTTGGGTAACATCCCATCGCTCTTTACACTCAATCTCGCGGGGATAGTAATAGACTGACTCCGCCTGACGATCCTCGTCATAGTCACCAGTATCCCAAATACCATTACCATTTGCATCTACAAAAGCACTGAGGTAATATTTATCTGGATTGACATGATCAAAATGGGCTACTCCATCTTTGGCAAGCACTTCTTTCACCACAGCATCGCTCTTGTTAAGCAAACGAACACGCAGAGGCAAAGAATCGCTTACGCCACTTACTTTCATAGTCAGCGTGCTATATTCGTCAAGGCTCTTGACTTTCAGACCTTGTTTATAACTTTTAGACACAAGACCATAGATGTCTTCAAAAGCTGCGGAGTCTATCTCCAGACTATATTCCATATCAGGCCGCCATTCTACCTCTATCTCATAGAAACGAAGCCTGTTTGGTATAGGCCGGAACGTGAAAGGTGCTTCGTACCAAGCAGAATCAATCATTGAATAGAGATGGATAGCAGCCGTATCGATACGCTGCAAAGGTGTGGGCATCTCTATTTCAATCTTTTTATCAGGATCCATCTGCTGAGACAACTTGAAGTTAGGCTGCAAAGGTTTCGGAGGATAGATAGAGTCATAATCTTCCTCACGCTTCTTCCTGCGGTCCTGTTCTTTCTTCCATTTATCGATTTCCTTGGCCAAATCCCTCTGCCGTTTGGCATAAGGTATCTTGGCAAGGGCTTCGATGGTATCTGTCTGGTTGACAAGGTTGCCCAGCGTGTCAGTCATCATATAGCTGACTTCCATGCGCAAGGTATCTTGATTGATAAGGGTGGTATCCCGTAGCCAATAGTGTATGGTATCCTGACGTTCCTGAGTTTCAATGAAAAAGGCATTGTCAGCATCAAAGTTCAGACCCTTGATGACTGGCAACTCAGGATGACCATATGTAAAGTACATACTGAACTTCTCCGCTTCCTTACGTTCCGTCTTCAGCAGGAAACGATCTGTTTGTATCTGGGTAAAAGCCAAAAGCGTAATGTCATCAGGCAGGAAATGGGTATAAGGTGTCTGTCTGAAAGCATCAATATGCAAAGTATCGCGCCAGATAGTATCGATACGAACATCAGGTTTCGATGATGGCACATATGTCTCATGATTAAAACCTATCATCTCACTTTTCTGATTAAAACTAAAGTTTCCGTCAGCATCCTTTAGTGCATAAGCACGATATGTCCCAGGAGCAACACCCTTGACGACAAAATGACCTCGACTATCTGTTCGCGATACGCGAAGCATAGGCTTAGTCTTGAAAGCTGAGTCTGCCAGATCATCATATAATCCTACAAGAATTCCCTTCACAGGCTCCAGATTGCTGGCATCCAATACGTAACCCGACACCTCCATCGTATCAATCTGATCACCTGTTGAGAAACTATAGGTGTAGTTCCCGAGCGGATTGCCCTCATTGTTATCGCTGATGGCATCGCTAAAGTCAATCGTATAGGTAGTATTCTCCTTAAGCGAGTCCTGCAATTCCACCACAATACGCTTACCGGCAGCTTTAATCTCCGGCATCTCAAGTTGTGGTGGTGAGACAATCACCTTATTGGTAGCATCCTCAAGTTTGATGTATTCATTGAAGTAAATCGAGATCTTCTTAGCTGAGACATTGGTTGACTGGTCAGCAGGATGACTACCGATGACAACTGGGGGATCGTCATCAAACCATCCTCCATCGGGGTGTCCCATACGTGCGCATCCAACCATGACGCAAGCTATACAAAAGATATAGATCAGCTTCTTCATTGGTTCAGTTTTATGAGTTGCTCAATAATATCGCGTGAATTGCTCAGGCGGGGTACTTTATGCTGTCCACCCAACTTGCCGTGCATCTTCAGCCAGTCATTAAAGAGGTTCTGACGGGCTTCCATAATCTCCAGATGCTGAAGGGTGATATCCTTATAACGCTTAGCCTCGTAGTCGCTATTTATCTCCTGCAAGCGCTTATCGAGTAAGTCCGCAAACTGTTGCAAGTCCTCAGGACGCTTCGCAAACTCAACGAGCCACTGATGACGGCATTTTGCATTGGCATCCATAAAAACAGGAGCTGCTGTATATTCCGAGACTTCCGCCCCCGTTTTTTCACAGGCATAGGCCAGTCCCTGCTCCGCATTGTCCACTATCAACTCCTCACCAAAGGCGTTGATGAAATGCTTTGTACGGCCTGAGATAATAAACTTATATGGATTAGTAGAGGTGAACTGTACGGTATCACCTATCTCATAGCGCCAAAGACCACATGAGGTAGAGATGACCATGGCATAGTTCTTGCCTGTCTCTACACCCCAGAGGGGGACAGGGTCACCACCATCCATCGGGATAAACTCATAGAACACTCCGTAGTCAAGCATCAAAAGCATTGACTTATCTGCCGGATCATCCTGAATGCCGAAGAAACCCTCACTGGCATTGTAGGTCTCCATATAATGCATATTGGGTGAAGTAATAAGCTGCTCGTACTGTTTACGATAAGGCGTGAATGCCACACCACCATGAAAAAACACTTCAATATGAGGCCATACCTCCTCAAGATGTGTCTTTCCCGTTATCTCCATCATACAAGTAAGTACTGAGAGCATCCAAGAGGGCACACCAGAGATGTTTGTCACGTTCTGTGTCATCGCCTCACGGGCTATACGCTCACGCTTAACTTCGAAATCACTCAGCAAAGCAGTCTGCTTCTTCGGCACACGCACCAGGTTCACTAATGGGTTGATATTCTCTATCAGGATAGCCGATAGGTCGCCCACCAACGAACCAGGCAGGTTATAGTTTGGTGCATGACTGCCACCAAGGATAAGTCCCTTGCCATCAAACATACGAGACTTGGGATTATTACGAAGATAGATAGCCACAGAATCGCGACCACCCGCATAGTGAATCTTCTGAAGACCTTCACTGCTGACGGGGATGAATTTCGATTTGTCGTTTGTTGTACCCGACGATTTGGCATACCACCTCACCCGACCTGGCCAAAGAATATCAGCCTCCCCTTGGCGCATACGATCGATATCGCCCTTCAGCTCCTCATAGGTATTGACAGGTACTTGCATGATGAAATCATTGTAGCTCTTGATTGTGCTAAAAGTGTGATTCCGCCCGTATTCCGTATCCTTGGCTGTGTGAATCAAGTGTTTGAGCACTGCCTGCTGCAATGCCTCTCCCCCATTCAGATGCTTCTCTAAAGCACGCTGACGGGGTATGAAAACTTTTCCTATAATCTGAGTCAGACTCATTATATTACGTAATTTTGCCTGCAAAATTAGTTAAATCCCCCGTAACAGCTGAAAAATTTACGTTTTTTTTGTATAATAAGGTATAAAAGCCATGAGAGCCTTCTCATGATGGAATAAAATTTATTCCTCAGAGAAGGCTGCTGCTTCGGCTTCAGCGATGATTTCCTCACGCGACTTCTCCTTGGGCTTCGCAGAGATGTCAGAGAGATCATAGTCTTCATCGCCTATAGACTGATTCTGTTGTTCTGGCACTTCCTCATCAACTTGCTCCCGAGGCTGTTCGATGATGAAGTTTTGTTCTTGTTCTGTATCAGGTACAGCCATGGCAGGCTCTTCCTCCATCTTCGTACGGTTTGTCTTCGAAGCAAAGACGGCATCTACAAACTGAGGCTCCCGCTTCAGGCGCTGTAGCGTCTCCTTGGCTGCCAGCTGCTGAGCCTCCTTCTTAGAGAAGCCTGTACCCTTCTCACCTTCCACACCTTCGATCATCACCATAAAACTGAAAATCGGATTGCCATTGTCATCCTTCTTTTGCTTCAGCATCTGGAACTCCATATGCACACGGTTTTTCTGCGACCATTCCAAGAGTTTCGATTTGAAGTTCACCTCCTTGAAAGCCACTTTGTCGAGATTGATGTACTTACCCAATATCCGATGCTCCCAGAACCACATGCAAGTATCGTAGCCACGATCCAGATAGATAGCCCCCACAAGTGCCTCCAAGGCGTTACCCTCAACATAGCTGTTGTGGGAAGTGGAGTGACCTGCGGAAAGCAACAATCCTCCCAATCCCATCTCACTGGCCACCTTACCTAATGTATCACGCGATACCAACTTGGAACGCGTATTTGTCAGAAACCCTTCACGCTTACCCTCATAGTGGCGAAAGACAACATCGCCTACCACAGCATCGAGTATGGCATCACCCAGGAACTCCAGCCGCTCATTGTTAAGTGGCTTGCCCTTGTCGTTGCGCTTGCGAATGCTCTTATGCATCAGCGCCTGTTTGTAATATTCGATGTTGTGGGGATAGAATCCCAGAATATTGTAAAGGGCAGAAAAAAGCTCCTTCTCCTTGCGGAAAGGGAGCTTGATTCTGTCAATGATATTATTAAGCCTCATACTTACGGAATACCACACAAGCATTATGACCACCAAA
>Ga0326511_10004768_pt1 | contig 10757 bp, 13 predicted proteins | sample 0_2496_0518_D_FD_203701 | JGI IMG/M metagenome (GOLD analysis project Ga0326511, IMG submission 203701) | Bovine rumen microbial communities from UC Davis, California, United States - 0_2496_0518 | ecosystem: Host-associated > Mammals > Digestive system > Stomach > Rumen | place: USA... | reverse complement strand
CACGGTATGGAGCAGCTTGATTTCATCCTGTGGGAAGCCTGGCCACTTCATCGAGAGACTCCAGTTAGGGTCTTTTGCCTTCTTAAGTGCACGCTCGATAATAGCCGTATCGTTAGCTGGTGCTGCTGGTTGTGTGATAGCAACTGCTGCTTTTGTCTTAGGTAGTTGAGGAGCTGGTGGAACTGGTGCTTGAAGAGCGTTGGCGCCGTTAATCATAGCAAGATCCTCGGGATCGATAAGGTCCTCTGGTGAATCCGTTGCTATCTCTGATGCTACCTCTGGTGGAAGGTCTGCTTCCTGAACTGTTGTAGGCTTTGCTGGTTGAATAGGTTGCTTTGGTGGCCGACCTTCTCCGTGCCATTGCACATAACCGTTAGCGAGTTGACTCATCTTGAATGTACGACCATCTGTTGTAAGAATGATCATATCATTATCTTCCATATAGTTGTTGCGAACTGTGAACGAGTCTCCTGTTGTTGAGTTCCACCATGTGGTGTTATCTAATACTGGACCACCCATTCCAAAATCTGGCATATTCATACTCAATATACTTTATTTGTTAATTGCTGAAGGCCTGAGAAAAAGCGGGAAGTAGGTCTTCGTGTTGAACCAATGCAAAAATGATAGCTGCGATGCGAACAGGATCTTCGTTCATAAAGTACAACACATGATGCTTATCGTATGAGTACATATTCTTAATGAACGTATTGATATCCTGACGTTCTTGTTCCTCGCGCTCATTGAAGTTGTAGGAGCAACGTTCATCACGATATCTATTGTATCTATTCGCCTTGGTGTTATCTAGCCAAATGAAGCATACATCTTCCGGCATAAGGCGTGGTGAAATAGCGACCAATTGGTCTGGTGATAATGCGAACACACTGTTGTTTTCCACGGAGTAGGTGGATAGCCCTTCGTAATACTTCTCAGTACCGTGTTTTAGTTCGCGTAAGAACACGTAGGCGTTGTTTTCGAACACTCCATTGATATCGGCTGTGTTGAAGAGTTCGTAATTGTAACTGCCATAGATTGTGTCCGATGGGGCTTCTATGTTCGAAAAGAGTTTGCCGCACGCGACTCCCTGATGTTCGAGAATATCAATTACCTCCTGCTTGCCGCTACCATGAAGTCCAACAATAAAATACTTCATTTATTCTGTAGGATTGATTTCCTAAAAAATAAATGAAGCATTTCATGAAGTTTCGATTTTCTCTATGAAAATCATTATGTCTTAACCTTAACAGTAACCTGTTCAAGTGCTTTCTTGATAGCTGCTGCAATGTCAGCATCCTTGTTACGCTCGACTTGTGGTTTAGCTTGAGGAGGTGTTTGAGTAATAGCACCAACTGCTGTTTGGGCTGCGTCTCCAGCCTTTTGAGCCATCTGTGCGAAGAAGCCTGTCTGTGCCTGAGCCATCTGACTCTGCGATTCAGCCATTCTATTCTGAGCCTCTTCTTGACGCTTGGTGTATTCCTCAATATGCTTATCTGCATCCTCAATCGTCTTCTGCAAGCCTTCCATGATTGGTGTGAGCTTCTCGGTGATCACTTCAGCCAACTTATCAAAGTTACCATTCAGTGATTGTGAGAACGCTGCTGCGTTACCGAACATCTTAGCAAGTACAGACATCTTAGCAATATCCAGACCGTTTATCTTGTTGATGAGTCGATCTGTATCATTGACTGCAGCATTGTAATTCTTTGCGTTTCTTACAACGAACGCCATGCTACCCTGTCTACCCCCAAGTAGGTTGTTGAAGGTCTTGGATATCTTCTTGCATGTCTCATCGATCTTCTGAAGGTTCTGGTCACACAATTCCAAGTCACCTATCTCCATCGTGTTGATCTGGTTGACCATCTGACCAACAAGCGATATCATCTCAGGTATGGTTGTGTTCGTCGCAGTACGCATACCATTGATAGATGTCTCCATGACTTTCATCATTCGGTTGATGTACTCAGCAACGGCACCAAGAGCAGTTACGATTGGTATTGCTGCGCGCATGTTACCTGCGGCATCCATAAGGGTCATCAAACCAGTAATACCACCACCGAATATACTATCGATGAGATCGAGTATAGCGTTGTAGGCTACGTTCCAAACCTTCCATTGGAACTTACCTTCATCACGTCTTTCAGCCTTACCGAAGTCGACCTTGATACCCATCATGGCACGTATAATAGAGTTGATACCTCTACCGATACCCTCTACCATCTTCGTTGCGTTGGTTCCGATTGCATCACCACCCATAGACTGATACGTATCCCAAACATCCTTCATGATAAGTGCTACGGATTGTAATACTGACAATGCCAAGATAGCCAAACCGATTCGAACGAACTTACAGAGCAATCCAATGATGTCTGCGAGAGTATGGAGTCCGATGAAGTCGAGGAGCTTTTGCAATCCACTACGAGGAGGATCGTTAGGCTCATTCTTTGGTTTCGATGCAAGCAACTTGATAATCTTGTCTACAGCACCTAAGATGTTGGATACCATATTCACTACGTTGTTGAGCATCTCTTCACCACCCAGTTCTTGGTAGCTATCCCATATCCACTTCAACTCGTTCATTACTACCTTGAGCATAGCGAGAACGATCATGGTCATAGCGATGATCAACACCTTGAATAGCAACTGGATAATAGTACCGAGTTCAGGTGATACGAACTTGATAAGTGTGATGAACAAACCGTCACCCTCTACATCGAATCCTGCAGTCTCATTATGTATAATGGCGTTGATGATTTCGTTGCACCCCTGCATGATAGAGGTTATCATCTGAGATGCACCTCCACCAGGCCCGAAGAATGATGCACCACCCATTTCTTGGTAAGCATCGTATATCCACTTAAGTTCACTCATAAGTACGCGTACCATGAGCAATACTACGATGGTCAACATGATGATTACCACCTTGAACAACAGTCTAAATATATTGACAACGTCCTGACCGAGTACGAATCCTACCAAAGCGAGGAATAGACCGTCATCTTCACCAATCTTGTTACCTGTACCTGCAGTCAGGATGGCATTGATTATCTCACCCGCACCTTGGATGATACTTGTTACTACTTCCGGTGCTTGATCGATAGCAGCTTTGTTCTTGTTGTACATATAGGTGATAAGCAAGAGCACGCCCACCAAAGCTATCAATACGATAACTGCGACAACTGTCATGAACAAGAGGATAACCTTCATCATCAAGTCGAAGATTCCAAGTGCCTCAGGGCCGAGTATTGTGCCGAGTAGGGATCTGATCCAGCCTCCACTCTTATCTTCTTTCGTTCTCTTGAAGTCGGTATTGAGGATAGTCTGAATGACGTGTTCAGCCACCATCATAACCTTATCTACTGCTGCTATAGTTGCGTCTGCATCCAATAGCTGAGCGAATAGGGTAATGAGCATCAATACGATTATCAATGCGAGTATAGCGAAGATGCCTATAGTGATGACTATCATTGCGGCTACACCCACCAATACGTATGGTGCTACGAATGATGCCAATACCATGAAGCCTAACATGGCAAGGACTATCAATCCCATGAATCCAAGGGTAATAAGGATTCCGAGAAGCTTATCTTGAATGACTGTGCTGACGAGTGCGATTACCAACAAGGTGAGTGCGATCAGCATGAGCACACCACACAAGATTATCATAGATAGAAGAACACCGATTGCCTTCAATGCTGCCTTACGAGCAACCTTAGCCATCATCTTAATCATGAGTACCATGATACCGAACGTGATGACTATAGTTACCAAACCGAGTAGGAACGGTACGAAGAGCAACAATATAAGTATACCAATCAATGTGCAGAGGAGCACTGTTGTGGCTACTTGTGTTAAGGTAATTTTCAAAAGGATGAATGCGAGCGTCATATTACCGAGCGCCATGAGCAACTTCATGCGTTGCTTCTTGCTCATTCCTCGATTGATGGTTCTAACGATTTCCTTGAGACCCCAGATAAGGAGTCTGGTGACTTTAGCCAAACGTCTCATTCTTAACTTAACCATGAATGGGCCTGGTATATCCATCCCAATGAACCAGTTAAGTGCTGCAACGTAAGCTCCAAGGGAACCGATTATCAAAGCTGATGCCTTGACGAACTGTAGGATTTGGGTCACCTTGACATTTCGACGGGCAAAATTAGCCAACTTGTTCATGAACCAAGTCAATATCTTCATATCCCAGTACATGATGAGCGCCTTGAACGCCATGACAATAGGGCCAGGAGTATCCAATGCGGCGAACTCGTGGAACTTGATAGCAAGTTGTATAGCTAAATCGATTAGGCCACAAATACTGCCAATGATAAGCTTACCAATACCTGATTCGGTAATGAGAACCATTCTTCGAGCAGATATAATCAGACGAAGCATGCCGTAAGATAGAGCTTTGAAGTCCATACGAAGTAGCCACATCTTGAACATCAGGGCGACTGGATTAGGGAGGTCGATCTTGTTGATTGCCTCCAGCACCTTAGCCAATACAATCGTTAGCTGTAGTATACCAACCTTAGAAACGTCAACCTTTGTTAGGTCCACGTTGGGGTCGAAGCCAGTCAATAGAGCCTGCATGCTTTGAGAAGGTGCTGCAGGGTCAATCGCACCTAGTTCGTTAAGTGTGTCCGAAATATAGGTGAACAAATCCGTCATGGCATGAGACATGTTATGGATATTATCTTTTGCGGCGTTCACCTTCGCAGCGACAGAAGCATAGTCACAGCTGGCATTGATAGCGTCAATGATTGCCACCAATCCCTCGGTTACCGAAGTAATTTGATCGATGATTGCCTGGATACTCACAATACCTCCAGGTGTACCTCCTCCTGCTGCTGCCATAAATCACATATTTTTCACATAAAATAATAAGGTGTAATCACTAAACTTATCAACATCTTTTCATATATATAAATATAAAACAATATAGGATATGGAAAACGATCGCATACAACAAGGTTACGAAAAAATCAAACAGGGTCTTGAGAACGCAGGTTTTATCTGGGATGATGAGAGACACCCGGACGGAATCTTTGAGAAGGTCATCAGTAAACGCCAGCTCGTTATTATCAACGATGTTGAGCAAGTAGTTGAGACTCACATCACGTTAGGCTTCAAGTATATCGGTGATGGGTACATCGAAAGTGAGAACGGTGCACGCCAAATCACTTACGGCTTCAGCTTCTATGTGAATGACGAGCACGTGGTAGACTTCTGGGTTAAGGATATGGGAGACCTGATGAGTTATTTCAAACGCTAATCAATACGAACATGGATAGCATACAAGCAATAGCACAAGCAATCAACGCCGGGATGACATCCGGGCAAGTCATTGGACGAGGTAAGAAGAACTACACCCTTTGGAACTTCACGGTACAGGGTTACAGAATTTACTACAAGTTCGTCAAGATGCTATCCAGTTCGTTGGAGGTAGTAACCGCATCCTATCCTGGAGTCCACATCTTTGAGGGACTGGAATCCGATTGGCACACTCAGGCACGACTCACTGGCAGCATAAACGATATGCGACATCAGTTACATAACGAGGAGTCGGAACAGAAGGGAGTGATGCCTTTCGGAAAGTATAAGGGCATGAAAGTCAATGAGATAACTGATCGCTCTTATATCTGTTGGCTTGCCAGTCAGACGATGGATAAGGACGAAGACCCTAACGCAATTGAGCCTTGGTTATGGTTCATGGCTCGCGAACGGGCACGTCAGCTGAAATTGATAACAGTAGGCAATCAGGTACTCGATCCCACGGCTCCTACAGAGTATGTAAGAGATACGTTGAGTGTCAAGATCGCTATTGATGATGGTCGTCCTATTATCTACAACGCATCATCTAACGATGGTAGACTGTGGTGTGCATATAATATAAATATACCCAGTGTGGAGGTCGGACACCCATACTATGGAACATGTCGTTGTTGCCTGGTAGATGGTAAGGCTAAGAAAGTCAAAGGACGTCTTATCACAATCTACGACTACGAGGTAGATGGAGCCAATATCAATGTCAAAGGTTTCAGCGTAAACTAAATCACGAACACGATTCTTATATATTAAGTATATGAGTAAGCTAATAATTCTACAAGGACCGCCAGCATGCGGTAAGTCAACCTGGGTTAAGAACTGTCTTGGTTCTCTTTCAGCAGAAGATCGCGCTCAGGTAGTAGTAGTATCTCGAGATGAGATTCGTAAGTCAACAGGTACGTACTGGGTTCCTTCGCGTGAAGATTATATCACTGAACTGGAAGATGCAGCAATGCATAACGCATTCAATCATGGTCTGACGGTGATCAACGACGCAACTAACCTGAACCCTAAAACGATCGCACACCTTAAGGACATCGCAGCACAGCACGATGCCGAGGTTGAGTTCGTGCCTTTGTATATCCCATTCAAGGAAGCAGTTGCACGAGACAAGAAGCGCGGTGAGGAAGGTGGTCTTGAGGTTACCGAGAAGGTAATTCGAGGTTTCTATCAACGTTATTTCCCGGAGCGTCTTGCAGACGAGTTGTATAACGATCACCGAGTTCTCGAGCCGGTGCAGCAAATGAAAGAGGACGCAGTTATCTGTGACCTGGATGGCACGGTAGCATTGCATACCTCGGGACGCAACCCGTTCGATTACGAACGCTGTGAGGAGGATACTCCTTGTTGGCCTATGGTTCATACCCTTCGCAGATTGGCTGACAGTGGCACAAACATCATTTTCGTTTCAGGACGAAAAGATGTGGGTGGATGTCGAGAGAAGACTCGGAGATGGTTGAACCTGAACGTCATGGGTACACGCCCATACTATCTCATCCTTCGCGAACCTGGAGATAACCGACACGGTGAGATCTTCAAGAAGGAGGTATACGAAAACCAAATCAAGGGTAAGTATAATATCATTCACGTATTCGAAGACAGCACCAAGTGTGTCAAGATGTATCGCGAGCTAGGCTTGCAATGCTCTCAGGTGTATGACTTCAACATGGAACTCGATAACGATTATTCAAAGTAAGTTATGACCAGAGAAGAGAAACTTCAGGTATTTGATAGGGAGTTGAGTCTCCTTACCACCCCACTCAGAACCTTCGTAGAGACCATTCTTGAGAGAACTGGTGATTGGTTCTATCACGACCCAGCTTCTACATCAGGAAAGCATCATCCACAATTCGCATTAGGTGATGGTGGTCTTGTCCGTCACACCAAAGCAGTAGTGTACTTTGTAGCTCAGTTATGCAATACACAAATGTTTGGAATTACTCCTGGTGATTATCGATTTCAGATGATGGTTGCCGCTGCAATCCTTCATGATATTCGCAAGCATACAGCAGAAGGAGGGTACGTTGAGAACCATGCTCGTGAGGCTTGTGTCCTCATAATGAAAACACAGCATGAGTTTCCAAACCTGATCGCAAGTGGTGAGGCTTCGATCATTGCACAAGCAATAGCATCTCATATGGGTATCTGGGGAATACCTCAAGGTGAAAGAAAACCTGAAACAGATGAGGAGAAGTTGCTCCATATGGCAGACTACCTCGCAAGTCGCAGAGAGTTGGATCTAAACATATTCTAATATGGCAAGAAAAATCTACAAACTGAAGCATAAGCCCACTGGCTTGTACTGGACCAAGAGTTACGGTCACATCTCGGACAAAGGTTCTATCTATTCCACGGGCATCAACGGCCTGGTAGGGTTTAGCGATAAGTACCCTGCCAAATTATACACCACGGATCAAAAACTGATCCTGCGTCACCTCGACATGTTCAGTCGGGTAGGTACCCTCACGAAGGACGAACACTTCAAGCAGTGGAACTACAAGAAACAACAGTACGAGGAGATCACATTCTACCGTTGGTCAATGGATGCTGTGCCTGGTGACTACGAAAAGGAGTTCATTGGGGAGGACGAACCTAAAGTGGATATCACGAAGATGAAGTTCAAGCTCACCTTCGAAGCATCCAATGAGGCGGTGCACAAAATATACACCGAAGAGATAGAGGTACCTGTGTTTGATCTGATGAACCTCATGAAGGTAGGTGTTGATCCTACTTCGAAGATGGCGCACGATCTCAGTGAGAAACTGGTAGACAAAATCTTCGCCGAAACAAAAGACGCTCTCGAAGCACACAAGAACGAACCACAATCTATATGAAAATCCTATTCCTAGACATAGACGGAGTTATCAACTCAGATGAGTATGCTAACGAGTACCACAAGTACAAGCTTGGTCTCCAAGGCTATCATATCTGGATCGATCCGAAAGCTGTCGAGAGAGTAAGACGACTATGTGAGGAGACAGGAGCCAAGATCGTCCTGTCTTCCTCTTGGCGCAGTTATCGATTGGATGTCACTCTCGAAGTCCTAAAGACATATGATGGATTGACACCACTCATCCCATACCTGATTGGTGTGACACCCGCTTATATGAGTCGTTGTAGAGGTCGAGAGATTGACAACCTATTCGAGGAATGGGATCGTCATGTCAGGATGGGGCTGATTGATAAGCAGTACGCAAACGAGCCTATCGAGAGCTATGCGATTGTGGATGACGACAACGATATGCTGGAGAAGCAACTTGACCATTTCGTTCAGACGGATTGGATACATGGTATAACTGACGAGGACGTCAACAAACTCAAAACAATACTGTCATGAAATACGACGTAAAGGACGTACCCAAATTTCAAGAAGAGGTTTGCAAACGGGACTGCATCATGAAGGGTAAGTGTATAGACGATGCTCGAGACCCACACTGGTTCCTGATGTGCCCTCATTACTTCAATTGGAAGCTGGGCATCAAGACGTTCATACAAGAACAACTCGAATACGAACGCACCCATCCTGAGGAGATGGAAGCGCGCAGAAAACGCAACCTCGAGTTGGCAAAACAAATCCAAGCAGAAAGGAGAACGAAATATGGAAAACAACACTGACATTAGAGAAATGATGGCGAAAGCAGAACAGCTCATTGAGAGTAGTGAGAAAGGTCTTGAAGCAGAAGCCGAATTGAAACGCTGTATTGAATTTGCTCTGGATGAGTGGAAAACCAATCGGCGCTGGTTCCGAGAAGAACCTGGTCATGTAACAACTGCTGATGTGATCAAACATTGTATAGAGTACGGTTGGGCAGCTCGGCATTCATACGACTATCGTAAAGAGAATGAAGAGCGTTGGAAACAGGAGAATATAAAATGATAGAAGCATGGTCAAAGGCTACTAATCGTAGCACACAAGAAGTGATTTATGAAGGTCTCAAAAAGACGTACGACACCTACGAAGAGGCCTTCGAAGATATGTTTCGGATGCTCAAGAATCCGTTTCTACACGACATTAGTAGCTTCAGGCTACCTTCCAAAGACAAATGGGAGAAAGGTGAAAAGTGCTTTATCTCCAGCCGGAAGGGTAACTGTACATCAACTGTATATATTAAGGAATCACAATATGGTAAGAATTGATAACGTGAAGGTATATGACCTCAAGGAGAGTGTCATTGCCTCAGGTAACGCTATGAGATTGGAGCCCGTCCCGTATGACGAAGTCGAGTTCCATAAAGGCTTGCTCCGAATGAAACGATTGGTCGGCGCGAGTCAGACAGGCAACATCAGATGTCACGACAATGCTCTGACGGGTATCCGTGTGTCATTCGACATCTATTATCCACAGTATTGGACTCCGGAGTTCCAACGCTACCACTTCGCGGACATTGTTACCTCGTCCAGCAAGATGCATAGATTGCTCAAGATGGACTTGGACAAGGCTTGCAACAAGTATGTAGACAAACGACACATCGATCACATCAAAGATTATGTCGATCTGTACAATCACTTGGAAGGCTTGCAACCCGATGAATGGTTCGAGGGTCACACATTCACCCTTCGAAATGGTGAGGTAATCCATTGCAAGACGAAGGAGGAAGCGCTGTATACCTGCTGGATGATTATATTGAGCAACTGCCCGTTAGGCCTTGAGTTGTTCATGCGAGTCAGCACCAATTACAAACAGCTGCAGACTATCTACTGGCAGCGCAAAAATCATAAACTCAAGGAGGATTGGGGTCCGTTCTGCAAGATGATTGAGGAACTCCCATACTTCAATGAATTGATCCTAGGCAAATAAACTATCAGACATGTATTTATTCAAGAAGACTATTGGTTGGAAGGAGAATGTGACGTTCTGCGTAGACGGATACGAGTTCACTGTCTCTGCAACCTGTGACACAGGTAATGGTGGAATGGCACCTACCCTAAGCATCGAGTCATTCGAGTACAATGAGAAGACGAACAGAATCTCATTCAACTACGATGGACACGACTTCAAGGATCTGAGAGTGGTAGGAATCACCACACCACACGTTGGTACCGAGACCCACAAACGATATGCGATCGATTGTGATTACATTCAGATTGCTGGTCGTAAGCTGAAGAACGTTCAACTCGCTCTATCTGACAAACGAAAGAAGACCACACAGGCTCTCATCAATCGAAAGACATTGAGAGACTTGAAGTTGATTGTGGATTCGGACCTTGAGTTCACTGCATAAAATTATGAGGAGGGATAAAGATTATCTCTCCTCTTAATATATTATACTATATAACACTTCAGTACATGAACAAATTAGTATTCTATTATGGAGCGATGAACGCAGGTAAGTCTTTGGAGTTGCTTGCTTTCGCAGGCAAACTGCGCAACAAATCAATCCCATACATTGTTGTCAAGCCTGCAACGGATACACGAGATGGTGCCTTTATTTCCTCACGAC
>Ga0326511_10004767_pt1 | contig 10759 bp, 16 predicted proteins | sample 0_2496_0518_D_FD_203701 | JGI IMG/M metagenome (GOLD analysis project Ga0326511, IMG submission 203701) | Bovine rumen microbial communities from UC Davis, California, United States - 0_2496_0518 | ecosystem: Host-associated > Mammals > Digestive system > Stomach > Rumen | place: USA... | reverse complement strand
TTTATCGTTTTTACGAACTGCCGAATATAGCGGTCAGCAGAGAAAACTTTGAGAAGATGCGTCCCGCACAGCCAGAACAGCGATACACCGAGGAAGAGCTAAGGGTATTCGCTCACGGAATTTCATTAAGTCTTTTGTCAAAGCGGTCGGCTCAGCATTGGCGATATGATGAAGACACGGCTACAGAAATTAAGTTCCTTGAACGGCTTTACGAGAAGGTTGGAGCGGATATGAGAGGTGAACAGGATGACAAATGCAGACAAGTTTAAAAACATATTTGGGTTATACGCTACAGAACTATGGTCAATGCCAGAGAAAGACTTTCTGAAGTGGCTAAATAGTGAAGCCATGAACTGTTCGGAAATTCCGAACGGCTCAGATGACACTATCAGCAGACAGGCGGTGATTGACCTGCTGAAACAGATGCGTAAGGATGGGGACATGATCCCATGGGAGGGTAAGGATGTATTCGCCAGAATCCGGAAATTGCCATCCGCACAGCCAGAGCGGAAGAAGGGGAAGTGGATAGACAGTAGAGATATAAGTTGGATGTGTTCAGAATGTGGAAAATGGCTCGATGTTTTACAAGGTGATGTTGATATGAACTTCTGCCCCAACTGCGGTGCAAAGATGGAAGGTGAATAAATGGCTGAATATCACGTAGGTTGTGGCGCAATTGGAATTTACGCAGGAACACTTAACAAGAGAGGCGACATGTGGCTTCATAAATCTGAAGTCACAGACGAAGCCATGAGTGCAGTAGCAGAACACATGGTGATACATGATGGGCATATGACATTTGACTATAAGGGTGAGCGGTATATTTTGAAGGTCGAGAAGTTGAAGGAAGGTGAAGAGCATGAGACTGATTGATGCAGACAAGATTTCTGAAGCCAAATTTCATCCGTTGCCATATACGCACATTACACCAACAGATGTTGACGCAGAATCGTATAAGCGAGGATGGAACGATGCTATTGATGCAATTATAACTGAAGAACCGACCGCTGAAGAACCGCAGTGGATTCCATGCAGTGACCATACTCCATATACTCCTATGAGAGTTCAAGTGCAATTAGAGAATGGATGGATTATTACTGCATACAGACAAGAGGGCGAATGGTTATCTGTGCCAGATTGCGGAGATGCCTTGCGTGACGAATGTGTTGTCGCATGGATGCCCTTGCCCGAACCCTATAAGGAGGGCGGTGCGGAATGACAAATAATGAAACTAGAATTGCCATTGTATGCATTTATCTTGTTATATCCAATTTGATAAATCTGTTAAAGCGATAAAGGAAGGTGATACGGAATGACAGTTAAAGAGTTAATTATGGAATTATTAAATTGTGATATAAATAAACCAGTATCGTTTGAATATCCATTATCTGAACACGGAAGTTTAACTGGAAATTTTTATAATTATGAAGAGGCGGATACAGCACAAGTAATTGAACAGGAGTACAGTGTTATTATTGGTGTTGAATAATGAGAATAAATGATGTTCAATTTAATGTCGAACTTGAAGATATTTTACTTGAATTAATAGCCCAGTTACGAGCAAACAATATATCATTAATTCAGAAGTATAAAGACGGACCAACACATATTCAAATTTGTTGTCCATATCATTCTAATGGACAGGAGCGTAGACCGTCAGCAGGTATAAGAAAAGAAGATGGAATATTTCACTGTTTTGCTTGTGGTGAAGTTCATTCTTTGCAAGAAGTAATATCTCATTGTTTTGGGTATACAGATGATATTGTCGGCAAATTTGGATGGCAATGGTTATTAAAAAATTTTGCAACAGTACAAGTAGAGGAGAGAAAAGATGTTGACCTTGATTTTAGTCGTAATAGCGTTTTGGGCAGGAACAGAAGTTCAAGCGTGGTGGTATCGAACGGGAGCAAAAAAGTATGTGAACTGGTGTATGTCACGGAAGAAGAATTAGATAAATATAGATATATTCATCCGTATATGTATAAAAGAGGATTAACAGATGAAGTCATTGAATTATTTGATATTGGTTTTGATGCTGATACCGATTGTATTACTTTTCCTGTACGAGATGTATTCGGAAATACTCTTTTTGTTGCTCGGCGTAGTGTTCGGACGAAGTTTTTCAACTATCCGGAAGGCGTAGAAAAACCGCTTTACGGATTGTATGAAATTGACTGCAAAGTATGTGAGTTTATAGATAAGCAGTCAGGCAGAGATATTTCTGGATATATTCATAAACCTTCATATGAACAGTCTTATCCGAAAGAAATAATAGTGTGCGAATCTATGTTAGACGCATTATCATTTTGGACAGTTGGTAAATATGCTGTCGCACTTAACGGGCTTGGAAACGAACTTCAGTTTAAACAGTTACGAGAATTACCATGTAGAAAGATAATTCTTGCAACAGACATGGATGAAAGGGGATTAGATGCGAGAAAAAGAATAAGGCTAAATATACAGAATAGAAAAATAATAACAGAATATTATTTTCCAAAAGATAGAAAAGATGCGAATGAATGTACCAAAGAAGAACTAATGAATTTGGAGGAGGTATTCGCTTATTGACAACTTAGTTATTTAGTATTATAATAAACTCAACTAATAAATACTTATGAAAGTTGAGGGTTTAAGAATGAGTGATAATACTTGGTCAGTTTATAAACATACAAGTCCGTCAGGAAAAGTGTATATAGGTATTTCTAAATACTCACCAATAAAGCGTTGGCGTGGTGGTAAAGGATATTGTAACAATAAATATTTTACAAATGCTATAAATAAATATGGATGGGATAATTTTAAGCACGAAATATTATATGCTGATTTAAGTAAGGAAGACGCTTGTAGGTTAGAAATAAAACTTATTGCAAAATATGATGCTACTAATCCAAATTGTGGATATAATTTATCTACTGGCGGTGAAAATGGACATGAAGGAAGAAAACAATCAGATGAATTTAAAGCGTTAATGAGTGAATTACATAAAGGTTCTCACATGACACCAGAGCAATGTGACCATTTAAGTAAAGTTTTAACTGGGAGGTCATTATCAGAAGAGCATAAAAAGCATATAAGTGAAGGAATGATGGGTCATTTAGTTTCTGAAGAAACACGAAAAAAGATAAGTGAAAGTAATAGAGGAAAAAATAAACCACCTTTGTCAGAAGAAACAAAACAAAAAATATTAGAAAGTAGAGTTGGTTATAGACATTCGGAGGAAACGAAACGGAAAATAGGCGAAGCTAATAGACACCCTAAAAAACCAATGTTAGAAGAAACAAAACGAAAAATAAGTGTGTCTATGCAAGGAAGAAAAGTTTCAGAAGAAACACGACAACGAATGAGCGAGGCACAAAGAGGAAGAGTTTCTCCTAATAAGGGAAAACCAATGTCAGAAGAACAAAAAGAAAAGATTAGACAAGCCAGAAAACGATATTTAGAAAGGATAGGTGAGAATAGATGATAGTTGTAGGTTATCCTGGAATAGGTAAGTCAAGTATTGCTGGTAAGAATGATATTATCGACTTAGAGAGCGGAAATTTTTGGGCAGAAGGTAAAAGACCCGATAATTGGTATGTATGTTATTGTAATATTGCAGAGCATTTATCAAAACAGGGCTATATTGTATTTGTAAGTTCTCATAAGGCTGTTTATGAAAGGCTGAAAAAACGTAGTAAAGAATCTGTATATGCTGTATTTCCAGCTGTTGATTTAAAAGACGATTGGGTAGAAAGATTACATAATAGATATGAGAAGACGCAACTTCCAAAAGACTTTAAAGCGTGGAAATGTGCTGAGAATGATTTTGAGGAAAATATATATGATTTGAAACATTGTGGTATTCAGTATTATGAAATTCAAGAAATGGATTATAGATTACAAGACATCGTAGATTATTTAGTAGGATTCGATATGGAGTGGAATAAGAAATGATAAATTTTAGAGGCATAGTTATTGATGAAAATAAAGTAAAAGACGTAAATTTTGAGTACAAAGAAAATGGATATGAAACTATTGTTAATGTAATTATTACAACAACCGATAGACAAAAGATATTATTAAGCGATACGTCTTGGAGAGAAAGAGATGAGTTGTGTAGAGCCTTAAAAATTAATTGAAATTTTTAAAATATTAGTTGACATTATTTATAATATGTAGTATAATAAAATTGTCGAAAGACAACTATAAATTTTTGAAAGGAGTAACACGATGGCAAGATTTAGCTATGAAGAAGCTGACAAGTATGGTGGTCAAGGGGGAACAGGATATTTCTCACTCAAAAATGACAAAGATGTAGCAAGAGTAAGGTTTATGTACAACGATATTGATGATGTAGAAGGATACGCTGTACATCAGGTCGAGATTGACGGAAAGAAAAGATGGGTAAATTGTCTGAGAGAATATAATCAGCCAGTAGATACTTGTCCGTTCTGTAGAGAAAGAAAATTTACATCAGCAAAAATATTTGTACCAATTTATAATATTGATGAAGAGAAGGTGCAGATTTGGGAGAGAGGTAAGAAGTTCATCGGTCAGATTTCTAGTATTTGTGCTAGATACCCGAATGTCGTTTCTCATGTATTTGAGATTGAGAGAAACGGTCAGAAAGGCGATACTTCTACAACATATGGTATTTATGAAGTAGATAAAGATGATACAACAATGGAAGACCTTCCAGAGAAGAGAGATATTCTCGGCACTATTGTACTTGATAAGAGTGCTGATGATATGGAGTTTTTCTTAGAGAATGGATATTTCCCGCCAGATGGTGATGAAGTACCCGTAAGAAGACGTTCAAGTAGAGAAGAATCTACAGATAGAGGAACAAGAAGAACACCGGCTAATAGTAATCGAAGGGATAGATTCTAATGGCATTATTTAATGTCCCTAAAAGAGCAGGACGTGAACAAGATAAGGCTGTTGCGAGTAAATCTAAAGCAAAACGACAAGCGACCACTACAGTAAAGGGTGGTGGTCTGCTTGGTCAAATAAATCAGATTAAAGCAGTTGTCGAAAAGAATCTTGGCAAGTTCAAAGATGATTATGTTATCATAACAACCGAAAAGCAATTACATGATTATATTAGCCACTGTATTGAGAATCGTGTAATTAGTATAGATACTGAAACGACAGGATTAGACCCAATACTTAATGATATTGTAGGTTTGTGTTTATATACACCAAATCAACAAGCGGCTTATGTTCCTATAAATCATGTATCGTATGTTACTGGCGTTAAAGTAGATAATCAGTTAGATAAGGAAATCATCTTATATAATTTAGAGAGATGTTCAAAAGCCAAGATTGATTCTATAATGTTTAATGCTAAATTTGATATTCGTGTATTGCGAAATCAGATAGGATGGAAAGATGCTTATTGTACATGGGATTGTTATTTAGCTGGTAGATTACTTAATGAGAATGAAGAAGCTAAAGGCTTAAAGGCATTACATCAAAAGTATGTACTTGATGGCAAAGAAGATGAATTTAAGTTCGATGCTTTATTTAAAGGAATAACAGCAGATAAAATTCCTATTAATACATTCTATCTGTATGCGGCACATGATGCAATTATTACCTATGAGTTATATCAGTATCAGAAGCAATATTTATATTATGATGCTACAGTAACGCCAGAAGCAAGAAATGGTATGAACGGTGTATCATGGGTATTCTTTAATATAGAAATGCCGTGTATTAAAGTAGTTTGTGATATGGAAGATAACGGCATTAAGTTCGATATGAATTATCAGCAAGTGTTATCTGAAAAGTATAATAAACTGCTAGAAGAAAAGACCACAGAGTTTTATAAGTGTTGCGCTGTATATGATGCAGATATAGAAGCATATAAGAAGCAAAATATTAATCATAAACTTGATACACCAATTAATATTGGAAGTCCTACACAGATTGCAATTCTTTTGTATGATATTCTACAGATTGAACCGCCTGACCCAAAGAGTCCAAGAGGAACAGGGGAAGCGATTCTTCAGAAGATTGATAATCCGATAGCTAAAGCAATTCTCGATTATAGAGAAATGTCAAAGTTAGTGTCTACTTATATTGATAAACTTCCTAATTGTGTAAACCCAAAAGACGGAAGAATACATTGTAGTTTTAATCAGTATGGAGCCGACACGGGAAGATTTAGTTCTTCTGACCCGAATCTCCAAAATATTCCATCTCATAATAAAGACATTAGAAAAATGTTTGTAGCATCAGACGGATATGTTTTAATGTCTAGTGACTATAGTCAGCAAGAACCAAAGGTTATGACGCAGATGTGTGGTGACCCGAAGATGATTAAAGCATATCAAGAAGGGAAAGATTTATATGCAGAAATCGCCGCCTTGTCGTTCAATACTACATACGAAAACTGTTTGGAGTTCCGGCCCGATGGAACTACTAATCCCGATGGAAAGAACCGTAGAAGTCAAGCAAAATCAATATTACTTGGTGTCCTTTACGGAAGAGGAGTGCCGTCTATTGCTGAACAGCTTGGAACAACTACAAAAAAAGCACAGGCAATAAAAGACTCTGTATTTAAAGGATTTCCTGCAATACCTAAGTTCGAAGAAGATTCATTAAATATGGCTTATGAAAAAGGATACGTTACAACATTGTGGGGCAGAAAAAGAAGATTGCCCGATTTACAGTTGCCCGAATATGAATTTAGATGGAAAGATGGAGCACCACCGGATGATGACTTGTTGGACTTTGATGAACGGGATAGTGATATATCCAGTAACGATGTACCAGACGAGATATGCAACAAATACATCCGCAAATTAAGACAAGCGTATTTCGGACAGAAGCGTAGAATTTTTGAAGAAGCCAACAAAGAGGGAATATGGATTGTTGATAACGGAGGAAAAATTGCAGATGCACAAAGACAATGTGTAAATGCTAGAATCCAAGGCTCTGCGGCAGACATGAGTAAATTAGCAATGATTTTAGTCGGGAATGATGAAAGACTGAAAGAACTAGGATTCAGACTTCTTATACCAGTTCATGATGAATTAATAGCAGAGTGTCCAGAAGAAAATGTAAAGGAATGTTCTGAAAGATTTGCTATGCTTATGAGTAAAGCGGCAGAGAGTAGATTAACAATTCCTATCAAGTGTGATGTTGAAATCACTAGAGAGTGGTACGGAGATAGTATCAATTATGAGTAAACGTGTTGCTATTGTAAATCAAGTGGGATTTGATGGCGGTGGTATAACAAAGCTTGGAATAGAGTATAGCAAGTTGAGTTTTGATGTTTATTTTAAAAATATAATTCAACCACTACAATTTATACCAGATGATATTGGTAATGTTCAAGTTTATACTTCTGTAGCAGAATTATTAAATATTATTGATATTAATGGTTATGATAGAATTATATTTTTACCATTAGCATTGTATGATAAAGATTTAGAATCTGCATTACAGAGTGTGCTTCAAATTAGAGCATCCTATCCACACATTGAATTGTGTTATCTATTCTGTAATAGGCGTGTTATGCGAATAAAAAGATTACTTGAAGTTTGTAAAAATAATAAATTTTCGTTTAATCATTATTTTTCTATAACACCAGATTTATTTAACTATGTAAAAAATTGTACTTATTTAAATGTCAATGCGTTTACATTTTCAGATACAGTTATTAAAGAAGCACATAGTAGGAAAAAAATTATATTTTCAGCAGGTAGAGTTGAAGCAGTTCGTGGTACTATTGCATATTTCCAGTCTATAAATTCTGAATTTTTGACAGATGATTTTTATTATATACACGAGGGTGCAAAGTATCAGTTTACAAAAAGTGGAATAAGTGTTACACCACAACTATTTTCTTTATTCGATATGACACATTCGCCAAAAACAGTGTTGCCCAATTATAAGTTTCTTAATTATTTAGAAGCTCCAGCTATTGATAAATTAAATATTTATCCATCATATAAGATAGATGATGCACTAGTTAGGTGGTCAGACTATTATTTAGGTGTTTGTTGTATACTTGGTTCTAAGAGTGCGTGTACGAAAAATAAATCGCTTTTTAAAACGGTGTTAACTGCAAGCGATCCAGCAGAAAATAAAAAACTGAATAAACTTGCACTTGTATGGAATGATATATTAGAATATGCAGACATAGAAAAAATAACGAGTGGAGTGCCAGTACTTTTTTCTAGCATGTATTCACAGATTATTAAGTTTACCGACGATAGACTAATTTATAATAGTTTTTCTGACATACCTAAAAAAGCAAAGTTGTTAGAAAGTCAATATGATGATGCTCGTACAAAACAGTATGAATGGCTTATTAATAAATTAAATTCGGTAAATGAAAACATAATAAAAAAGTTTACAGAGGAGTTTAAATAATATGCCGTTATTTAAAGTTCAATCAAAGTCTAAGGATGATAAGTATACTAAGAAAATACAAGTTCCTCAATATTTGCCAAGTAGAGTTTGTCCACGACTTGAAGAGTTGACAAGCATACAAAAATATGGTAAATTTATCGCACGTATAAATAATTCCAGTGTATCAGAAGAAGAAAAGAAATTTTTACGTTTAGCGGCAACTAGGCATATAATATTTAATTATGCAAAGATAGCTGATTATTATGCTCATGCAAGTAAAGAAATGCAAGAGTTAATGGAAGAATCAGCACTTGTTATAATTGATATTGATGATGCCATTGCTAATGGATATGTTAAATTGAGCAAAGATATAGAACGTATTATGCTAGAAAGTGGTGAGAGTACGAAATAATGCGGAAAGATTTTGCAATATTTATAATAAGTCATGGTCGTGCATATAATGTACTTACAGTTGAAACTTTGAAAAGATGCGGATATACTGGTAAATATTATATAATTGTTGATGACGAAGATGAACAAGAGCATTTATATAGGACTTTCTATGGTGATGATTGTGTAATTAAGTTTAATAAAGAGCAAGTTGGTAAAACGTTTGACATAATGGATAATTTTTCTGGTAAACAAGTGCCAACATTTGCAAGAAATGTCTTGCATACAATAGCAGATAATCTTGGGTTAAAGTATTTTTTAGAACTCGAGGATGATTATCAAAATTTTAGACAGCGTTATTTAGATGACCAAGGAAAATTTTGTACACGATATGTACGAGATTTTGATGCCATTATAAATGTTTGTATAGATTTTTTAGAAAATTCTGGTGCAGTCACAGTAGCATTTGCTCAAACAGGTGACTTAATTGGCGGTTCAGAATCTAAAGTATTTACAGATAAGTTGTCCAGAAAAGCTATGAATTGTTTCTTTTGTAAAACAGACCGGCCATTTCAGTGTTTTGGAAGATTTAATGACGATGTAAATTCGTATGTTGATAATGGTAAACGTGGTGATTTATTTTTTACAGTTTGTGATATAGTGATGGATCAGCCTCAAACACAAACACGCGCTGGCGGTATAACAGAAAATTATAAATTATATGGTACATATGTAAAAACATTTTATTCTGTTATGCTCGCACCAAGCTGTGTTAAAGTCAGCACTGTTGGTGTATCAGATAAGCGAATACATCATGTGATAAACTGGGAAAATGCAGTACCGAAGATTATAAGTGGAGATTTTAAGAAATGAAAATCGGATTATTTCCAATGGTTGCAGATATTTTACATCCTGGTCATATATTGGCAATTAAAGAAGCAAAAGAACATTGTGATTATTTGATTGTTGCTTTACATTGTAATCCAGAATATAAAGAACCGATACAAAGTGTATTTGAGCGATTTGTTCAATTAGATTCAATAAAATATGTGGATAAAGTTATACCATATAATAATAAAGAAGATGCGGCTACAATGATAGCTACGTTAGATTATGATGTATATTTTCTTGGTGAAGACCATAAACATCAAGCGTTTGAATGTTCTGAACTGTTAGAATATTTACATAAGGATTTATATTATTTAAAAAGACACCACACATTGAGTAGTACAGATTTAAAATGTCGAGTGATAGAGCAACATGAACAGCAAATTGAGAAAAGTAATAGCGGTTGATTTTGATGATTGTATTTGTACTAATAATTGGCCTGATGTTGGTATACCAAACTGGTCAATTATAGATAAACTCAAGTTGGAGCAGAAGAATGGCACTGCGTTAATTTTATGGACATGTCGTGGTGGTATAGCTTTACAAAATGCAATAGCAGCCTGTAATAATTGGGGCATTTATTTTGACGCAGTTAATGAAAATTTGCCAGAGAGAATAAGAGCATGGGGTCGTGATTCAAGAAAAATAAATGCTGATGAGTATTGGGATGACTTAGCAGTTAAAGTAACAATAAATAAGGAGGAATAATTATGGGAATTGGCATTAATCGTGATGCACCAAGCGGTAGAACATCTGTTCAGATTCACACAAGAAAACTTGATAGACTTGTGGCTCATAATAATATGAGAAAAGCTGGTTATACGCAGATTAATAAACCAGATAGTAAGTTCTGGGAAACCAGCAAGTTTGCACGTCACTGGCGAGAATATGTTTAAGGAGGAATAAAATGATAACGAAGGATAACGAAGCATTAGAAATTGTACGGCGGTATATTACTGAGCATTTAGATAAGTCAGACCCGAATCCAACATTTGATGTATATACAGTTTGGAAAGCAAAGATATTACAGAACTGGAAGTATCTTATTAGTAGCACTCTTTTTGATGGCATGTATTATGAGGTTACATATAACGGTGACAAATTAGAGTGGTACTTAGATGCTTATAAGAAATTTGAA
>Ga0326511_10004765_pt1 | contig 10761 bp, 12 predicted proteins | sample 0_2496_0518_D_FD_203701 | JGI IMG/M metagenome (GOLD analysis project Ga0326511, IMG submission 203701) | Bovine rumen microbial communities from UC Davis, California, United States - 0_2496_0518 | ecosystem: Host-associated > Mammals > Digestive system > Stomach > Rumen | place: USA... | reverse complement strand
CTACAGCCGCGAGGGTCTGCGCCTGCACAAGGTAGGCATTAGCTTCAGCACCGAGGAGCGCACGCTCAGCGAGTGGGAGATTGTCAGTTGGTAATTTTGTGACTGGCATCACTTTTGGGGCCACCAAAGGGAACCCTAAATAGCAGAGCAAGCGGAGCACTACGCAGAAAGACATAGTGGTGACACCTCTTACACCTGGCACTTAACTTACTGATTATCAACATGCATCTTCTCGGTGTTGGTCGCACCTGAGGTCGCACCTGAGGTAACACCTGAATGAAAACTGCTCAGTTCACTATGGGAGCGAAACTCAGAATTACGAACTATCCGCCAATATTGCATAAATACGCTCAAAACAGCGGCCGTATCTGGAAAAACGGCCGCTGTTTTTGCAAAAACGGCGTGCCTTTTGGAGAAAACGACCGCCGTTTTGTCAGTAACACCGTTTTCTTGACAAAACATCCCCTCCACCTGCATAAACATGCACCATCATGTATAATTATGCAGAATTACAAGAGGAGTCACCTCTGGTGTCATCCCAGGTGTCACCTTAGGTGCGACCAATGCAAAGAAAAAGCATACTGATAATCAATAAGTTAAGTGCCAGGTGTAAGAGGTGTCACCTATGTATTGTTATCACTCCTGCTTTCAGCCGTGAAAACGATCAGTGAACCGTCCCCGGTGATTACTGCTTTCCGTCGTGAAATGAACAAAGAAACCGTCCCCAGTAATTATCAGAAGTAGAATCCCCAGGTGCTCGTTTGCAAAACTAAAGAAATACAAACCTCTTGGCACCGATATGTCATTTTCAGTCGGATTTTGCCGAATTAGGTTCGCATTTTTGGTTTGTTCGCATTTTTTTCGTATATTTGCACCCAATAACAAGTAAAGCAATGAGTCATGACATATTTCAATCAGTTCCACAAGGAGGCATCGGAGCGGAAGATGCGGAAAATAGCAGAGTGGGAGCAATCGCCGATGAGCTCTGTAGACTTTGCGAACTATATGAAGCGCAACGTGGAGATAGCCAGCAAGATGTAAGCCCGTTTGAGGTTGAACAGCGAGTGGCAGAGTCTTTTGCCAAAGAACATGGGCTATGGTTACCCATGAAACACATTTTCGACTTAGGTATTCCAGGCCCAAGTGGAAATGAGAACGATACATATGTTGCAGATGACTCTATCTACAAGGTCAATAATCTGCTGAACTGTGGTAGCATCCTCAAACTGCTTGATAAAGTGGTGATGCACAACACTCTATTCCCTGAGACCTATTATCGCCTTCACGCTTTTACAGGTTTCGACGGACGTTCCGTTATGCCAGTGCTTCGCCAAAGGCGAATAGCCTATTCGGAACCTACCCCACAAATAGCTATAGACACCTATATGGCGGCTATAGGCTTCGATAGGGAGGACAGTGAAGGGCGATATTCCAATGCCGAATACATCGTCTGGGACTTAGTGCCTCGCAATGTCCTACGCGACCGAGACGGAGATGTTTTTGTGGTGGATGCGGAGATAAAAAGGAACGAACAAATCGGAGGGACTGACTATTGATTCATCTTAGGTACAAGGAATCAATAACCTGTCCCCCCGATTCATTGGGCATTCACCGGCTGCACTTCCTCCTGCTTCCAGTCGTGAAAATGATCAGTGGAACCGTCCCCGGTGAACCTAGGTGTCATCCCAGGTGTCACCTATATAACCGATGTCACTATCTCTTTCAGTCAAGAAAATGATCAAAGGAGCAGCCCCCGGTGATAGAGTAAAAGGTATGTCGTTGAATGCCATTTCTAAGACGATTGTCAAATTCTTAATCATTTTGCAATCAAAATATTTGCACTGTTGGAATTTTCTTGTTACCTTTGCATCTGACTCAGTTAGCCTACAAGGGTGAGAGGGTCAAATCTTATTAAAAAAGGACGTTTACAGAACGTTATCTTCGACTGTCAGATCTCGCAAATCAACAATAGTCCAGAAGATGCGCAACTGAGACGTCCACGTTGGGTGTATTGTACTTCGGTTACAATATATTCGTGGCGTGGGCTAACTCGAGTTGCTTATCCTGGACAAGGCAATGCGAGAGCCAGACAGTGGGATAAGCGAGAAGTAGTGACTCCCACGTCTTTTGCATATTACTAACCTTAAACGATTTGTCAGTTAGGGATGTTCACTGGCTATTAATAAAGTGTATGGATGTTGGTGCATCATTCTTATTCTTTAATTCGCGTGATGAATTACAGCGCATAGAGGTCTCGAAGATAGTGTATTTCGAGGCCGACGGCAACTATACCGACATCGTGATGGTGAACAAGCTGAGAGCGGCGGTGTTGATGAACCTCGGCGAAATGGAGAAGTTGCTAGCGCAGCAGCTAGGCGACAACGCCCATCGGTTCATGCGTATTGGTAAGCGATTTATCATTAATATGCAATATGTGTACTCTATCAATGTATTAAAGCAGCAGTTGATTCTTTCCGACTACGATCATTTCGCCTTTCAGGTGAACATCTCGAAAGACGCCTTGAAAAAGATGAAGGAACTAATGCTGCCCACCAACAAAATAGTAAAGTCATGAAGATACTGATAGGTCGAGATTCCAATTCTTCAAAGCTACTGTTGACGGCAGAGGGGAAGACCGTGATGATAGAGGCATCTGATGTGCCGCCGACGGTCGGCAGTCAGCATTGTCAGCTTGATATTGACGGCAACACTATCAAGTTGCGCAATCTCGATATCAATAACTATACTTATGTCAATGGGCATGCTATAGAGTTAAAGACCATACAGTCCACAGACCAGATAAGCTTAGGCGTAGATAAATATCCTCTCCTATGGAACTATGTAGAGCAGCTATTACCGCCCATGGCAGACATACGCCATCTGCGCGAAGTTTGGAACAGCTATGAGCAACAGAACATCGACCTTCAGATAGCTGAACGCCGTTTTAATACCCTCCGGTCTGTCACCGGTCTCATAACAATGGCAGCCATAGCATTGAGTATAGTCACTGGTGGGCGCAGCCACTGGTACGTAGCACTTTATGCGGTGGCTATCGCCGTGTCGCTGCTATTCTTTATCAAAGCTTACAGGGATGCGGCCAAGATACCTCATAAGCGTCAGGAGCTAACTAGGCAATTTCAGCGAGATTACTGCTGTCCGCACTGTGGTCATAATTTAGGCAGCCAGTCTTATGAGATACTTATACAAAACGCTACATGCCCCTACTGCAAAACAAAGTTCTTACATTAAACCTACCATTTTATGGAGTATAGCGCTAAAAGTATTGTCACCTCGAAAACTATTCCGATATTTGCACTCGAAAAGAATAACCCTTTAAAACATTTACAACTATGATGAAGAAAGAGACATGGAAACCCGTTACCATTAGTGGGCTTACAGGTATTATGATGGGCGCCGCATCGTCATTTGGCGTTCAGGAGTTGATGGCAAAGGATAGTTCTGTCGAGGCAGATGCTACGGATGTAAAAGCAACGACTGTCAGTGATGATCTTAGTTTTAAAGATGCCTTTAATACCGCCCGTGCAGAGCTGGGACCTGGTGGTGTCTTTGCATGGCGAGGTAATCTTTATAACACTTATACTGGCGACGAATGGAATGCGAAGACACGTCAGGAGCAGCATGACTTTGCTAATCAGGTGGCTCCCGCTGTCGCTGTGAAAGACGAGGAGGTGCAGGTAGTCAGTCAATCCGCTTCCGATACGGATATTGCAGCCAATGCAAAAAATACGGAAAACTTGCAAACCGCCGGTACAGAGCAGAAAATACCTGAAGAAGACAAGGAAGAGGACGACAAGCAGGAAGCTAGCACGGAAGACTATAAGGACGACGTGCGCGTCGTCGGTTTTGGCGATGTGGAATTGGCCGATGGCAGGGTGGTTACTGTGGAGGAATTAGACTACAATGGTCAGCGCGTAGCAGTGGTTGATCTCGACAAAGACGGCGTGCCAGATGTGGCAATAGCCGACCTCACCGGCAACAACCAGCCGGACGAAGGCGAAATCATTGACTTGCATACCGGCGACCCGCTGTCGTTCACAAATGATGCGGCGGATAATAGCGACTCCTTCGAGTCTTTTGAAGTTTAATTTGCTCAAGCTATGATAAAAGAGCTGTTTATCAAGTGTCCTAAGTGCGGAGCTGTCCTGCAGGTTAAGAACTCTAAGGACGAAGCCGTAAAGAAAGTCTCGTGTCCAAACTGCAAGCAGCAGTTGGCGGTGAACTTCGAGCCTATAGGACAGGAGCAGGCTGCTCCACAGCCTTTAGGCAGCCTCTATTACGGAGAAATGGCGATTCCCCTTAAAGAGGGGATGGAACAGAACACTTTCCCTGGCAGTCAGTATGTAGAACTTAATGTAGTGCGCATGGCCAATGGGCAGAATAAGTGCATCGTGAGGGCTAAAAATCCTGACGTTGAAGTCAAGATAAACGGTGAACAGCTACTGGCGGAAGACAAAGTCGTGCTGGCTCAAGGCGACAGTTTAGAGATAGGTCATGTGAAGCTGACCTATAATGAGCCCGGCAAACTCTCTTTCAGAGCAAAAGATGACGACAGTTCACAAACGGATACTCATGAGTCAGAACCACCGAAACCTCTTCGAGGGACGTCTGGTCCCTGGCTGTATGTCATGATAACCATAGCAGCCTTTGTCCTGGCAGCGGTTGTGCTCAGGCCTACAGCTAAAACAAAAGGAGGAGAAGTCTGTGTAGGCACGCCTGAAGAGAATTCGAGAGTACAGCAAAAAAATGTGGAGAGGAAGAAAACCAACGTGAAGACAGTAGTACAAAGTAGGAAAGACTCAAAACAACATCGGGAAGAACCTAAGCCGAAAAAGGCACAACCTCTTAGCGACTATCAACTTGAACAGAAGGCCAGTCATGGTGACAGGGAGGCGCAATATGAATTAGGATGCAGGAAAGTGAATCAGGGCGGTAGCGCCAACGTCATCTTAGGCATTAACTACCTGAAGCAGGCTTCCCTAAATGGCTCAAGTAAAGCTACCCGTACCTATCAAGACTGTCTGCGAACCCTCCGCTATAAGGCTGCAAATGGCGATAGCACAGCCTCGTTTATATTATTGAAAATAGACTGAAAAAGACATGAAGAGGACTGTATTATATATAATAATGTGTATGGTGATAGCCATTCCTGCATCGGCACAGGCTCAGTTCCGCACTTCGGAACTACAGCGGTTGGCTACTGCTGTGAAGTTAGATGTCACTAAGATGCATGAAGGCTATAATCATGTGATGTCGAAAGACATCAATCTGACGGTACACATGCAGAATAGCGTTATTGACCATATAGGACTTCTACTCTTTAATGACGATCTCAGAAGAATAGACCGCTCGTCGATATTCGATTTCTTGGAGCGCTATTTCCTGCAGATGAAGTTTCCGCCAGCAGTGAAAAGTGCCGATAAGATGATTTGTGATGACGATTTCCACTTTGAGCGTGGCTCTATGCAGACAGTGGATGGCTTGTTGTCCACAGACAATTTCTCATATCAGTATGACAACCGCCGATACAGGGCTTGTTGGACACGTAATGGTAATGAAATTCTGTCGGTCTCCTTCCCCGTGGAGTATCAACTCATAAGTGGAGAGAACAAGATTGAGGCGGAGAGCCATATTCTGGATGACATCTTAAGGACTAAGGCTGTCACAGCCCAAGAGCCTGCCGACCGTCAACGCAATGAGACATATATCAAGAAAGGCTACTCCAACCGTCTCTATTATATAGGACGCAACTTGGTGTCGAGCAGCCGCTACCCTGCTGAGACTGCCGCCAATATGATGCTAAGCACCCAGGCAAAAGGTGACTTTAGGCTCAATATTAAGCAGTTGTCTTATGGATTTAAAAAGTCTATGGCTAATATAGGACTTAAACAGTGGATTTCCTTCTGTCAGAATAACCACTGTAGACTATATTTCGGCATAGAACGTGTTGATAACAAAGGAAATGTCAGTGCCGTCGTCTTGGCGGTCAATACCGCAGAAAATTACAACCATGTGCTTACCGTCAATATCCCTGCAACAGTCATAGGGGCACCGGATGGCACTATCGATGCATGTTTCTACCCTTACATTCCCACGCAGAATGTCAAGAATCTGTTTGGCGAGTATGAAAAGTCTAACCCTAAATTTTTTGTAAGCGAATGAAAAAGATTGTATTATTACTGGTGATGTTCACCATTGCACAACTTTCGGTGGCAGTCGATGAACGCTTAGACCGTATCAATGAGATAAAGAAGAGTCAGGAATATCTGTATGGTGAAGCTACTATGAAGACACCTGAAAAGGCTGTCAAGGTAGCCTATGACCTATTGCAGCAAAAAATAGACTCATGGGCAAAGGACAATGAAACCTTTGCGGGTGAAGCTATCGTGGCAGAGCATATTGCTGATACACTGATGATGCGACGCGCCCAGATGTTCCGGGTCTTGGCCTACGTCAAAAAGAGCCAACTGATGCCTGCTCCGGAAACTTCGGCTGTTATACCTCAAGTTCCTTCACAAGATGAGTTTGAAAAAGTAGCCCCAGCTCCTGTAAAAAAGGACTCTCTGGTGAGTGATGAATTGAAACAACAGCTGAAGGAGAGGTTCTTTGGACTGAAGAATAGCACACTGCAAAAGATTATGGATGCCCGAAATTTCTTCGATTTAAAGCATATACTGCCTCCATTAAAGGCCGATGGCAGCATCATCAACTACGGAAAGTTGGCAACAGCGGAAAAATTGGAAGACTGCTACCTCATCGTCTACGACATTGCTGGCAACATCAAGGCGTTTTTAGGCAAAGGCGCTGAGAAGCGGCTGAATCTGAAAACTGGCAAGCAAGACCGCCTTGACAACTATCGGGGCTGCGGAGCTATCTGGTTCACCATGAAATAATTGCAAACATTACACAATAAAAAGGAAAACTATGAAGAAGATTTTTACCACATTTGCGCTCACAGTCATCTTTTGTCTCCATGCTGCAGCCTATAATCAAGTACGCCTCGTTATCAACGAAGGTATTAGCGACCGGCAGCTGAAGGAGAAGATTGAGCATGCCGTGTCTGTGGTCATGACGCAGATTAATATCGACCATGAGCAGAACAGCCCCAAGGTGTCCTTCGCCACAGTTCACATGTTGAGAGATGCCCAAGGCGAACTCAACAAATTGTGGGCCAACGAGCATTTCCGGTGTGTGGAAGAGGAAGTCGTTGAGCGACTTCTGCATACCTCCAATGGCTATCAGATTCGCGGTATTCCTCTTATCGTCAATCTGGCTAAGGATGGCGACGAGTTGGGCTATCAGGAGGCCGTCATCAACTTCAACCGCGAGGGCGTCATCACTAGCTTCTATTATACCATCAATCCTGAACTATACTCCAAATTGAGAATGGAGCAGCAGATAAATGACATAAGCAACGAAGTGACCGACATCAAGGAGCGCATGATGATTCTTGATTATGTGGAGCATTTCCGCACGTCGTACAATCAGAAAGATTTAAAGTTCCTTGAGCAGGTATTCTCTGCAGATGCGCTGATTATTACGGGAAAAGTTATCAAGAGGAAAAAGACAGAAATGGCGCCCGCCGGCATAGATATTGTCTATACTAAGCAGACCAAGCGAGAATACCTCGACAATCTGAAACGGGCTTTCAAACGCACACGCTATATCAAGGTCACTTTCGACGATGTCAAAATTGTCTCACACCCTTCTGTCAAAGGCATTTATGGCGTAACGGTGAAACAGGCGTGGAAAGCTAATTCTTATAGCGACGAGGGCTATGTTTTTATGCTCTGGGACTTCCGCAACCCTGACATGCCGCAGATCCACGTCCGCACCTGGCAGCCGGAGTATATTGACAAGGTAACAGGAAAAAAAATGAATTCAAATGATGTGTTCACCTTAGGTGACTTTGATATCTAATTGTTATGAATAAGGTAAAGTATGCTTTTATATGTGCATTGCTACTTGTTTTGACAGGTAGCAATGCACAAGACATTAGGATTGAGAATTTTAGTATTAAGTCAACTGACATTAGTCCCAGAGTCAGTCCAGTCTATGATAATAGGGGAGAAGCCTGTGCGTTGTTGAGATTCTTTGTCCCTGACACAACGTATCTTATCCAAGGAAATTTTGGAGTTATAAAAAGGAAAACTGCACCTGGAGAGATTAGCATTTATGTTCCGAGGGGAACAAAGCGACTTACTATACGACATGATGGCATGTATCCTCTGGAATATGACATTCCAATAGCAATAGAGTCTAAATGTGCATATCAGGCAAGATTGTTAATATCTCACATGCCTGATAGGGATATTAGTATTACCCGTTTCGAGCGCCATCCGTTTGTAACACAACAAGCTGTACTCGACAAGAGCAAAAAGCCATGTGCAAAGATTCGTTTTTCTGTTCCCGATGAAAAAAATATTGTTATAAAGCCCAACCTTGGCATACGTAAGAAATTGGTGTCACCCGGCGACATCTCTATATATGTTCCACAGGGCACAAGCTACGTTACGGTAAAAAGTAAGAACAAAAGGCCGTTAGACAATTATGAGCTGCCAGAACCTGCCGTCGCAGGAGGTGTTTACGATGCTATTGTTCATGTTAACAATATGGTGCACGAGCCAAATTCACGATTGTACGCAGCCTTAGGATATAATGTCATCAATGTAACTGGCCCCTCTCTGACCTTGGGAACGAGATTCGCGCACAATAACATTGAACTCGGGGCTGTTTTGGGTATTGATTATACAGGTGTTATTTCTGATAATCCTATATCTGAATCGTTTAGAACATATTATTATAAGGACAGACGCTTTCATTTACGATATGGTTACGATGTTAAAATATCAGACTATGCAAGAGTCATTCCGATGGCAGGCTTGGCTTTCAATTACTATTATGGGCACGGAACAGTGAGTCCGGAAAATATGGTAAAAAGCGACGATTTGCACGATGCTTACTCTTGGGCCGCTACAATAGCATTAAGATTAGAACTGTCAGTTAATAAATGGATAAAGGTTCATATCACTCCTGAATACAATATATGTATCAAAGAAGACATGGACTGTTCGCTACTTGGCACGTTTGACAATACTTTTAGCAGATGGAATACTGGGCTAAACCTCAATGTTGGCTTAGCGTATTTGCTTGAATTGTAAGATAATCTGTACAAAAAAAACACTCTGCGATGAAAAGATATATTTGGCTATGCATGCTTATTAGCGGTATAACGCTTTTCGGTTGTGACGAGACTGGCGAACTGGAAGGCATAGAGGTGGCGAAGAGTATAAAAACTCCGGCAGAAGCTCCGGATAATCCAACGCCAAATGACTCTACATCTGCGGATACGCATCGCAATCCAAGCAAGGATGATAACTTGTTGCCACCTTGACATTATAGTGGAGTAACAGTTTAATAATATGCCACGGGGAAAGAAAAAGGCAGCGGAAATTTGGCCATTTGAAAGAAAAAAGGTATATTTGCACGGTGAAAGTATTGAGATGGCAAGTGCATGACGGATTTTGCCTAATGACTTTAACGACAGCGACTCTATGATACAAGGAAAATATCTTGACCCTAAGGCCGACCTGACTTTCAAGAAAGTGTTTGGCGAGCATCCCGAACTGGTGAAGAGCCTGCTCAATGCCCTGCTGCCCCTTGACGAGGGTAAGCAGATAGAGCATGTGGAGTATATGACGCCGGAGATGGTGCCGGAGAATCCGGGTAAGAAGAATTCGGTGGTAGACGTCCGCTGCCGCGAGACCGGCGGCCGCCACTTTATCGTGGAGATGCAGATGCGCTCCGACTATGTCGGCTTGCTACCAACGGGACGCAAGAACTGGAACAACGAGTTTCAGCAGCGCGTCATCCTCAATGCTGCCAAGGCGGTGGTGAAACAGCTGAAACCTAACGAAGACTATAGTCTGCTGCAGCCCGTCTATGCACTGAACCTTATCAATGATGTTGGCTTCGATGCCGGCCCCGACGAGTTCTACCACGACTACGCCATTGTCAACGTAGCCCACAGCGACCGTATCATTGAGGGACTGCGGCTGGTGTTCGTAGAGCTACCCAAATTCAAGCCCCACACCATCAAGGAGCGTAAGATGGCTGTCCTCTGGCTGCGGTTCCTCACCGAGATTGACAAGTCGACCATGGAGGCGCCCGCCGAACTCCTGGAGAACCCCGAGACGGCACAGGCGCTGCAGATACTCGAGAAGTCGGCCTACACCGAGGCGCAGCTCTATGCCTATGAGAACTACTGGGATGCCGTCTACAACGAGCGCGGCGCCATCAGGGGCGGCTACAACAAAGGACGTGCCGAAGGACGTGCTGAGGAACGTAAGGCCATCGCCCAGAACTTAAAGTCATTAGGGCTCCCTCCCGCAGACATCGTAAAAGCAACGGGCTTGACGGCAGACGAGGTTGCGGCGCTGTCAAAGTAAAAAGAGAAACGAGGAATAAGGAATGAAGAATTCCGTTATACTATTTAACAGTTAAAGAATGTAGGCAAAAGGTAATTATCTTTGTTTTCCTTTGCTGTTTGCAATGCTTTTCGTACCTTTGCAGCAATTTTATACTAACAGCTGTTAAAACGAAGATGAAGAAGACAATGACCGCCCTGCTGCTGATGGCCTGCGCCGTCGGCACGACAGCACAGACGGCCCGTGAGGAGATTAGGCAGAACATCTACCTCTCGGGCAGTAACTATCTGGACTACGACCACCAGCTGGCCACCAC
>Ga0326511_10004763_pt1 | contig 10763 bp, 13 predicted proteins | sample 0_2496_0518_D_FD_203701 | JGI IMG/M metagenome (GOLD analysis project Ga0326511, IMG submission 203701) | Bovine rumen microbial communities from UC Davis, California, United States - 0_2496_0518 | ecosystem: Host-associated > Mammals > Digestive system > Stomach > Rumen | place: USA... | reverse complement strand
CTTCTAGTCATTAAACGACCTGCACCATGAGGAGCTGAATAATTCCAATCCGGATTTCCTTTACCCACACAAATCAAAGAACCGTCTCTCATATTCATAGGAATAATTACACGTTCTCCTTCTTGTGCAGAAATAGAACCTTTGCGAAGAATCATGTTCTTAAGGTCAATATAGTTATGGATAGTTTCAAACTTTTCTAAAACTTTAAATCCCATTTCCTTAACAATTACATCAAGCATTGCAGCACGATTCATAACTGCAAACTGTTGGACAATTTCCATATCATGCAAATAACCCTGCATGTGTTCACCTGTCAAATAAGACAAATTCTTAGGTACAGAGAAATGGTCATAATCTTTCATCAATTCCTTAATTTCTGCATCTGTCTTACCTTGACTCTTATACTTAGAAATTTCAGCACCACGAATAGCTGTCAGGTCAGCACAATCCTTAATTGCAATATTTTGCCAATATTCACAAGTAGCAACACCTAAGTGACGAGAACCAGAATGAATAACAATATAAAAATTTCCTTCATCATCCTTATCGCATTCAATGAAATGATTGCCCCCGCCAAGTGACCCTATAGATAAAAGTTCTTCTCTGCGAACATCAGCAATGAGTTCTTCAAACTTTTCATCAAATTCATTACCAAAACGGTGACGATTTGCTCTGTGTTCCTTACCTGATGGGATTTTTTCCTTGATTACTTTATCAAGTTTACCAAATTCAATAAACTTTGCCTTAACCTTAGCAACAAGCATTCCACAACCAATATCAACACCGACAAGATTAGGAACAACCTTATCTTTAATGGTCATTGTAGTTCCGACTGTACAATCTTTACCAGCATGAACGTCTGGCATGATTCTTACTTGAACATCTCTTGCCCAACATTGACACATCATATTCAAAATTTGCAAATATGCAGCACTATCAATATTATCTGTAAAAACTTTTGCTGTATTATATTTGCCTTGAATATCAACCATACTTAAACCACCCTGTGAGTTTCGCTCCACTCTAAGAAATACTTTTTAATTGTTTCTGATGCACTTTGAGCCATTGCTTCTGCATCTCGCCATGTATAGTTTTCACCTATACGTTCGTAATGAAAGCCTGTTTTACATGTATCATAATCATGAAAATAATTATATACATAGGCTACGAAAAAGCCGCCTTCATATTTAATCTTATATTTACCTACTTTTGCGATAGATCTATCCCATGCCATATCATAGAAAAAGATATAAGCAAATGTTCCACCAAAAAGTAGAATTAAAAAAATCAAGAAAATAATAAAACTACCGAACATCATTTTTGTTCTCCTTCTTTGTTTCCCTTTCATCATACTGAACTTCTTTCCAGACTTCTGGTTGTTTTTCATCGGTAAAATGATCAATAACACCGACTATAACGCCGATAATAATAATTACACCTATAAAGAATATACCTGCAGAAGCTCCTGGTGCTAAGAAACCAGAAACGATTGCATCCGGAGAATCTCCGGCATATTGCGCTGCTAATATTTTTAATCTAGTTGCATTATCCATAATCTATAATATAGTAAAATAGTCTTGATTTGTAAATAGAAAAACCTGTGACTGAAATCACAGGTTTGTGTAAAAAATATTTAATGAGGGAGATATTCTTAAGCACAGAACTATCACGTTGCGGACTACTCCTTTACGCTGCCAGGAATTTAACCCGTTTTCTTCTCCTTACTTAAATATTATCATACAATTTAATAAAATCTCTACCATATATTTTATATACATAATTTAAAAAACATTTCATATCTTTTGCATAATATATTTTTAATCTATTTTTATTTGGAAATTGTTCAAATTTATATTTACATTTATTATCAATACGACCTTTTATTTCAATATAAGTATTTCCAATAATAAAATCTGGAATATAATAATGTAATTTATCTTCTATATAATATGGAAATTTATCAGTATTTCTTTTTATAGTTATATTATGTTCTAAACAATATATTAAAAATGCTAATTCCCATGAACTATCACACCAAATACCCTTATAAAAACCTCTCTTTATATTTTTATATCCAGCACCTTGTCTATATCCGCCAGATTTACCATTCTTTTTTGCGCTATTAGAAATTTTCTGTCTAATTTCTTCAGTATTTAGATGACTAGTATATTTTATATGATTTGGATTTAATAAACAATAATTTTCATGAAATTTTTTATTATATTGGTAATTAAATTCTCTATTACAAAATTGACAATAACAAATATTTATTTTTATAGGTGATTTTTTATTATTATGTATTTCTTTTCGATGTTTTTGTAATTTACGACGAGATTCGAAAATTTCATTACATAATGGACATTTCCATTCTTTATTAGGAACATGTTTATAATGTTTTAATTCTTGTTGATGTTTATATAAAGTTCTTCTAGTTTTTAAAACAACATTACAAATTGGACAAATCCATTTATATTCTAATTTCATAATTATTTTCCCTTTATTTTAAAGAGGTTATTGCTGTAACCTCATTATTATTTATAATAAAAAACAAAACGGTTAGTAAGGTAATTACTCCTTACAAATGGCAGCAACCATCTGTCCCGTTTTAAATACCGAGGGTGAGAGACTCGAACTCCCAAGCAGCTTACGCCGCAGCGGTGTTCAGGACCGCGCCCTTACCATTAGGGGTAACCCTCGTAAAAAATTTTTAGCCGAGGATGAGAGGCTCGAACTCCCATGCAGTTTCCCACGTCTGATTTCTAATCAGGTGCCCCACCAATTGGGCGAATCCTCGAAAAGTGGTTCATAGTGACCAGTGAACCGTGCTGTATAAGTTTCCCCTATACTGAAACTTACAAACCCTAGACCTTATCTTCGACGTTGCGCACCGTATATAGGAGCCGTCAGTCCGTTCTGCCTCCTATAGTTTCCCTCAAAAGTTATAATATAGTATTTCCTGAATGCCACGAAATATTAGTGTAATATCTATATCTCTCTTCCAGTCTCAAGGACGATCTTTCAGTAATATATGCTGTAATCCGCACCCGCCCATTACTCACATATACTTGATGTTAACACCGTTGCGTCATGTTAACTTATACACTCTATATTATGTTAGTCCCGGTGGTAGGATTCGAACCTACGACCTTCTCCGTATGAAGGAGCTGCTCTACCAACTGAGCTACACCGGAAAAATGACTTTTTGACGCGTACTAAGTCTAAAAGTGCAATAGCGAGAAGTAATTAGTCTGATTTCAAGTCGGATGCCCACTGGGCGTATAGGAACTTCTTATGCTATTTAGTAGCGGGGGTCGGACTCGAACCGACGACTTCAAGGTTATGAGCCTTGCTTGCTAGCCACTGCATCACCCCGCGATAAAACGCGACAACGGTTTTTACCCGAAGATACCGCTAAACTTCAGTGGCCTACCACCTTGTTCACCTCGTCAAACACGACCACTGTTTAAGATTCCTCTTTCTCGCACAGCGTCAGAAGCGATTTTAGTGGGTAGAGTAGGATTCGAACCTACAAAGCCGTTAGGCGGCGGATTTACAGTCCGCTGGTGATCACCATCCCACCAGTCTACCCAAATGTTAGTGACAGCTGTAGGACTCGAACCTACGGAAGCCCGCTAGGGCGGGAGGGTTACAGCCTCCAGGAATTGCCGCTATCCGAAACTGCCAAAATTTTCCCGGACTTTCACCAGGTGTTTCCTTAATCAATCCTATACAACATTTGTCTCAAGGGACCAAGGAATCTATTGTGCGGAGTAATATAATAAAATTATTATCGTTTGTAAATAGCTTTATAAAATAAAAAATGTCGCAGTTTCCTGCGACAAATAAAGCTTAAGTTTGATAATAAACTTTACTTGCCGCTATACCCCATCATATAATAGGAATAACCGAACATGGAGTTCGATGAGATTACAAATGATGTATAATGTACGTTTTGCATTGTTATTCCTTATTTTATATTATATATAAAAATTATTTTTTGTTTTTCGCTAAAAACTATCTCCAATAGTAATTTCTTGACTCTCTAATTTTTCATCAACTGTATAATTGAATTTAATATTTACTACTTTCAAATTCCATGCTTCTGCAATATCATTGATTCTATCAAAATCTTTAAAGCTAGAAATTGCAGTTAACAATTCTTGTGGTAAGCCTTTTGATGATTCATTTATTACGTTGATATTCATGTGTTACAATATAGTAATTTATTTCTATCTTGTAAACCCCTATTTTTCAATTAATTCATCATAACTACGAGCTAAAGCATTATGGTCAATACTGGATTTTTCGTCTTTATGCAATTCTTCATAAACGACAATACCATTTCTTGGACCACAGTCAACTCCAAGTTTTTTCTTGATAAGTCTAAGTAATTCCATAGCTTTATCGTAACCAGGAACTAAAATATCTTTATCATTATAACATGACTGAGAACAACCAATAGTAATTTCATTATATAAAGAACTTTTAGCTAATTGTTCAGCATTATATTCGGCAGTTTGCCAATCATGTTTAATAAGTCCAAAAAATGACGGATCTTTTTTATATTGAACAATATAATACTGGATGTCTTTTTTACGACCATTAAAATAATAGTCATATTTAGACTTATAATCAGCTTTAATTACTCTAAATTCCATAAGCACAATTAGTTAAATGTTATAACGATACTGCAGAATCGAACTGCCAGATAATCCACAAATCAAACGCTGAGTCGAACAGCTTTTACCAGTCCATGGCTTAATCGGACTCGAACCGAATTTTCAGCACCTTTACTAAGCTATCGTCATTTATAATATAGCAAAAGGATTGATGTTTGTCAACCCTTTATTTAGCGGAGTTGGAAGGATTCGAACCTTCGGGACGCTATTCGCGTCCAGCACCTTAGCAGGGTGCCCACATAAGCCACTCGTGCACAACTCCAGATTTAGAGCTATCTGCAGGATTCGAACCTGCGACGGGGATTTCTCCACAGCGGTTTTGCAGACCGCTACCTTCGACCACTCGGTTACAAGACAGCATAACGCACCGATCTCCACCTGACGGTCGTGCCAACCGGGTTTGTATCGTTGTTTTCCTTCACGTCTATGCCTCTTTCTGTTAATATAGTGAGTTGCTATATTAACATACTCACATAGATGAGTTGCCGGTGAGCGATTCGAACGCCCGAATAGAGGATTCAGAGTCCCCTGCCTTACCACTTGGCTAACCGGCAATATCCTTAGGGTGGGAGTCGAACCCACACGTCCTTGCGGACACCAGATTTTGAGTCTAGCGCGTCTACCATTTCCGCCACCTAAGGTTATATCATCAGAGAGGGACTTGAACCCTCACGTCCTTGCGGACACAAGGCTCTCAACCTTGCGTGTCTACCAATTCCACCATCTGACGTTATCGGCCTGGAGGGACTCGAACCCACACGCCGGCACCCCGGCAACTGATCTTAAGTCAGTTGTGTCTACCAATTCCACCACAAGCCGTTATTTTCGTAGCCCAGGAGGGACTCGAACCCCCACTCCTTTCGGAACCTGATCCTAAGTCAGGCGCGTCTACCAGTTCCGCCACTAGGCCATTTTTACAGCCCTACTCCGATTCGAACAGAGAACCCGAGATTTGGAGTCACGTCGGTTACCAATTACCACATAGAGCTATATAAAAAATTAAGGTCCCTAACTTTTGTAGGAACCTTAAAAATTCTATCTAATACAGATTAAAACTATTTAGTCCCTACAGGTACACTACTAAGCAAGCACCAACTGAGTAAGCTGCTGCTGAGTAACTGACACTGTAAACTTAGAGACTTCATTTGTTTCAATCCTTTATAATTATATATAAAATTTTTTTCCTAAAAGTTGTTTTGTTTTTTACGTTGTTAAATATAGTAAATTCTATTTCAGTTGTAAACCCCTAAAATAAAATTATTTTCCTTTATACTCTCGCCAAGTTGGTAACTTAGCTTTACTGGTTAAATGGAATGTCTGACACAATGGACAAAAGTAAATTCTTTGCTCGTGTCTATTATGGTCATTCTTCAATCGACTTGCAGCTTCACACTTATATAATGCAAACTGTGCATCGATTTTTGTCTTATAGCAGATTTTACCGCATTCACATTTTTCATAGGTATTTTTCATAATTAACTCCTCTTGAGTTGAACGTGTAAATGCTCGTTAGCTGTTCCTACATCTTCGTGTAATACAGTATAATTATCGCCAAGCGTTACCTTAATTATATCAACGATATTCTTTTTAACAGCTTTATCTAAATCTTTAACTCGGATATCAATCGCTTTACCCTGATAATGTGCAGAATTTTTAGAATGACCAATATAATCATTTGCACTTGTAATCAATGGCATATATTTTGGATCATTTAAAATCTTTCTGTAAACTTCAATGATTTCATACAATGCAGTATCGATTTCAGAAACAACTGTCATATTGACACCTTCTTTCTGTTTAACATTCTTAATCACATAGTCATGGATATTGAACTTCTCAGAAACCTTTGTCAATTCGTCTTTGATTTCTTCAGATACCTTTATTGCAGTTTCATTCTTCTGATAGAACTTACTGAAGTAGATGTCAAATCCGACACAAGTACAGAAAGTTAAAGTTCCGAGGATAATCAGAAACTTCTTCATATGTTTCATAATGAACTTAATTCCAAAATATGAAATTATGAGAGCAAGCCCTGAAATAATAAATGCTTTAACAAGAATAATACCCATTTATTCTCCTTTTAAAATGGTTTTCTTGTTTTTAAATATAGCAAAACAACGGGTTTTTGTCAATACCAGTTAGAACTCGTCAATATATACGCCTGTTTCCTTAGAAGGATCATACATAACGTTTATATTGTTATATGGATCTGGATTTGCCTTTGCACTGTTGTTAACCATATCATTAGTAGCCAAAATATCTTTAATTTCATATTGACTTGGTAATGAATCTGGTGCAACTTTATAAATTGGGTCATTCGGATCCGATAATGTCGGAGAATTTGCAGAAATTGTATACTTATTGTCTTTGTAAACTTTTAATGTAAATGTATAAGTATGTGGTTTTAAACCGAATGCCTGTTCATAATATTTTACGTCTACAATTCTATAGAAATAATCATTTGCAGGAATATAAATTATATCACCAATAGAAGGCGGTTGTTCTTCATATACTTCTGGAGTATTCTTATCAACACCGCCATATGTTGAATAATAATTGAATGCGTCGATACTTGCAAACATAGTTACAGTATCTTCACCCCAAATTCCCTGTAATTGATAGCTTCTTACATTAGGAGGTAACTGTTCAACATATCCATTAAAATACCAGCTTCTGAGAATCATTCTTAACTGGTCTTCACCATAAAGCTTGTCTCTAAGCAAATCTTCTGTTACACGATAATAGACACACTTAAGACCAAATGTGTCATATGCGTCAGTAACAATACTATCTGTTGTATCAGTTTCGTTAGTACAAACTATATTATTTCCATCACTTATCGGTTTTGTTAAACCATTAAGTGTTCCACATAACCATGGATATGCATCTGTATTTTTTACCTCAGCTACCATGTATTATTTATAGTAAGCTTTCAGTATTCAACCTAAGATGCTTGTAATAATCCCTAGTTTTATTGATTTCCTTCTGTCTATCAATAACTGCTTGATATGTGGCTGTATGGAAGGTTTTACCTAAAAGTTCTGTATTTTCTGCAGTTAATGAATCTGCAACAGAATTGACATTTACAGTTCTCTTAGTAATACCATCATCAATAACTGCTATATAGTCAATTTTGACTTTCTTTGCACGTTCAAGTTCAGCCTTAAGACTATCTTCCCTTAATAATTCAGCTCTAATAGAATCTCTAACATGAAAATATTGAGCAAGGCTGTCTCGAATACGTTGTCTATTTCTTTCCTGTTCTTCTAATGTTGCAACACGTCTTGCGTCCATTAAAGAATCGAATTTTGCAATCATTTCTGGATTTCCTTTTACATTCTTATTCAAGAATTTAGAGAATGCTGTAGGAATATCTTGTTTTTGTTCGTGCTGAACAACAGTAACAGTTGTTGTTGCATTAACTTGATGTTTTGAAACATCAATATTGGTCATAAACAAAGTCACACCCATAAGGCAGACAAAGACAACCATAGCGATAAATGTGTTTATTTGCATAGCTTTACCATATTTTACAATGAAATTATAACCAAAATTCGGTTTTCCATAATGAGGTTTTTCTGGTGGAATATGAGGTTTTACTTCTGGTTCCGGTTCATTTGGAATATCATGTTTTAAATCCATATTTACAACAGGATAACCATCTGAAAGGTTTTCAGCGTAGTCATATTTCTTAGTTTTCTTCATTTACAATCCTCTTTGTGTAATATTCCTTATTGTTATCAATTTCGTTTTGTCTTTCTCTTGCCGCTGTATAAGCAAGTTCACCAAAAGAATTACCAAGCAATGTCATATCTTCTGGAGAAAGAGAATCAGTTACAGTATTGACTACTACTTGTCGAGAAGTAACACCATCGTCGATAAATGCAATATAGTCAACTTTAATTTTATGTTCTTTTGCAAGTTCAGCATTGACACTATCTTGAATTCGATATTCATTTATTAAGCTATCATGTAGAAATTCATAACGTGCTATACTGTCAGCAACAAATTTTTGTCTTGCTTCAGCTCGTTTTGCTTCTTCTTCAGCTCTTACTCTAGCATTTGCATCCTTGCAACGTTGACAACCTGCACAAAGACAAGCATTACCAAATGACTTGTCTCCATCTAAATCCATTTTGGTAAATGCAAAAACCATTGAACCCATAAAGATTGCCATGACTATAATAAGTGAAGTGGCAAAAATTGCAAATGCAGATTTTGATAATTCTGAATCGCCAGTATAATGATCACCATCATACGATGAACCTATACTGACAACGTATGGGTGATGTTCTTGATTATCCATTAATTATCATCCTCTATAAAAGAAATGTTTACAGGAGTAAAATCTTTTTCCTTACCTACATCGACAAACTTAGCATTTCTCCAATACCGTTCATTATGGTCAATTTCTTTCTGTCTTAAAGCAATCATCTTATGTGTTGCTTCTCTGATAGACCGGTTAACCATTTCTGTGTCTTTGTGAGTAATAGAATCAGTTACTACTTTGGATGCAACAATTCGTCGTGTAACACCGTCATTAATAACAGTATACATTTCAATAGTTACAGGCATAGAAAACTTACGGTCTTCTACAATTTCTTTCTGAAATGCAGGTTTATGCCAAATTTCACCTATAAAATAAAACGATGCACAACCTGCTAAGAAAATAATCACCGTTAAATATTTTTTAAGTAGTTCTTCCATAGATTACTCCAAAGAAATGAAGTTTTCAGTCTTAATCTTAGAAACTCTATAATAAGTCTTAGAAGTATCGATTTCAGTCTGTCTGTCCTTAGCCATATTTGTAGCCATTACAGTAATAGTCTTAGTCAAATGCTTCATATCTGCTTCTTTAATCGTATCTAACACTGCTGCTGTTTGAACTTTTCTTGTAGTAATACCGTCTTCAATAACTGCTACAAGTTCAATCTGAACTTTCTTTTCTTTCGGTAATTCAGCAATAAGACTATCATGCTTAATTGCTGCTTGTGCTATAGAATCAGCTCGATGATTCAAATCTGTTGCATAGATAGAATCAGCTAAAGCCTTTACATCAAGTGAATCCTTTATTCCATCTTCAAAGACTGACATGCTGTCAATAGCCAAAGCCATTGCTTGTGCCCTAGAATATGGATTCTTTGTAATAGTCTTAGTAACATTTGTTTGCATTGCCTCTGCAGAACGTTCATCTAACCATGCTTGATAACGATGCATCAAGTTAGAAGCAATAACTCCTAAACTAATAACAAATGCAATAGACACAAGTAATGCCATGACTCCAATTTTAGCATCTGTCCAAAACGGCTTCTTAATTTGCTTTTCTACTACCTTAATTTCGTCTTCGAAAACAATCTTAGGACGTTGTTCCTCAGGAATACTTCCAAAACGCTTTTTCCATTCAGCATCCAGTTTTTCTTCACGTTTCTTCTTGCGTTCTTCTTCACTAATTGGATTATGCAGGAAATTTTCTGATTCTACCGTTTCATATACTGCAGGATTAATAAACTGTAAAGTATATCCTTCAAATGCATGAGACAATTTGAATCCAGCATCTTCTACACCAAGTATTGCTCCAGTAATGCTATTTTCGAAAGAAACTGCTTCACTGACGATAATAATGTGCTTATCGTCCTTGAACATATCCATATAACCCTTACAGATACCAGAACGAATACGAGAAGGAATTGTAGTCCAGTCATATTCAAAGATAGTCTTATTGCTCATAAGGACTACAGGAGCCGTTTTCTTTTCGTCGTAATAACCAAGAACATTGACATCCTTAAATGCGTCAATACCGGTTACAGTATAAGTCCAATCATACATTGCTCCTGCTGGATTTCGTTCTGCTGTAACTTTGATTGTAAGATACTTATATTTTAAGCAACTGTTATTATCAACCATATATTAGTCCTTGATTAATGAATCATACTCTTCTGAAAGTTCATTACTTGTTTTCTTTTTTACTGGATCTGGAAAAACTTGTTTTGTAATACCGTTAACGATTGCATTAAAAATAGCAATAATTATAATAAACGGCAATGCTACAGCCATGATACCACACGAGAATAGGTGTAAGAACAA
>Ga0326511_10004762_pt1 | contig 10766 bp, 6 predicted proteins | sample 0_2496_0518_D_FD_203701 | JGI IMG/M metagenome (GOLD analysis project Ga0326511, IMG submission 203701) | Bovine rumen microbial communities from UC Davis, California, United States - 0_2496_0518 | ecosystem: Host-associated > Mammals > Digestive system > Stomach > Rumen | place: USA: California... | reverse complement strand
CAATATGGCAGAAATAGAAGATATCTCCAATGGTATCGAAGTGAATGATAAACTTTATGATACCACTCCGGTTAACCTCTATTTCTCTAATATCTCCGCTGCTCACGTTAACGGTAAACTAGTACGCGATGGTACCTTTAAAGGTGTCTACTTAGAATTACCAAAAGGTAAATATCCAGTTGGCAGTAAGTGGGAAATCCAAACTTCAGTACCTTCAGTTATCAGTGATTTCATTAACCAGTATAGCACGAATGATGAAGCTAACCGCATCAAAATCATGAGTGAATATTTCTACGATCTTAATGAAGAATTACCTGATACGGTAGTGATGGAAAGTGCACATCGTTTATACAGTGTGCTGTTAAATAATTTCATCTACGATGTTCTGCATAAGAAGATCTCAGTCGGTGCTGATCCAGATGAAAACCGTATCAATGATATCATGAAACCATATCTCTATCTTAAGAATATGGATCTGGTATATAAGGAAAGGTTCCCAGACTTCGTGGATTTCTATCCACAATACGTAACCTACGAAATCCCTACGGAATACCGTGAGATCATCGAACGTTTCGTTAAACTTTATATGCCAGCTAACCAGAGTAGTACACGTAAAGTGGTCTATACGAACTCATAAAAAGTAAGGTGTTAATGTAATTATGGCTGATACTCAAACAACTGTAACCCTTAATGGGACTACTGTAATCATTTACAGTACTTCAGAAAGAGGTGTGTACTACATCGATGAAATCTTCGATAGTACTAACCCGAAAACTGGTAAATATTTTCCTGCACTCTACTCTGTCATCATCAAAACTGATGGTAGCTTGTGGTATGTTAGTGCACGTAATACTGCCAGTTATGACATCACTTTAAAACCATGTAACTGGATCGTTACTGACGACGATGATACTACTCAGGTAGTATCTTACGGTAACGATAAGTTCTGTCTCTATCAGGATACACGTGTTAATCCGTTTAAGTTAGTAGCTGATGCTAAGCTGCTCTTCTACGGGAATAACTTAGTCGAGTATACCTTATCCCGCACCACCACTAATGGTGATGAGGAAATGGTATCTATGTATTACGATGCGGCAGGTAACTTCGTTTCCAATCGTATTCCTTTAGCTTCTATCTCCAGTGATAAACCTAATTATAAGTTCCCTACTAACTGTCATACTACCACGTCACTTACTGAAGGTGAATCAGTAACTTTGCGTGTGTATAACAATTTAGGTAACCAAGCTGCAGAGATCGTACTCTTCGTCCGTAATGCAGTATGGTTAAATGACTTAAATAGTTCTACGAATCCGATCGTACGACTAGATGCAGAAGCTTCTCAGATGCGTGGTGATGATTTCTTCGTTTATGAAAAACAAGATCCATCACACATCAATATCCGTCCATACTTAGTCTATGCTGATGGTACTACGAAGTATTTAGATGTGGATAACGCACAGTGCTTCCTATACGGATTAGAATACTTCACTCCTAGCTATCCAGGCTACGGTCAGACATTGATCATCAAGTATTTCTTATCTGCTAGAGAAACTACCACTTCTGTTACTGCTAAGGAAACGAGATTCCTCACCTGTGAGAAGAAGTTGATCGTCTTACAGAAGGTAGAGCAGTATAGTGTTAAGATCTCAGTCTTACCTAAGTTCGATAATGTATCTTCATCTTGGAAACTTAGATTCTTCGCTTATACTACAGATCGTAATCATACCTACGATGTTACTGACTATGTAACTATCAGTGAAGAACATCCTTTCGATGGTAGTAATTTGGCTTGGGGTACTGAACAGCACGTATCATTCAGTTATGACTTACAAGAAGTCTTCAATGTTGATGATGAAGTTATCGGTGCTCAGGATATTTGGATCACCACGTGGAATCCAGAAACTGCATATGCTCGTTATACCTTCCGTGATAGTGATAGAACTTCTACGGTTTATGGTGTGGAGAGCAGTGTAACTCGTCGTCCAGTATTGTGCTACGATAGTTCAGAAAAACGTTACTTCATTCCTACTTCGATCTTTAAGAATTGGGATGCGGTAGTAGAAGCTTTCTATACCTTTGCAGTACCTCCATATGACGCTATCTCTGAAACTAAGGCTCCTACTCCAACTCACTTCATCTTACGTGATGTGGATAACGGCCAGATGATTATAGGTGGTGCCATCAGTGCTGCTAACTATGGACAAGCTACTAACTGTATCGTGGGAACTTCCCTACTTCCTGGTCAGACTGTGGTAGTAGAGTTCTTACGTCAGGAAACGGATTCTTCTGATTACAAGATCCTGTATGGTGTACCTGTAGATGTGATCGCTGGTACTTACAATACTGAAGCTAATTAAAGTACTCTTACGGAGAGTGTCTATAACTAAGATAGACACTCTCTAGTTATAATAGGTAATATCTTTTATGACTGACATCATTTCCCAAGAAAGCTTAGCTATCCATGATTGGTGGCGTAGCCCTAAATTTGATTATTACTTTATCGATCCAGAAGAAGATTATTTCTCGTTACGTTCTAAGACTTCACTAAATCCTAATAATCGTGATTTAGTAGGTGCGATCCGCACTCTATTCTTAACTGAATTTTTAGCAGGTAAGACTAGATTAGGTCCGCTGGATGAAGAAACGAAAACTGTTTACACCCGTGATAAAATTGAGTTACGTGAAGCTTATACGATCCGTCATTTTGTTTTAAATGGCGTTGCTGATTTCCGTGGTACGAGTGATCGTAGGTGGTATAACTTCTTTGGTGGGGAAGACTATTGCTGTACCCCTAAATGGGTAAATTTCCCTTCATCAGACTCCGAATTTACGGCAACTAAACAAGAACTTTTGCAGAGAGCAGGTATCGTGATTAAAAACGCTGCTGATCGTAAGATGATACCACGTGATGAAGAACTCGATGCTATCGCTCAGCAGTATCAAGAGTTACAAGAAACTCTACATCCGAAACGTATCGAAGATAAGAATCGTTACCTTGCTTTCATTAGCGGTAATAGTAAGTTCTTACCTGTAGTAATACGAGGTAATACTGCATTCCGCAAATATGGCATCTTTAACGGTAGTAATTATAAGCTTGCAGAACATTATCGTCTCGACAACGATGTGTATAATTGTTCTGTGATCACTTACATTCCTTAAAAATATAAGTTCACTAGGAACTCTCTTATACAGAGAGTTCCTAGCGTTATATGTATTTTAAGCTTCGGTAATGATACCACTAGAGGTGATTTCAAAAGTACTGTCTAGTGAAACACCAGAACGACTTAATGAAATACCTGAGTAGCACAGATGCTGGAATAACTGAGTATAGATCGCTTCAGTATAATCGATACTTACATTCTGAGATGAAGTACCAGTAACGATCTTATCCACACCAGTGAAGAAACCGATCTCAGAAATACGAGCATAACGAGTATCACCGTTATAAGCAACGTTGATATACTCTAATACTTCATCCGCACTTAAAGCTACCTTAGCGGTATTATAAGCTACAACTGAAGAAGTACTTGAAGTTACAGTTGTGTTCGTAGAAGGTTTAACTGGAGTAGGAGAAAGATAAGAACTATCTAACTCATAAGCTTCCTCTAAACCGGTTAAAGGATTGATGCGCTTGAACTTGATAGCATCACCGAATTCCAACACCTTCAGATAGTAGAGGAAATACTCTACACCGTTGATCGTCTTACGCTGACGGAGACGATAGTTAACGCGTTCAGAATCACTAAGATCTTCATCCACTGGAACGCAACGGATCGGAATGAACTGATAGAGATTCATATTAGAACGAGAAGGATTATAAGCAGAAACTAAGATATCGTCATCCGCATTATAACAACCTTTGATACCCACACCAAAATAACGTAATTTAGGTAAGGTAGAGAAGGTTTCATTTGGGAAAATATTTAGATGATTATTTAACGTGAACTCACGTTCCTCAACGAACGAAACGGGTAACAACGTTGAGAGACCTAATTTAGATCCGAGTAATGTCGTGACGTCAAAACTATCACTGATAACTGATTCCATTTAAGATTTACTCCCTGTATTTATAGAAGTGTGATTAAAATGCAACTTAAGGTTCAACGTAATTACTTGTTCGTCTAGATCAAGTGCATGATGAATTACTGAATGAGCTGGGTAGTTAAGAGTTAAGGTATGTGATGATTTATAATCGACATAGATTTTACAACCGTTGTCGACAGCAATCTTACTCTGTTTCACACCATAATCGAAAGTCTTATCACGGATGCCTAAATCTACTGCATCTTTGTGCTTGTATTTAAAGCGTTCCATGATCATATTCCATACCATCGAGTATGTGTATTTAGTTTGAGTATTGAATACTGCATCAGGATCGTATACTTTCATATAACGATTAACATCACGTTCCGTATCCAAATACGTAACATTATAACTACACAGTTTGATAAACAAATCACGAACCGAAGTATAGATCGAATCCATATTCATTACAGAACCGATATCGTCTTCCAAACCTGCATCATTCGTAGGGAACAGTGCCGTATAAGCAGCTTTAGCTAAGAGTGCGTAAGCTTCACTACGATCGCTGTCGGCATGTCTCTCTAATGAGTTAACGATATTGGAAATATTTTCATTACGTGCGATCCAACCAGAGAAGGTAGTAGCTGTGGTACCCCAGGTTAAACTGAGACACTCATTAACCGTAGTATCGTCTAACCAAGCCTGTACTGCTTCATGATAGATATATGAAGAACTATTCTCCATATGGTTCAAGATCGTTGCTAGCGCACGATAGTTGTGTGCTAAGTACTGTAAGAATTCTACCTGTGAGGTCCACGTCTCATCCGACCAAGTAACCAAGTTATACATCTTGTTAAGATCTAACCAAGCATCCATGCGGTACATCACGTGGTGATAACCGATCTTTTCACGGATCTCATTGATAGGATCCCAAGGTTTGAAGATACGATAGACAGTATAACGATTAGGTAACTTATCTGGTAACTGACCTATGGCACGATAGAGCGACCAATTCCACAATAGAATTGCATCTTCTAAGGCTAACGATATCTTGTCTCCAGACTCTGGATCAACCATAGTTACTAAGAAGGAACAACGATTGTGATGGAAACAAGTCATCAAACCGCCAAGGAAGGAATTTGCCATCAACTGCATCGTGGCAGTATTAACTGAATCCTTCTTAAATTCTAGGAACTTAGTTGGTAAGATATTCATATTCTGCTGAGCTAAATTTAACTCAGTTTCGTCGATGTATTCTGAACTATTGCGATCCTCTAAGTCCAAATTAACCAGACGTTGATTTAAAGTAGCGAACGATTCCGTTTTCTCTTCTTTATTGGTCAAGATACTGAATGACTTAAACTCAGGGTTAGTGATACAATCATTCCAACGGGAACCAGTTTCCTGATACATATTCTTATATAACAAAGAAACTGCAATATCACCTAAGAGATTTTCCGCTAACTTCGTTAAGTTACTTGTCTTACCTTTATTCCTCAGAATGTAATTGATATTACGGTATAACCATAATGCTTGTTTATTTGACAAAGCATCACGGTAATCACCTAAACCTTTAGATCTTAAGTATTGCCAGATATGGAAAGTATGTGCCGCACTAGTACGGATGTTTAAGAATCTAGCAGTTAATAAAACTAAAGGCAGCAATTGCCACAGCATACACCAGAAGGTAGTAGCATACATATCTTCATAAGCGAATTCTTCCACCCACCAACGAGTACGTACTTCCGCTAAGAAATCATTCAGCGTCTTAATTAACGACTCACGTTCATTCACATCCAGTAAAGATGAATCGTATGCTAATAAAGATAAATTAGGTGCGTCTATCGCGGTTTGGATATCGCTAACGGGATATGCTATGGATTTTATGAGTCCTATCTGATTACCATATTTTTCCTCTAAATTCGTATACTCTTGATTGGGTATACGATACAGAGCTGCGGTCTTAGGATATTTCGTTTTGAGGTCTTTATCGAACAGAACTTGTCGTTCCAATTCCACAGAATAAACTGTCATGACCTCATCTTTCGAACTATACTCACCGCATAAATTTATGTAGTACGGATTCCATTTACCATTTGGATCGTCAAGACCATATGTTTCCATATAGTCCTGGCCCATGAGATAAGCAAATGGTGTAAATTTGATAGTTACTGTTCTCAGAAAATTAAATATTTCTTTGCGGTAAACTTCGATTTGACCAGCCATGAAAGTCATCTCTCAAAAATAAATAAGGTGTAACCTAAATGCCAGAAACAACTAAAGTTACAGGAAACGTATTAAAGTCGCTGCTCGGTATGAGCGCGACCAAACATGCAAATCCTGATGCATCCCCAGACAATGTTACTTTTGTCAACAGATTTTCTAAGTCTGAAATAACGGCTGCGTTAAAACAACTTTATATAAAACCTGAGTTAGAAAAGTCCGATTTCTCGGCGCCAGGAATCATATCATATCTCAAGCCTACCCACCAAGAAATCGGGCAAAAACGGCTAGATATTGAGAAAATGAGAGCGTTAGCTCCTGAGATCGAACAGTCGAAAATTTTAGTCTCCAGTTCCATCATGAGTCCTAACGATTTACAGGATGGTGAGTTCTTATTTAGTTTTGACAACGTGTCTGGTATTTGTGACGATCCAGATTTAAGTAAAGAAGTAGCTAAACTTTATAGTGACTTCTTTAATGGTACCTTACAACTTGGTATCAAGTCTTATGATTGGATCGGTGATATCCAGTACGGTGGTGGAGCTAAACCTATCTTGATCTTACCTATCGCTACTCAATCAGCTTTACGTGCTCGTACCACGGAAGATGTTTTGCGTGATATGCGAGAAGTTAATAGTGCTCCTGGTTTTGCTTCTTTCGAATCATTCCTGCAGAAATACGATAAAAATGACGATTACTTCTGGTCGGGCAAACCTATCACCTGGAAAGATGCTTTCGCTGGTAAAAATGAAAGTACCTTATTAAGTGATATGGTACCACAGATGGAAAGTTTCGGTGTTACTATTCCTGACGCTTTTAAAACGACTACAACTCGTGGTAGAAATAATAACCGAACGGATAAACAGTATCAGTCGGGATTAGAATCCATGATCGTTAATCTCCGTACTCGTTTAGAGGAAGGTGATGTTATCCGTATTTCAGAAAATCCGGAGATCTTACGTTTTAATACGGAGAAGAAACTCATCGACAAGCATGAAGCTTTACGTCGTATGAAAGCTAAGTATCAGGTTAATGAACGTGATACTCCTCCTATCGAAGAGCTGGTAACTTTAGACGAGAATCCGGAAGGTTTTGTTAATACCAGTCATCCTACCATCATCGAGTTACCAGTAGAATCAGTGATACCGATCATCGTACCTGGTGCTCCAAGTGAACATCTAGGTTATTTCGTTCTGATAGATGAACACGGTCAGCCACTCACTATCGAACATAGTGGTATGGCTAACACCAGTACCGGTTGTACTCCAGGTAGTGCTAGTGCCGCTTATGAAGCTTTATTCGGTAGCGGTTGTTGTTCTGCTAAATATTTTGGTGGTCAGCAGACTGCTCAGAATGCGGGTAATATGATTTTCCAGCACTTAGTGGATAACTATATCCGTGCTCGTATTAAAGGTATCTTTAATCGTGATGATTTCTCTTTAGAACGTTTTAATGCTATCAGTTCCTTACTGTTCTATAGAACTCTAGAACGTAAACACACCACCTTGGTATTTGTACCTAAGTTATTGCTGAAGTATTTCGCTTTTGCTTATCGTGAGAATGGTAGTGGTGCTTCTAAGTTAGATGAGATCCAGTTCTTACTCAGTATGAGAACTACTTTCATCATTGCGAATTTGATGGCTATGGCACGTGATGCAGTAGAACATCGTAAAGTTACGTTTAATGTTACTGATGAAAACGCTAACATTGAAGGTATCATGGATGATATCGCTAATGTGTTCAATGCTAAGATGAAGTTAAATGGTAGTATCGATCCTTCGGAAATTATGCGAGATATGTATACTAACTCATTAACTATCGTTCCTGGTAAATTACCTGGTCTGGATCAATTCAGTGTTGATGTAGAAAAAGGTAATAGTGGTGCTAATCGTGTTGACGATAACCTCATGGAACAGTTAACTAATCTCTTAGTATCACATCTTGATGTACCACCAGCTGCATTGAATCAGTTAAGTGAACCTGAATATGCTAAATCATTAGTAACGTACAACTTATTCTTCGCTAAGAAGATCACCCGTTATCAACGTATCTGGTGCTCACTGATCGAAGAGTTCATCAAGTCGTATACTACTTTTGATCCTAAGTTTAAACAGGCTTTAACCAAAACTATTGCTGCTAATGGTAAGTATAGCTTAAAGGAGAAATTACCTAACCAAGTTAAGAAGATGGCTAAGTATAATCCTAATCAGTATCATACCACCATCTCTAATTTAGTAGATGATATCTTGGAAAACGTTACTGTTAAACTAGCTTCACCTAACATCGTAGTAGATAAAGCTCAGTTCAATGAGGTACGTGATTTCTTAAGTAACTTAAATGAATTAGCCGATCAGTTCTTCCCTGACGATATGATACCGGATGAGGATAACTCAGCTAAAGCTGCAGTACGTATCCATAAGGCACAGTGGCGTCGTCAGCAGCTGATGAAGTTCCTAGAAAACGTAGGATCATTCAGCATGGTAGACGTACCTGACTTAGACGATATGACTACCGATGATGTGGTTGACTTCATCCAGACGATGCAGAATACCAACTCCAGGTTGGATCGTCAGCGTAACGTTATCAGTCGTTTCCCTAACCACGAAAACCGAGATAGTGGTGTTGGCGGTGGTGATGACTACGGCAGTGGCGACGATTTCGGTGGTGGTGACGACTTCGGCGGTGGCGGAGATGACTTCGGTGGTGACTTCGGTGGAGGTGATGATTTCGGTGGTGATGCTACTGAAGAAGCAACCTCTGATGAAGGCATGGAGATGCCAGAGATGCCAGACGAAGGTGGAGAAGATACTACTGCCTCCATGTACGTCAATATCCATAAGAAAAAATAACTTAAAACTTAGTTATAGTAGAGTCTCCCTTAGAGGAGACTCTACTATACTTATAAAACATCCATAACACGACCGGGATGGGACTGTGGAGTAGCAGTCCCATCCGGTAGAGTATAGTTATTTCGCAGGTTATCGGCAACGATATTTACGCAGTTGACGGTGATGGTGTATAGACACACGATGACCTAACGAATACGACTGTTGCGAACCACTATCAAGCACGGATGTCGTTTCTATCTTTTTACTGTCGGAAGAGCAGAGCTTGAAACTACATAGAGTTAACTATGCTTAAAGAGCCAAGCGTCCGTAGCAGCTTTTACATCACGTCGACTGATATCCAAGAACAACCAGTGATCAGGAACAGAATGATCGAAAGAAAAATATCAGGCAACGAGATAGAGAGATGTTTAACACCTAGTAAGGAGACCGCTAGGGAGACGTTTACCGTATCTATACTAAAAAGGTCTGCATAAACGCCTCATAATATTTTTGATTTTAATTTTATTTATCTACACTGAAGTGGAAGATAAATACCCCAGCGGATGGATCGTCATCAAAGTTAGTGTAAATAAAGCTCATATCAAAATCATAGAATCCGTTGGCTGTCAAAAGATCTTGAATTTCTTTCGCGTTTTTATGGTCTCTGAGAGCTTGTGCAGTTTCTAAAAATACGGTACGTGATTTATCCCCCAGCACCTTTGAGCTGAGATGGAATGCACAATCAAGTTTACCAGATACCTCGCAGTGGATAAGTTCAACAGCGTCCACACTCTGATTCAAGATACGACTTAAACCGATATTTAAAAACCACGTGATATATTTAGCATAACTCTGATTTTGTTCGGATTGGAGTTTACGTAATTCTTCAGCATTGGCTGCTTCTAATGAATCAAACTTTTCTAATAAATCTTTAAACATATGTACCTCTGAAAAATAGGATATGAAAAAATAAAAGATAGTGTATCTCTTATGCAGCTAAAAGATACACTATCAGCTTTCCCAAATATTACCAGATGGCTAGGTATTAAGGAACCACCCGGTAATTCATTGTGGGTGTTTTCTAGTTTGTAACGCTAGCTAACGTCTCTTACGATGACATCGCCACCATACATAGTACCAACTGTGAGCTGATGCTGGATCTGATCAGGGTCGCTGATATCGACAATTTGCATAGTGCCATATTTCTCTATCAACTTCTTGAAGATCATACTCTCCGCTGTCTTTTCACAGACTGCTACCTTTTGTCCAGAAGACAGACCTAGATCGACGTGTAAGTTATGTACGATCAACTTACTATCAACTAGGATTGGGAATACCCCACTTAATTTTGTCTGGATCTCCTGCTCCAGCTCTTCCTTTTTCTTAGGATCTGAAATCGATACCATCGGTAATAACTTACTTGGTAGTCCGAAGAACCTGAGACCGTTTATGCTCGACAATGCAAACGTACGATCCACTGGATCATTGATATCCAAATAATTTCTACCATCAGTACGGAAGATTCTAAAGAATGATGCATTCAGAGTATCTTTCAATGCACGTTTGAATGCTTCTTTATTTTCCTTCCATTCCTCGATATCAGGATCACCGTTATCAGTAAGAACTCCACCCAATTTAGCGATACTATCCATGTGTGGCAATCTAACCACAGATACTGTCCCATCAGGACGG
>Ga0326511_10004761_pt1 | contig 10766 bp, 18 predicted proteins | sample 0_2496_0518_D_FD_203701 | JGI IMG/M metagenome (GOLD analysis project Ga0326511, IMG submission 203701) | Bovine rumen microbial communities from UC Davis, California, United States - 0_2496_0518 | ecosystem: Host-associated > Mammals > Digestive system > Stomach > Rumen | place: USA... | reverse complement strand
AGAACGGTAACAATTTTCAAGCTGCCGGGGCAGAGGCTAGCCAAAACGCATTAGTGCAAAACATGGTGGCGAGTGATCCCGAGCTGGCTAAAAAGTTTTTTGAAACGGCCGTCAATACCTACGGCATAGAAAACGCCCGGGCATTGGCCAGCGGGTTCGGTTACCAGCTCGGGGAAATGCAACAGGAACAACAGGAACAACAACAGGCGGCCCCGGAAATGGCCGCAATGGGGGTTTAAAATGGCAGCTAAAAAAATTCTTGGCACATATATAAACAGCGCATTTTTTAGCGACTCTTACACGTTTACGGGCAACGACCGAACCGCCGAAATTGTGCCGGCCTCGCAAAAATTTGTAATGCAGACTTTGAATAGTGAGTTGTCAATGCAAACTTGTTTCAAGTTCGACGGCATGATCCATATTAAAAAGGCCCGTATAATTACACCTGGTGCCCCCGGTCTGCAACCGCCGCCGGAAAAGTACGCAGCCGAGTTGACTATGCAACTTTTGGACGTTGACGACAACGAACTAAATAGTTGGCGCATGATTTTCTCAAAGTTCAACGAGTGGCAAGACTTCGACCAGAATATTACACCTTACGAAAAGAACGGTATAAAAAACAACCCGTCGCAATTTGTCTACCTTGCATTGAACACCTATAATAGTTATATCAATATTGACGACTTCAATATACAAGCGGACTTTGTAGGCGAAACCTTTAAACCCTGTTTGCAAATGATCGTAGACACCGCCGGCCAACAGACTCTAAGCGGCATTGAGTTCTAGTGGGGGGTATATCATGGGCGAACCAACTATTTACAAACCTAGCATTTACAATGGTGCCGGCATTTACAATAATGGTGCCGGTGGCGGCGGCGGTGGTAGTAGCACATTACCAGAGGGTATTGAAGAACTTGAAAGTGTTAAAGTTATAAACGCAAATCCATCTATAAATTTTGGTGCATCTATACCTTATACTGACACTACATTTACTTTTATAGCCAAATTGGGAGGTATGGAGAATACGCCCGGCGTGCTATATAATAGAAATGGATCTAATATAGTAGGTATAAATAATAGTGGTAGAATATACGTTATGTCTTCTTACCGTAATTTGTATGTAAGCACTAATGATTATTTTACTTTGACTGAAAAAAACGGTTATATAAATGGAACTTCCGTAAGTTCTGCTTCTGATATGACATATATTTTACTATTTAATAAATTCGGATACCAGACATTTTACCCGTTTGTTGGACGTTTTAAACGTTTTACTGTTTCACGTACTGCGCCAAATTTAAAATATTGCGATGTTATACCGGTTATAGATAAAGTAAATAATGCTTATGGCGTTTATGATTTAGTAAGCGAAACACTATTTACGGGCGGGTTTGCAGAATAAAAAACAACGGCCACGAATTGTGGCCGTTGCTTAACGAAATTGTCCAATGTTGGTTTAAGGCAAGGGACAAAATAAATATAGCTTATTGGTTCCGTTAGTCAATAGGCGAGAAGCAAAAAAAATGGAACAATGTTCCAGTTTTTTACTATACCCTAAATATATTCATTTTTTGCTAATTCCGGGCACGTCACCCGGTATTTTTTTTTGTTTTTGTCGAAAAAAAGGCTATATTATTTGATGTCCCGGTAGAGGTAACGGCCTACCGGGGGTTGGTTTAAGGCCACAACCGTCGGGACGGAACAACCGAGAGCCCTTAGACAGCCAGCCCAATAGGTAAAGGCGAGGACACATTGACAAGTCCAAAACCGGCTGGCGTGCGACACGGGGACGGCCTTTTACAGTCCATGGACGGACGCCCGGACAAACTCCGGCGAACAGCTGGCGACAGCAGTCTGCAACCATGGGCGGGGGGCTAAAAAGCACAAACCCATACACGACGGGAAAAACTTTTTAGGCTAACCAACCAACTAAGATCTTTATAGATCTTGGGGGGTTGGGGGGCCTATACACTCCCCACCACTCAGGGAAAAAAGCCGGGCATTTGCCCGGGTTACTTCGAGCCGTTTCCGGCCCGTCGGCAACTAGCCGACGAAAAGACGGGCCGGACTACCGCCGCTGGTCTGGTCTACGAAAACACGCCTACAATACAGCACAACCAGACCGGGCGGCCGCCGCCAAAACCATGGACGCCGGACAAATTGCGGACAACATAAAAAAAATAATTTGTGTGTAACACTTGCGGAGCCGGGTTATTTTGGGCCGCATTTCGGCAGACCGTCACGGGGCCCCGAGCCTATGCCGTCCCACACGTAAGTTTCAACAGCGGCCCTGTGGCTGCAATGTGGGCGGAGCCGGGGCCTTGGCTGTTGCGTGAACGGTGCCGGCCGGCTCAAAATATCCCGATATATGACAAGTAAAGGCCGTAAATTCCAATTTGGAATAAATAATTTAAAAAACATCTTTGATATATTTAAAATTAAATGTATATTATAGTTATGTCAAACAACCAACAAAGGGGTAATAAATGATAAAACAAATATCGCTAAGAATAGACGAAATGGAATTAAAAAAAGCCATTTTGAGGGCCGCAAAGTCTGGGATTGTCGTTACAAACGTTAATAAATTTATATGTGACGCCGTATATTCTTATAATCCCAAAAAATAGGGGTGTTATATGAAAATAGAAAAATCAATATTACACCAACGTTTAGAAGCGGCCCGTAGCAATATGGCTAAGGCTGAGGTAGATAAAAACTCGGATCTTTTTAATTATTGGTTGACAATTTTCACCGAACTAAAAAGGAAAATAAACAATGAATAACAAGGAAATAATTTACAGTTTTGCCCGGGCTTTGGTAACTAGCCCGTTAATAAAGGACAAATTAAAGGCCGTGGCTTTGTCGCACCAAATCCCGGAAAAACTTGCCGAACCTATCGCAGACATTATTATAGACAAGTTGCGTGCTGCTTTCAAAATTTGAATGGGGGTTAAATGAAGTGTTCTTATTGTAAATGCAAAATTGTAGACCGTGGTTTTAATATAATCCCGGTTTGTGATAAACCATTATGTAAAACAAGATATAACGAGGATAAAAGAAAAGCATTTGAAATATTCGCAAATATAGGCGGCAGAACAACAAAAGGGGGTGTATAATTATGTATCAAGTATTGTACAGGGTTGAAAACTCAAAATATTATATAAAAAAGTATAATGCTAGCCGGTATCTTACAATTTATGGGGGATTTGTTGGCGATAAAGATAAATGTTTGGAATATGCAAGAAGTATGAACAAACACTTAAAAAAATTCCACCCGAATTATTACGGTAAAGACATTTACTTTGTAAGGGAGGTATAAGACTATGCAAATGACAAAACTACAACAACTTCGACAAGTAAACGGACTAGAATATAGACTTTTAAAATTTTTTCAAGATATAAAGGATTTAACAGAATATGACAACAACAACCACCCGGACATTATTTGGAATGATATAAAAAATAAAGTTGACGAACTTGAAAAGGAATTTAGAGGGTAAACAAATGCTCAAATTTTAAACCAAAACACATCGACGACGAAAAAAAATAATAGTTTTAGTGCATGATTGTAACAAAAACAATATTGCACGACGTACACCAAACGGGGCAGCAAATGGCCCGTTTGGTTTCTCTTTATTGGTCGGACCTAGGGGCGTGGTTGGATCGACCGTTTTTGGAATACTATCGTTTTGTCTGCTCACTCCCTTATGTGAGCGACCCCGACAACGTCGAAACAGTGAGCCGGCCTCTATTTACATTAAATCCCGATTACAGGCCCCGGGATTGCGACGACAAGGCCGTATTATTGGCGGCATGGTGGTACGGTCACGGCCGCCCGGTGCGTTTTGTGGCGAGTTCCTGTAAACCGTCTAAAACGTTGGGCCACGTATTTATACAAGTGGGGGACGGTCTTTTTTTTGACGCCACATATAACCATTACGCCGAAATGCTGGGGAATTACCCGTATTTTTACAGACTTACAAAGCTGGTGCCGTTGACCGGCTGGCTAAAATAGTATAGTTTTTGTAACGTATTTAAAGGAATTTTGCAATATGGCAAATTTGGCGATTTTAGAGGGTACTGAAAACGAAACGACCGAAATGCTCGACCGTCTTTTTAACTGTAACGACGAATTAGGCGTCGCTTTGGTCGGTCCCGAGGTGTGGCAGAGGATAAAGGCCAATGTCTGTAACGTGGCATTAAAGGCCATTGCGGAATATAGGATCAAGGGCGGCCACGTAGTGACCCAGCAAATTTTGGATTGTGTACAAAGTAACGTCAACGCAAACCCGGTTTTACAGGCTTTGGGCCCCAACGTGTGCGAAGTCTGCGAGGTTTGCGGCCCGGAGTTGCTCGGGTGGTCGCTTAGCTCTGCCGCCAAGTCGCTCGTCAAGGGAGTGAAAAAGGTCGCCGGCGGTGTTATGAACCGCATTAACCCGCTTAACTACGCCAAAAAGATTGCTGAAACTGGTTTTAATACACTGAATTTTGCAAAGGACAGTGTAATTAACATGGCCGTTTCAGCCTATGAAGTCCCCATAGAAGTCGTTACGAGCTGGGGCGAGTTTTTGAGCCAGCCGAGTTGGAAAAACTTTAAGGACGCCGTAGCAAGTCCCTACGGATTTTATGCAAAGAACTGGACTAATGTTCAAGACTACATCGACGCCGAGGCACCCGGTTTAACCGATATTGCTTACGCCGTTACTCCCGTAACGTTGATTGGTGACGCAATAAACGCAGAACGCCGACCGGCTGTTACACCGGTGCAAAGTCTAATGGCGTCGGCTGCTTATGCTGGCAAGGCTGCGGCGATCGCTTCGAAAAATAGGGCCGCATGGGAATTTTGCGAACCGATCCGTCAAAACTTGATTAAAGACGGTTTTAGCCAAGATATTGCCGACGCCGTTTACGACGCCGCCGAATATGCCCACTTGAATAACATCGAGCCGAACGAGAAGTTAAAAGAGGAATACCCGAACGCAACGACACCCGAGGAACAACAGGCTTTGAGGGAGGCCGCAATACAGAGTGTACAGGACGGCGCAACACTTGCCGCCGTTTTGAAGCTTGTCGATTTGGTGGGCCTTGACAGTTTGAGGGGTAAACGTTTTGTTTTCTCTAATGACGATATTAAGTCTTTGATCGCTTATTTTATCGCAGAAGAGGACGAACAAATCAAACAGGCAGAAGTCAACGAAAAGGCTAGTAAGGTGCTTTTATACGGCGGTATTGCTGCCGGTGCTTATTTGTTGTTGACCCGTAAAAAGTAAAACAGAATGGCCCCAAAATGCTTGAATTACAGAATGTAAATATTAAAAGCGATTTTTCCAAATGGCTATTGATTGGCGGGGCCGTCCTTTTGGCTTATTACTTTATTAAAAAGGTTTGATATTATGGTTTTGACGAAAGAAAACTTTGATTTTATTTACGCACCCGACGACATCACGGGAACCGATATTTTTGGCCGTGACAAATGGGCCGCAATAAAAAATAAAATTGTGGAGAAAACAAACATGGTAGCAAACGGATATTACACCCCGGTTAATTATAACAGGCTCTCGCCTGTTGTTCCCCGTGTGGCCGGTTATAACAAGGCCGCCGCCGCCAAGATCATGGGCCAGCAAAATGCCGAACATCTGGGGGCAGAACTTTTGGGCCTTGATTGGGGCGACTTGTTCAGCCCTGCCCGTAAGATTACAAGCGGTTTGCTTGATGTCGGTATTAAGTCGGATTTGCCCGTAGTTAGCGACGTTTCAAGCCTTATTAGAAAAGGCAACCAAGGATTTGAGAGCCTTATGAACAGGGCTTTTGGCGTTGACATTTCAGCCGGCAAAAAGTACACCACTACGACGACTTCAAGCGGTTCTAATATGCTTACGTGGATTTTAATTGGCGGTGCAGTCGTGGCCGTCGTCTATTTTGCCACCAAAAAGAAGAAGTAATTTATGTACGTTGTAACCGATAGCGACGCCAAAAACGTTTATAGTGCTCTTTACGACTATTACGCCGGGCAACAGTTGCCAGACGGTTCGACTGGCGTTTTTTTCGGCTTTGACAACTACAATAAAGACAAGTTAATTTATACTATTGAGTTCATGAAACGTAACTATAATCTTGGGTGGTTTACGGACAATTTCGACGACCGGGCCGCCGCTATTGCAAAGATTGCGGACTCATTGTATAAAATGTTTGATTTTAACGTAGATTGGGACGGCATTAAAAAATTTTGCAATTGGGTGTACAGCTTTGCAAAACATGACTCGCAAATTGCAAACTATTTTAGCGGTGCCGGTTCTTTTACGTTGTTTGACTCTATTGTTAAGGACGTAAAGGAAACGGTAGGTTCGAAAGTTTCCAGCGCACTTGAAACGGTTTCATATGGCGTCCAATACCCAAGTTTTAAAAGCCTTTTGCCCGACACGGGGACGGTGGTTAAATGGGGCTTAATTATTGGCGGCTTGATGTTCGCAGCAAATTATTTGTCTAACAAACTAAAATAAAATGAGAGGTCACAAAATGGCAAAACGTAATAAAAAGGCGGCAAAGGTTCGCACCGTAACAAAGACGGTGACAAAGACCCGTAACCGTTTTATCAAGGTTAAGGCCGCCGCCCGTCGTGCGGCCTCCACTCCCGTAACAAAGACAGACATTGTTCTCGCCGTTGGCGGTGCCGGTGTGGGATCTATTGGCGGCTCTATTTTGCTCGCCAAAATGCCGGCCGCTGTCCCCGACGTGGCAAAGAACGGTATTCTCGCCGCCGCCGGTGGTTTCTTGGCCTATAAGGGTATCAAGAAGCGCAACCGCCTGTTTATGGGCCTTGGCCTTGGTGCCGCCGCCGCCGGTGTTACCAACTTGATTGGTACGGTTATTAGTGGCACGGGTTCCACCGTCGCCGCACCGCTGGCCGGCCCTATCCCGCACCGTGTTTCTTATGCTCCCGCACGTCCCACCATGGCCGCACCGCTTGCCGCACCGCTGGCCGGGTGTTCCATGGCCGCACCGTTTGAGGGCGACGACACTATTTAACAAACTCAAATAAAAAAATCCAACCTAAACAAAAAGGAAAAAAAAAATGAGTTCTATTTACGAATCTATCCCGCAGTCTGTTGGCCCTATCGACTCTTTTGGGGCCGGCGGCCAAATGTACATCTCCGATATTTGGGGCGGTTTCAACATTTCGGCAGAACAGACAAACCCGCTGTTTGCTTTCAGCGAAAATGACGGCAACGTTGTTAACGCCGGTGTGCTTACCAACTTGACCGAGGCCCGCAAAATTGGCTCCACTATGGAGTTTAAGGCAATGCAGTTGGGAATTCGTATTTTCAAGCACGGCGGGGCCGCTGTGGTCTCCCCGGCAGAAGTACAGGCCATGAAGGCCCTTTTGCAGTCTGCTAAGATCACCATTACTTTGGGATCTAATGAAACTAAGATTGCCGAGTTCAGCGGCCTCCACCTCATGGCGACCATTGACGCAATGGCAGCAGACGCAACGAACACTTGCGCCTCCCAGAACGGCGCAATTGGTAACACGTCGTGGATTAACCTCAAAATCCCGGTGCCGGTTCAGGCGAACGTCAACATTGGTGGCACTGTCAAGTTCAATGCTACTGTCCCGTCGGCTCTCACCTCTACGGCCAACTCGTTTGGCTTTGTCGTGATCCTCGCCGGTATGAAAGTTGTTAAATCCTAACAATTTTCTTTGTAGCCGTGTTCCCGGTTAGGGTATGCCGGGGCCGGTTTCCTTGGGGGCCCCCATTTACACCCGTTTTATGGGTGGCCCCTTTTTTACCCATTACATACAAAGTTTTAAAAGGATAAATTAAAATGGCTACTTTGGCGGAAATTACAAAAAAAGTTAACGATTTGATGAACACCCAAAAGTTTGAAAAAACTTTCGATTTGGTTCGTTCTTTTGTTGCACGTGCTGGCACGGCAGACTCTTTTACAATTCCCCTAACACAAGAGGGCCCTTTTGTAGAAGAGAGCTACAATATTCGTTACACCGAAAATTCTACGGTTACTCCCGACGGTGGCACGGCACAAAATTTTTGCGGTGTGAAGCTCAAATTTAAAAGCCAAGCCGAGGGAGCCAGCCAAAGCAACGACTATATTCCAGTCCAGCTTATTGCGACCCCGGGCACCGACGAAAAGCCCCGTTACGGTGCACGCCCGTTTTTCCACATTTACCCCAAGGGCGATGTGCTTGTAATTGACTATGACAACAGGGCCCCGGACTCTTTGAACGGCGAAACTTATTCAATGGCCGACGAAAGAATAGATATTTGCTTTAACGGCAAGATCTACCCCCTCAACGGCTAAACCGTGGGGGCGTCCTCATGCTGAAAAGTTTTACAGAAAAAATCTATAAAGCATTGACAGGCCGAAAAGGCCCGTTACTTGACAGTTCTACGCAACAGGAAATTTTGACCGCCGCAAAATATACGAGGTCAAAAGACTATATTGTAGAATTTGATTTTACTTCGTCGGATAGTTTCAAAACCGCCGAGTTTACGACGTTTGCAAATTGGCGTTTCATTCTTACTGGCGTTGCTATTTTCTTTGTTGGTGAGGATAAAGACAACTACCCAAAAATAGGAATTGACTTTGTCAATTATGTTCCAAAGACTCCGTTTAATACGCCCGTCGAAGATATAGGGACGGCACCGGCGTCGCTGGTGTACGGCTGTGAAACAGACGGCAAACGGTTCGAGGAATATAAAAACCTATATTACTATTTGGGACAACGTTTTGACATTAACGTAAATGCAAAGGCCGTTACACCGGGCTTTGCTGGTCGTGGCTATGTACTTGTTACGGGTGTTGAGTTTAACGGCGATGTGGGGGAGTTTGAGTAATGGCTAATACACTTCAAAACCTATTCCCGTTTAACCTTAACAAGTCAAAAGACTTTACCGTTTACCCGTGTTATGTCGAATTTTCGGCACCCGTGCAAAATGGTAAATACATTTTTAACGTTACGACAACGCCGCCAGTAGAGTTTGGCAAACTTTTACAGGGCCAAACTGGTGTTATCGCCGGTGTAATGATCGGGGCCAACTGTTCTGGCGACGACTTCACCGCCGCAATTGACAAGCCGTTAAAACTCCAAGTTTTACACGGCGGCAACGGCACGCCCGTAAATATGGCACCATTCCCGTTTACAAACTTTGCCCACGGTGATAACTTCCAATTGCAGTGGGAGCCGACAGGCACCGACACTAAACAAGAGGAAAGTTTTAAACTTGCCGTAACGGGTGAGGTTGAGCAGCTCCAAAACATGACACTTAACGAACTTGTTTTGAAAGTTTCATTTAACTTTATACGAGTTGCTACGGCGTCTTTTGACCCGGTGGGCGTGCTTATCAAGGACGAAAAGACGGGCGATTACACGACCGTTTCAGAGGGTGCGAGCAGTATTTTATTTGTGGGTAAAAAATGATTATCGAAGTAAGGCGAGAAAAGGCTATTAATGGTGCTATTCCGTCTATTGTCTATATTGACGGTGTAAAGTTCTGCTATGGGCTCGAAAACGAAAGTTACAAGATCCCCGCAGGTACTTACACGGCCTACGGCCAACTATCGCCTAAGTTTGGTACAAATAAAATTTACTTGAATGTTGACGGCCGCACGGGAATTTTGTTCCATGGCGGCAACGTCGCAGACGACTCCCGGGGGTGTGTTCTTGTCGGGTTCCAGCGGAACGCCGCCGACACTATCCAAGGCGATGCCAGCAACGAACTTTTTAACCGTGTAAATAGTTCTTATCTTGCCGGCGACTCGATCGACGTCAAGGTTTACGATCATTTAAATATTCCATGGTGGTTAATACCGGCCGCCGCCGTCGGGATTTACTTAATAGGCCGCAACAAATAAACAAAGGAAACAGGATATTAACACATGGCTACAAAAAATATACCCACGACGCCCGAACCTACGGACGTACAAAACGACGTCCTCGACCTATTAAACGACGAGTTCCCGGACAATGCCGAAATAAAAGGCAAGATTTACCGGGTAAATAGCGAACTGGGGAGCCCCGGGCGGCCTTTAAAGGAATACGCCGGGACGGTTAACCGAATAGTCGACGAAGAGTTTATAGGAAAGAACTACGGCCCCGGTAACTATGAAGTGCGGTACACCGCTTTTGACGGCCGTATACGCACTAATAGAAGTATATCGTTGCACATTGGGCAAGAGTTCGCCAAGTATGCTAAACAGCCTGTACAGGCCCCACAAACGCAAAACCAAACAGACATAAAGGGCGGTTTAATTGACGGCATTATTGGGCAATTAACACCCGATAAAATAACAGCTTTTGCGATGGCTATAAAGGCCGTAAAAGAACTTTTTGCACCGCCGCCGCCGCCGCCGCCCGTCGATTTGGCCGCCTTAATTACGGCGTTAAATTCCAGCCGGCCGGCACCCCAACAAATGAGCGACGCAATTATAGTAAAGGCTTTGGACGGTATGCAGCAACAGCAGAAGCAAACTAGCCTGTTGCAACAGCTCAAAGAATTTGAACAAGTCCGTGCCATGCTCAAAGAAAACAAGGACGACGACGACGACAAAGAACAAAACGGGGACACTATGAACATGATAATAAAAACGGCTTTGGCATATTTGCCGCAACTTTTGCAAAAGAACGGTAACAATTTTCAAGCTGCCGGGGCAGAGGCTAGCCAAAACGCATTAGTGCAAAACATGGTGGCGAGTGATCCCGAGCTGGCTAAAAAGTTTTTTGAAACGGCCGTCAATACCTACGGCAT
>Ga0326511_10004760_pt1 | contig 10767 bp, 21 predicted proteins | sample 0_2496_0518_D_FD_203701 | JGI IMG/M metagenome (GOLD analysis project Ga0326511, IMG submission 203701) | Bovine rumen microbial communities from UC Davis, California, United States - 0_2496_0518 | ecosystem: Host-associated > Mammals > Digestive system > Stomach > Rumen | place: USA... | reverse complement strand
AGGAAGTGTTGAGCCTGTTTCTTATCTAGTTTTGTTATTGATTGTGACTCTCCTGCTGTGGAGAAAGCATCTCTGACAGCTCTATCAATAACAGCCTTAAACAGTTGACGTTCTCCTCTGATTTCTGACTCATTCATAGTCTATCTCTCCGAGATAGCCAACCCAGTAAACAGAATCTCCGTCTATAAAGAAAGCTCCGTGTTCTGTCCGGCAATCGTAAAGATGCCAAATAAATAATCCTGCTATAATACTAAAAGCTAGCCATAATACTGCTATAGTTTCGAAAATACTTTTCATTTTGTGTCTCCATTAAAAAAGGTAGGGCGGCTATTGAAAATTAATTATTATAGTTATAACTTTGTTAATACGCACCGCCCTGTTTGGTTATTCAAAAGGAATGTCATCATCAAAAGATTGTGCCGGATATTCTTTTGTTTCTTTTGGTTGGTTTTGAGCATCTGTTAAAATATCTCTGTATGTTTTAGTAAATAAATCTGCAAATCTCAGTAAATCATCAGGGAATAGGTTGATTTGCTCACGCTCATATTCGTCTGAATCCTTTTTCTTCCAAGAACGTTGTATACATACAGAATAAATTGTTCTGTTTATGCCATTCTCATCAGTTAATTTTTTCTTAAATACAGATGCAGATAGTTTTCTATCTCTGTTTGAAATAATCGGTTTGTTTTCCATTTTAATCTCCTAAAAAATAAGGTGGGGTCTCAAAAGTGTAAAAGCGTTGGGAGATTGAGACCCCATTAAAACTTCCCAGAACTGCCGAAGCCTTTTGCGCCTCGTTCAGTTTCGCTTAACTTGTCTACAGTAATAATAATTGGCTTATAAATAGGGCATATAACAAGCTGTCCTATACGTTCCATAGGCTCAATAGTTATTTCTTTTCCACTTGTGTTAAATACATTGGCGTATATTTCGCCACGATAACCAGCATCAACTGTCCCTAATTGTGTAATTATTCCTTTTGAGGTGTGTCCAGAGCGTGGTCTTATTTGCAATTCATAAGATATTGCATATTCACCATCGTGGCTTAATCCATTGCAGGGATAATCAACTAGTTCAGCAGAAATACCAAGAGGAATACTGGCAACACGTCCATTATCTACTGTTATAGGTTGCTCAATATTAGCTCTTACATCAGCACCACTGTTTTCTAAGTCAGTAACGAGTTCGGGCATTTTTTTGTTTAAGTATTTAACAAGCAATTTCATAATCATATCCTTCTATATCTGGGTAAATCGGGCAATATTCGCCTTTGGTTTGTTCGGTCATTAATAACTGGATGCTGTCTACATATTTTGAAAAGTCAGCCGTTGTCATCTTAGTCGTTGTTTTAACGTCAAATCTTGCTTTAAAATATGCGTGTAAAAGATCAGCGTTAAGAAATCTCACATTGATATTGTCAGGTGCGAACCCTGTTTCATTGTAAAATTCAACAATATGCTGGTATATGGCCCATAAATACGAGTTTTGGTCTGTTGTACGCTTTCTGGTATGTTTCTTAATTTCAATATCAATACCGTTACTAGAGCTGTTAAAAACGGCTTCTATCGTTGGTTTAATGTAGGCTAAGATACCATTTATATTTGCACTAGCAGGAATGAACATTGCCTACCTCCAAAGTTGCGATTTTAATTCTCAGCTCGCCATTTTCCTTCAATAGCTGGTCTATGGCATTTCTAAGGATTTTCTTGTCTTGGTTTGCAACATCAAGAGCGTGTTCAATTTGTAACATATATGTTGTGCGGTCTTGATTTTCCTTGCGATTAACTATTTTTCCTGTATGTTCCATTATTTACTCCTTTGCTGTCCAATACTTGTTAAAAGGTTCATTAAACTCAGGTGTTGACTTAATAAAATCAACCATCAGGTCAATTTTGCCTAACAATATAGTCATTGTATAAATATCTCTGGTGTAGGTTTCTTTATAGACAGACTTACCGTCAGAAATAAGGTAATCAAACTTATCTAATCCGGCACATTCCATATAAAGCAGGTGCTGTATTGACTTGCTGTATTTACCAATATCGTAAGAGCTAACTCTTTTGATGTCGTAGATGGTATCTTGTTTGATGACATCTGCACGTCCATAAAGCAAATAGTTATCAGTTTCTTTTTTAAGCACTTCCTGCCACATTCCACCTTCAACAATACTCGCTATAGCTTCTGCAGTAGATAACTCGTCACCGTCTATTAAATCAGTTCCTAAGCCATTACTTAAATCTCTAACGGCATCTTCAAAATCAATACCACGTTGTTGAGCTTCTGTTGTTGGTGTTTTTACTTTATTTAAACAGTTCAACCAATCTTGGTATGCTTTTTGCTCAGCTTGTTCAGCTTTATCTGCATCAGCATAAATTTGGTTAAAATCTGTTGACGTATAATACAAATAAGATCCATATAAGCTAGGTGTTATTAAGTATCTCATTATTCAAACAATCCTGTTTCTTTGTTAAAAGTAGCTTCAATCTTTTTACTGGCATCAGCAAGTTGGTGCTTCCAATAAATCTTGCTATCCCAAATAACTTGCATATCTTTAAGGTCTGCATAGGTATCATTCAGGCTTTGAATGTCTGTAATTGCACTTATCTTACTGTCAATCATTTCCTTTAGAGAATTATAAAGCTCTAGGGTTTCAGCATCAGCTTTGCGCTTCTCATCAACTGCATTGACAATCTTTTCAACAAAGAATGTATTTCCATTGGCTGTATCTGGAATTTCAATAACAGGCTCAAGTCCTAAAGAGTTCTTTGCATAAAACTTCTCAGACGGGGTAAAGCTAACAGTGCGTTTATTACCGCGCATTTCAACATATCCCATTAGGTCAAGTTCTTTAATAATATCCTTTCCAGAAGAACCAGCAACATCAGGTCTAACAAAACGTGTGTCTCCGTCTTTATCTTCCTTTTCGTGAGCAACAAATATTACTGATTTGTTCATATTAAATATTTGCTTAACCAAGTTTTGGAATTGTATTTTAACAGCTCCCCAACCCTTCATTGCCAAAGTTCCATCAGCTTGCTTATATTTTGGATTGTTTAGAGCTACATAATCACCCATTCTATCAATTAGCTTGCCAAGTGTATCAATAACAATCGTATTAAAAGGCTTAATCTCATCAGATTGTAAAAGCTCTAAAATCTGTTTGTAACTATCAACCTGCAAGCTAGGACATCTAAAGCGTGTCTCAACACGGTGTAAGCCTTTATCCAAGTCAATTAATACAGGCTTATCAGATGATAATGCCAAAGTTGTTTTACCAGTTCCAGGCTGTCCATAAATCATACAGCTTATAGGTTGTGTAGTTGTTAATTCATTTGGTTGTGTTAATAAAGTCATTGTTCTCTCCAGTTAAATTATTTATTTTGGTCTAATTCTGATAAGTCTATTATTTCTATTATCTCAAGACCTTCCCAGTTTCTTACACATTTGCATTTTACATATCCATAAATGCAATCTATTTCATATAGATACTCAATGTCTGCGTGCAATCCTGTTGTTAATTCGTATCCATCATCTTCTTTGTCTTTTAGAAGCTTATTAACAAGTTTTGTAGCTGATAGCTTATTGCTATCTTGTGTCCAAGACTTAAATTTATAGTATAAATCCTTGCCAACTCCATCAGGATAGCCGTCCCAATGGTGGTAAAGTATATATTGGTTTTTATCATCTCTTACAATTATGTTGCATCGTGTTGACATTGTTCTTCTCCCTTAAAACAAATCAAATGGGTTAATATTAAAGTAGGTTAGGATGATGATATAAAAAGCAATCAGACTTCCTAAAAATTCAGGTAACATCCTTAAAATATTGCGCATTGTTTGTTTCCCCCGTGGGTTAAGTAATACATAATATTTTTGTGGTCGCCTTCCAGAGCAAGTTCTGCCATACGTGATACTGTTCTGCGGATTTCTGCAACATCATCTCCAGTAACATCACCATCATAATCTTTAACTTCTCTATATATCCAATCTTCAATATCCCTATCAGGTAATTGACGAACATATTCATCAAACATAAGTTTATATTCGATTGGATCTACAAAGGTCTTTTCATAATCTTGTGAAAATTCATCATATTCGTTTTCGATAAAATCATCGAAAGCTTTATCTATGATTAAATCAAAAGGTAAATTTGATAACATTGTTTTTATCTCCCAATACGCTTTGTTGTTTTACATTTATAGTTATAATACATATTGTAATAAATGTAAACAAAAAAAATATGCCAAACTGTATTTTTGGGAAACTTTTTTAATATATTAAACAAAAACAATGTGTTAGATTGTTAAAAACTTTTTAAAGTTATTAACAAATTATTAAAATTGATATTTTTGTGGTTATTTTTCTATATTATTATCATTATCCGGCTTTAGTATTATCTGAAATATTTTCAGTTTTGGTTGTAATTTCTCTAGCTTTTCTAATAGCTCTTAAAATCTCTGTTTCTTCAGGTGTAATATTTGGCTGCATATCTAAAGGAAGTAATTCATAAGGCTGACAGTCAAGGGCTTTTGATATTTTACGCATCCATTCTATATCAAGATTTCTACTTCCTACTTCAAGTTTTTGGATTCCACCTTGAGTTATACCCAATTTTTTCGCAAGTTCAACTTGGGTAATTCCTCTTTGTTTGCGTAGTTCTCTAATTCTATTCTGCATATTATACCTCTTTTTTTATTATTATAATACAAGAAGTATAAGAAATAAACAAATTTTTTGTTAAATTTTAAGTGTTTAAAAAAATAATACACAATGGCATAAAAAAATTGTTTACATTTAATACGCAGTGTATTATGTATATAAAAAGAGGTGAATTATGAAATTATCAGAATACAGAAAAAACAATAAAAAAACCCAACAGGAAATGGCAAATCTTATGGGTGTTTCACTAATTGTATATTGTAGTTGGGAATATGGAAAAAGATTTCCTACTAAGGAAAATATGAAGAAAATTATTCATTGCACAAACAATGAAGTTCAACCAAACGATTTTTATGAGGTAACAGAATGATATTTACAATATATGGCGAGCTTTATAGTTCTAAAAATTCAAGACAAATCTACTTAAACAAATACACAGGTCGCCGATATGTCGTAAAATCAGAAGCGGCTCAAGCAGATGAGGTTGAGCTTTGCAATAAACTTCAAAACATTAAAGGACAATTTAAGGCAGTGGTTAAATCCAAAATTAAACCACTACACATTAAATTCAAAATCTATCGACAAACAAAACGCAGATTTGACTACATAAACATCATACAGAACTTGTGTGATTGTATGGTTAAGTGTGGTTTGCTTGAAGATGACAACGCAAATGAAATTCTTCCTGTTTTTGAAGAATATAGCGTTGACCCATTGAAACCAAGAGTTGAGATGGAAGTACTTTGATGAGGTTAACAATATGGAGAGCTGGGCTTACCTCGTCACCCTTAAAGCTCTCCGCCTGACGAGGATAAAAAAATGAATAACAAATTTGTGTTTTATGAAAATTTCAAGATTACGGCAGATAAACTTCCTGACGAACTAAGATTGAAATTTTATGATGCTTTAACAAACTATGCTTTTAAACAAGAGGAATCAGATGACCCAGTTGTATCTGCATTAATCACAGCATTGAAGCCAAGTTTGGACAAAGTAGAGAATAGAGGTGGAAACCATAACCCTAGTGGTCAAAATCAATATAGCGAGGTCAAAAGTGGTCAAAAAGAGGTCAAAAATGCTCAAAGTGGTCAATCCTTTTTAAAAAATATAAAAGATATAAAAGATATAAAAAATATAAAAGATAATTATATATATGTTCAAAATGACCCCAATATTGAAAAGTTTGAAGCTTTTTGGCGAGAATATATTCCTGTTGAGTGTGATGGTAGGGTGGTTGGTAAAGGTTCAAAACAGGAAGCTGAAAAGAAATTTTTGAAAATTTTGAAAGAAGGGGAAGATTATGAAAACATTATGCGAGGCTTGCGAAATTACTTACAATTCTGCCGTAGAAACAACCAACTCACTTGCGGAGCAACAGTATTCCTCAATCAAAGGCGGTGGGATGACGATTATAACACCACAACAATTAGTTCAGATGGAAATAAAGGACAACGACAAGAACCTTCTAGCATCGTTGAGACATATGCTCAAATTGCCGCTGAATATGGAAACAAGAAGTAGAATAGGAGAATATGGTTGGGAACCTCAATACTATTTGGATTGCAAAGGATTAACTAAAGAGAAAAAAGCTCAGGCATTGCAAATAATTGATAAATATTATCAACCTATGCCTGCACAAGAAATTGTAAAACTTATTGCAAGATTACAGATAATAGCCCCTGAAAAAGAAAAATCAAATGTAGATATGAGAGCAAGGACAGCAATCTGGGTTGAAGAATTGAGTGCTTATCCTGCTGATGTTGTTCAAAAAGCATTAAAGGCTCGTTATCGTTGGTTTCCTAGCTTGGCCGAAGTTTTGGAAAAATGTGCTAATGAAGTCGCATACAGAAATTTAATTAAACAAGGTATTCGTTGCTACCGCATAGACAACGAGTAATTTTTTATGGAAGGAAAACAAAATGGAACAAGAATTAGATTTATTTGAATATGAACCAACAAGGAAGGTTGTTGCTGAATTAAAACAAAACGGAGAAGATTTTGAATTTTATCCGACGACTGATGAGATGTTAAAGAAGGTCAAACAATATTCAATTCATAACAATTCAATTTTGGATATTGGTTGCGGATTAGCCAAGCTCAAAAGCTATTTTCCCGATTCTGACTATTACGCTATTGAGAAATCAAAGGTTTTAATAAATAAACTTCCGGCTGATGTATTTGTTTTAGGAGCCGACTTTAATAACTGCACTCTAATTGACAAGCAAGTTGATATGATATTTTGCAATCCGCCTTATTCTGAGTTTGAAGATTGGACAATAAGAATTATTAAAGAGGGTAATTTTAGAGAGGCTTTTTTAATTATTCCGCAACGTTGGAAAGAAAACAAAGAAATAAATCAAGCTATTGAGCAAATGAAAATAAGATATGATGTAATTGATAGCACAGATTTTCTAGATGCAGACAGACAAGCAAGAGCAAAGGTAGATATTATTAAATTTTGGAAGAATGAATACTCTAGCGAAATAATAGACCCATTTAAGACGTGGTTTGAAGAAACTTTTGGATTTAAAGAAACAAAAGACCACGGTTTTGAGTTCAAAGAAGATAAATCAGAAAAGATTAAAAATGAACTTGTTGAAGCTCCGAATAAGATTGAATACTTGGTTAATCTTTACAACGATGAAATGAACCGTTTATTTAGCTCATTTAAGGCTATATGTGCATTGGATGAAGAAACATTGCACGATATTGGAGTTGAAACAAAGAAGATTATTGAATCTCTGAAGTATAAGATTGAGCATACAAAGATTTTATACTGGAGATTAGTTTTTGACTATCTTGATGAAATAACAAAAAGATTAACCGCAAAATCAAGAGAAGAGCTAGTTGAAAGATTTACAAGATTAAATCAAGTTGACTTTAATCAATCTAATATTCAAGCGGTTGTAATTTGGGTTTTGAAAAATGCCTCAAGTTTGTTTGATGAACAGCTTGTCAATTTATACAAAGAATTTACAACACCTGATAATATTGTGAAATATAAATCTAATCAGAGAGTATTTAAGCGTAATGAATACTGGAACTCAAGATTTGACAATAAAAGTTCTGTTTCTCATTACTGCCTAACTTATAGAATGGTTGTTGATTGTTTATACTTTAAGGAAAGTTACAGCTGGAATGGCGAAAAGGTTGATAAAAGAAAAGCACAAACTATTGTTGATGATTTATCGGCCATTGCTTTTAACTTAGGATTTGAAGCTCAGTCAAAAGACATTCCATCAGAGTTTGGCGAAAAATATTATGTAATGGGAAAAGGTTGTAAGCCTTTAATTGAGTTTAAGCTTTATAAAAACGGAAATACCCACTTGAAATTAGATATTGAATTTTGCAAAGCGATGAATGTTGAAGTTGCTCGCTTGCTTGGCTGGATTCAAAACAAATCAGAAATAGTTAATGAATTTCCTGATGATATGAAAGATGCCGCTAAATATTACGGTGCTAATTTTAGATTTAGTTTAGACAAGCCGAATTTAAAACTTTTAGGAGGTTATTGATGAAAATAATAGCATATTGGCATAAAGAGCACCCAAGGGCTATCGATTTAGACATAGAAGAAAATGTACCTTGGCTAAGCGCAAATTGGGTAGAATATCGACCAGCCACACAAGAAGAAGTAGAAATGTATAGAAAAGGCGTTTTTAACTATTTCATAAAGGATTAAAGCTATGGCAGAGAAGAAACCTACAGTTTTAGAAATTTATCAAAAAAGAGGATGGTTGGATAATGCAAAATCCATATGGTCTTCTGTTGATAGGGTTGGAGTTGGTTTGCAATTAAGGGACATAAGAGAGCAAGCAGGACTGGGAGCTATGTCTGCTGTTGATTATGAAAAGGAAAGAGTTGATTGTTCATTAAAAACTGCAGGAAACCAAAGAGAAACAGCAGAATCTCTATATTTCAAGGCAACAGAATTTATTCCCAAAGAGTTTAGGTATGTCGTTATAAATGTATGCTGTGACAATAGATATATCAAAGCCATGGGAAGAAATAACCAAGAAATAATGAGTGATAGGCACTTACAAATAACTGATTTATGCCGTGGATTAGATTATTTGATAGAGTTTTTTTTATTTAGAAAGAAAAAAGTTATAGGAGAATTAAAGAAATGAAAAAACACAAAGAAAACGTTGTAACAATTACAGAATGGTCAAAAGATGTCTTTCCTGATTTGACGTATGAAATGCAGATAAAGAAGTTGGAAGAAGAATTAAGGGAAGTGTCAAGAGCTGAGAATACAGACCGTTGGCTTGAAGAGTTAGCAGATGTTTATATTGTTTCTGCAATATTATGGGGAAGGTTTGAAAGAAAAATAGGGAGAATGTCTTTATCATGGTTAGAAGATTTTCCTGAATATCAAAAAATAAGAGAATCGGCTGACAGCAAGATGATAATAAACAGAAAGCGTGATTGGCACATTAATCAGAACGGAGTTTATCACCATTGATTACATGGATAAAAAATAAATTGTTCTGGTGGCTAATGCGCAGAGAAATAAAACGTCTAACTAAGATAGTGAGAAAAAGCAATGAAAAGCATAGAAAAAGAGCTTGATAAATTAACGCAAGAACTCAGTCATAATCAATTATGTAGAGTATGCGCAAAAGTATTCAAGAGAAGAAAAAAAGCTGAATGTATTCATCACGTAGATCATAGAGATAATTATATTTTGAGATATGATATAGTAAACCTAATACCTATCTGCCATGATTGCCATAGGTTAATTCATGATACAAAGCAGATAAACGATAAGGACTATGTATCAAAAGAGTGTCTTGCTTATATTGATAAATATCGCAATAAATCATATAAAGACTGGTTAATCTTTGAGAAGCAAATGACCGAAGAAGAGTATTTTAAAGAGTGTAAAAATAACTTAAAAAAATGGAAAGAAATGTATTGTGGATAAAATATAAAAAAACACTTGAAAAAAAGAATCATTTTTGTTATAAGAAATATCAGAATGGAAATAGTGTCGATAGAGGCATTGTTTTCCTTCCAATATGCGGAATCCGTTAGAGCAATCTAGCGGATTTTTTTATTTTTACCTCAGTTTTATTCATAATACTTCCTATCTGTATAAACCAAGTCCAATCCCCTTACCGCATAGAGGGGTTTTCTTTTATGAATAAAAACATACTAACAAACTTACGGAGAAATACAATGTACGCAAAAATACAAAAAGACTTTTCTCAGCATTATTTGCTGATTGAAGGAAAAGAAATAGAATTATGTCCTTCTTTTGTAAACACAGATTCTGATACATATTATGGCGGAATAGTCAGCTGTTTGCAAAAATATGATGAAGAAAGAAATAAAAAATTCAGAGTTAGTGAATACCTCTGGGAAATTTTTCGTGAATATGATTGGAATACAAAGCCAGTCACCTCGGTAGAAATGGATATGCCTCACCGAGAAGATGCTATTTCTTCTTGGAATGGTGCAAATATAAAAGGAATTGTTGTTGACGGTCAAAGATATATTACTTGCGGAAGTATTTATATTTTAAATGATAAAGGGCAAACAATTCAAAAAGTATAGGTTATTTAGAGTTATGGAAAATAAAAGCCCTCAGAAATGGGGGCTTAATTTTTAGGAGAAAAGAAATGGCATGCAAAGGGAAAAAAAGAAAATAACTTTCATAAAAGTACCAATTTTTAATCAAAGAATTTATTTCACAGATTGGAAACACGCAAAAGAAAATAATGGTCTAGATGTTAATTTGTATGAGGCTATTTGTTATCTAGATAAAGAAGACAGAATTTGTTTTTGCTGTGATAAACCAAGAGATGATTTACTGGTTCACGAAAGTATTCATCTTGCTAATTTTATTATTGACAGATGTTTGTTATTTGTAACACCTCAGCACGACGAGCTGACAGCATACTTGACAACATACATATACAAAAAAGTAAAAGAGCATTTTAAGGATGGAGCAAATGTCTAAAGAGCAAATTAAATTTGATAAGCGTAATTATCGCAAACACAACGATAAAAACAAAGAACTCATCAACAAGAGTTTGGAAGAATGTGGAGCAGGTCGCTCAATTTTAATTGATAATGAAAATGAGATTATATGCGGAAATGGCGT
>Ga0326511_10004759_pt1 | contig 10768 bp, 4 predicted proteins | sample 0_2496_0518_D_FD_203701 | JGI IMG/M metagenome (GOLD analysis project Ga0326511, IMG submission 203701) | Bovine rumen microbial communities from UC Davis, California, United States - 0_2496_0518 | ecosystem: Host-associated > Mammals > Digestive system > Stomach > Rumen | place: USA: California... | reverse complement strand
ATCACACGGACGACCTACCACTGGCAAGGCCTGAATCATCAGCCAAGCGGGATTATTGGTGTATTCGAATGTCAGTTTACCATCCTTGCCATCGGCTGGAATCAATTGCGACAGGTCGATCGTCTCCGTACCTGCATGGTGCTGGGTGATAGGTACTGTTACCGTCACGTGCTCCGTACTTGGCAGGATAGGCAAATAATGCTGTTCACCATCCGAGAAGTCGCTGCCACTGATGCTCATCTGACAGATGAGTAGAGAGGGGAAGGCGGAAGGAGAAATGTTAAAGGAAACAGCGGTCGTCTCACCTGCCTTCAAGCTGACAGCCTGCGATTGCTCCAGAACGATGGCGTTTGTCTCAGCATCCATCAACTTCAAAACGGCCTTGCCCGAAAGGTCTTTCTCACCTATATTATATATACGTGCAGAGATGGTACCCTGATCACCATCGCGCAAGAATCGAGGTACGTTAGGCTGTATCATCACATCCTTTTGTGCGACTGCCTCACCCTCTATCTTACCATAATACATATCTTTCGTATGGGCGATACCCATAAAGCGCCAAGTGGTCAAGCTCTCCGGCAACGTAAACTTCAAAGCTAAATTACCCTTTTCATCTGTCGTCAGTTGGGGATAGAAGAAAGCGGTCTCATCCAGATTCTCGCGCATCTGGACCTGTTCAGTCTGTTGCGTTTCTGCTGGCTGTTCTTCCTCTGACTCCACGTCAGCAGCCACTGCTTTTTCCTCGGCCATGGGTGCAGCCTCCTTAGCCATCATCACCATACCGTCATCCATCACCGCGTTCGCACTTCTCGATAAGCGCATACCACTAATAAACCGTCCGTACCCGCGAACGATGTATTCAGGGAAGATACTGTCATCAAACCGGCTTAGTCTGAGTTCGTTTACGTCAACAGCCCTCCACCCCTTGCTGGCTATCGATGAATAGCTTAAATCTGACAGATGCAACCATGAGGTACTGGGGAGTGGCAACCAGAGATAGGGTACCAGACTCCACTGATGTGATTGCAGCTGGTCGAGACTCTGATCGTAGAGCGTTGCCATCATCTGCGCATCCACTGGTTTGCCATTGGCATCCTTTATGTTCAGTGTCCACGTTTCCTCTTGTCCGGGTTTCAGACGGTCACGGAAGGTGCTCCATTGCAAAGTCAGTTGCTTGTTGGGCAAGGGGCGCTGAATCTTCGCCGTATGACTATAGCATATACCCTCCTTTACCCAGGCAAAGGTCAGCAACAAGCCGTTGCCATACGCCTCTTTATACGATAGTTTCAGGTTCAGAAGCTGGTTGCTTCTGTCTACTGCCCCACGCTCTATCACCTGCTCGCCCGAGAAGATACTATACACGATATGTACATCCTTATCCGACGATCCTACCTGAACGGTCACGGGCTTACCGTCATTGGTAAACTGCGTCGCCGACTGATAGAACCAGTCTTTCGTCTCGGTAGCGGGTCGTTCATCATCGAGCGAGAACAAGACGAAGTCGCGCTGAATGGTATCGCCTTCGCAGATAGCCTCCAGTGCATGCTTGCCACTCTTCAATTGAGAGTTGAAAATTGAGAGTGGAGAGTTGGTCTTAGCCTTTTGCCAAGAGCCGCCATCTATGCGATAGCTTACCTTGGCCTCTACATCCTTTCCGGCTGCATTGTAGAGATGGAAGGTGGCGGTAGGTTTTTCCTCCAACAGCACTTTTTCTGGCATATCCACCTGCAGGGTCTGCTTGCGATTACCCAATGGCAACGATAGTTGTCCGCTATGTGTCTCACCCGCCGTATCAGTCACATCGGCTGTTACCACAAACGTATAGAACATCGGATGACTGGTTTCTGGCATCTCCAAAGGCATTTCTACTTCAAACGAGCCATCGCTCTGGGTTTCGGCTGTACCGCTAAACACCTCCGTCCCATCGTTGTTGTAGCCCAATATGGCTGTATTCCAGTATCTGCTATACGACCACCACCAGAAGGCCGTACGACGCTTTACCGTATAACTTACCTTGGCGCTCTGAACAGGTACACCGGCATAGCTCATTGCCACACCCTTTACCTTCAAGGTATCGCCTGCAGCATAGGTTTCTTTCACCTCCGGGAAGTCTACGTGGAATGTAGGTCGCTTGTATTCCTCTACCCTGATGCTATGACTCTGCTGATTGGCTTGGATGGTAAATCTACCCGTCAGTCCCTTGGCCGGCAAGGTGAAGTCTGCTGCACATACGCCGTAGGCATCGGTCAAGACCTGTTGCTCGGCTACGACCTTGTAGTTGGCATCGCGTAAGACGAACTTTACGATCGCATGCTCTTTTACCTGCTGTTCGATACCGTTTTTCACCTTGTACACCAAAGCCGATGCATGCACTGTTTGTCCGGGTCGGTAGATGGCGCGATCGGTATACAGACAGGTTTGGGTCACCTCCTGCTGGCTATCGTAATATTCATAGCGGCTGTTACCGTTCAGTCCAGGCGAGGCTTTGTCGGAATCCGTATAAGCAAACACCTCCCGACGACGGTTCATCACTTTCTCCTTGAAGGTATATTCGCCCTTCGCATCGGTGACGCCATGGTACGTTTTCCAATTGTTATAACTGATGCTCTGTTTGATACGCAGATGAGCCCCGGCAATGGGCTGTCCCGTCGTCGCATTAACCACCACATAGCGTACACCCTCGTCAGAAGGTTGTGTCTCAGCGATGGTATACACATCCGATACGAAATACAATTGTCGGAGCACGTTAGTTGAAGGTTCCGACTTGAATTCTATCATATACACACCCACTGGCAGACCCTTGAGTGTCAGCGAATCCTCAAAGAATTCATACGGCTGGTGCCCATTGAAAGTACGTTCCTCTTGGCACACCACCTCACGTAACAGCGGCTTTATCTTCTTGTAGCCCTCCTCGTAATCAGGTCGATGCTCTATATCGCCATTGGCATCTACCTTGTAAACGGTCATCGAAAGTGTCTTCAGATTACGCAACTCTTTCAGTTCCACTTTCTGAGCCTGTTGCGGACGAACCCTTTGATGATCGTAGGCCACGCGATACTGCGGATTGGTGATTTTCGTCTCCTCATTACGCAGATAATTCATTCTGGGCCACTTTCCCCATTGGTTCAAGGCCTGATGGATATAGTTATAACGCTCGGCCGCATGCTCGATACCATAGCCTATTCTGTCGTAACGCACGATGGCCAACTCTCCAGCCTCCGGTAAATCTTTGTAAGTCTGGATTATCGCCTCGATTTTAGCCGTGTCTGCATAGCGATAGAGCGAAGCCGCTACGATACAGGCCGCCCGGCGATTGCCCACCTTATTATAATAGTCGTATAGGGCTTGATAATCATCCAATTCAAAACCGATTACGTGTAGCAGGTCGTGGTTAAAGATGGCAGCATCTACACCCTTTATCACCAGCGGCGTATAGCTGTCATCCTTCGTCATCGCCAGTTTCTCACACATCGCAGCAGACAAGTCTGGCTTCTTGATATCAAGCTTAAAATCAGAGTTACTGCCCGATACCCGATAGAGCACCGTCTGGTACACAAACTTTAAAACCTCGTCCTTAGCTGCTTCGCCATGCTGCTTCATACGCAGCAATTCTGGCTTCAGCGAGTCAGGCGAAATATCGGCCATGGTCTGTGCTGCCTGCAGTTCTGCCTTCAACAGCTGACCGTAAGCTTTCTCCTTTGTGGCTTTCTGGGCGATCGTCTGCAACAGCTCATACGCCGTCTTCGGCAGGTCCTTGTCGTTGGCCTCCGATACGCGTTTCCAAAGCTGAGAGTAGTTGTCTCCAAATATCCACAGTGGCATCATCAATGCTATTAATAAGGTAAAACATTTCTTCATCATTGCCCAATTAATTGGTTTAACTATGCAAAGATAGTTATTTATTTTAAATAACCTTTGGAAATTATGAATTATTATATTATCTTTGCATCCATGATTAACCAACAACTATTAAATCCTAAGAGCATCGTCGTCGTTGGCGGCTCTAACAACGTACACAAGCCCGGTGGTGCTATTGTACGCAATATTAAGAATGGTGGTTTCGATGGTCCGCTGCACATCGTAAACCCCAAGGAAGATGAAGTGCAGGGAATCAAGGCCGTACACGATGTAAAAGACATACCGCAGACCGACCTCGCCGTGATGGTTGTAGCCGCCAAGTACTGTCCCGATTATGTCGACTATCTGTGTGCCGAAAAAGGCGTTCGCGCCTTTGTCATTATCTCGGCAGGTTTTGGCGAAGAGACCAAAGCCGGTGCAGAATTAGAACAGAGGATTCTCGATACTTGCGAGAAATACGGGGCGGCCCTGATTGGTCCTAACTGTATCGGACTCCTCAATCGCAATCACCATAGTGTGTTTACACTGCCTATCCCCAGTCTCAATCCTCAGGGTGTCGACTTTGTTTCAGGCTCTGGCGCCACAGCGGTCTTCATTCTTGAGAGTGCCGTTGTCAAGGGCTTGCAGTTTAACAGCGTATGGAGCATCGGCAACGGTAAGCAAATAGGTATCGAGGATGTGTTGCAGTATATGGACGACCGTTTCAACCCCGAAACCGATTCGAAGGTGAAACTGCTCTATATCGAAAACATCTCCGACCCCGATAAGCTGTTATACCATGCCAGCAACCTGATTCGTAAGGGTTGCCGCATAGCCGCTATCAAGGCAGGTTCTTCAGAGAGTGGTAGTCGTGCCGCCTCGTCGCATACGGGTGCCATTGCCTCCAGCGACTCGGCCGTAGAGGCCCTTTTCCGTAAGGCAGGTATCGTACGTTGTTTCTCGCGCGAGGAACTCACCACCGTAGGTTGTATCTTTACGCTGCCAGAACTGAAGGGTAAAAACTTCGCCATCGTCACCCATGCCGGAGGCCCTGGTGTCATGCTCACCGATGCCCTCTCAAAAGGCGGACTGAACGTGCCCCATCTCGAAGGCCCGTTAGCCGATGAGCTGAAAAGCCAACTTTTCCCTGGCTCTTCGGTGGCCAACCCGATTGACTTCCTGGCTACGGGTACAGCCGAACAACTGGGATTGGTGATTGACTATTGTGAAAACAAGTTCGACGATATCGATGCCATTGCCGTGATTTACGGAACCCCGGGCCTTACCCAACTCTATGAGGCTTACGATGTGCTCGATAAGAAAATCAAGGAATGTAAAAAGCCTATCTTCCCCATTCTGCCCAGCTTGCATACCGCAGGCCCAGAGGTTGAAGAATTCCTGAAGCGCGGACATGTCAACTTCAGCGACGAGGTCACATTGGCCACTGCTTTGAGCCAAATCATGCGCACCCCCAAGCCGGCACCTCCTGAAGTACAGCTCTATGGTATCGACATCCCCCGTCTCCATAAGATTATCTCAGGCATTGACCAAGATGGTTACGTGCCGCCTCAAACCGTACGCGACATTCTGTCTTGCGCAGGCATTCCCCTCGTTCCCGAGATGGTAAGCACATCGAAGGAAGAACTTGCAGCCTTTGCCGAACGTGTGGGCTTCCCGGTTGTAGCAAAGGTCGTAGGTCCTATACATAAGAGCGACGTAGGTGGTGTGGCACTGAACATCCGCACCCCGGAGCACCTGGCGCTGGAGTTCGACCGTATGATGAAAATCAAGGATGCCACAGGTGTGATGGTTCAGAAGATGCTGAAAGGTACCGAACTCTTTATCGGTGCGAAGTACGAAACGCGCTTCGGCCATGTGGTGCTCTGCGGTCTGGGCGGTATCTTTGTCGAGGTGCTAAAAGATGTATCTTCTGGTCTGGCGCCTCTGAGCTATGGTGAGGCCTTCTCCATGATCCACTCGTTACGAGGCTATAAAATAATAAAAGGTACGCGAGGACAGAAGGGTATCAACGAGCAGAAATATGCCGAGATTATCGTGCGTCTCTCTACCCTGCTCCGCTTTGCCACTGAAATCAAGGAGATGGACATCAACCCCCTGCTTGCCGACGAAAACGAAGTCGTGGCGGTCGATGCCCGCATACTGATAGAGAAGAATTAAAAAAAATATCCCTCGCCGAACAAAAATCAGCGAGGGATTATTTTATAGGATAGAGATTAACTCTATCTAAACGTCATTACTCTGCTGGATAGAACTCGTCATAGTCGTAGCCTAAGCTACCGGCTGATACGAAGTACTGTACCCAGAAGTAGCAGTAACCACTTTCATACATTTGGTTGTCCAGATAGTTGTCAGAGTTCTGCCATGTAGCCACATCGCGAATGCTAACAGCGCCATAATTGCCATAGGTGAATGATGTAAGCTGAGAAGGAACACGTACTACCTCGAAGTTACCATCATCATCTGTACCTTTCTTACCTGTACCTGTAAACTTCAGAGAGTATCCAGTACCGAATACATCTTTCAGACGATATAAATTATCGACGTTGGCACAATACTGGAGAGTAGTAGGAGCTGATTCTACGCCGAAACGACTTGCTGCTTTACTTGAAAATACATATGTACCAGTCGTAATATCGCGCCAGTCGAGGCCCTTGAAAGCAGTTTCTGCAGAATACTTTGTGCTACCATTAACACCTACAACAGTGATAGAATAGTCTCCCATCAAATCTTTGATAATGAGGTCGTATGGTGTATTAGCAGTCAGTCCACTGATTGCCTGTCCATTAGAAACTACATAATCAGCATAAGCCTCTTTTGTCATATTGCGGGCCTCCTTCTCTGAAGTCTTTTCTGCCAGATAATATGCCTGTTGTACAGCACTATTTGCTGCAACGCGGATAAAAGCATCATTATCTGGATTCAGAGGAAGTGCTGCTTCATACTGATATACTGTAACGACGGGGTTGCTGTCGTTGCCAGGCTCTGTACCATTCTTCTCGGTACAAGCTGTCAGTACAGCAAGTCCGACAATGGCAAACATGATACTATTTATATACTTTTTCATCTTCTTGTACTTTTTGATTATGATTATACATTACCAAGCATAAGGTGCAGAGTTTCCCGAAGGTGGAATAGGCTCTGGGTTGTTCGTACATGCGAAGTTATAGTTGGTCTCAGTTTGTACGATACACCAGTTCATCCATTCTGGAGTCTTTTCTACATTCCACTGATACTGGTCAGCGTGGTTGGTACCTGCGTAGCTACGGATAATACCCTTCTGCAGGCGCTTGATGTCATAAGTTGCCAGACCCTCACCCCAGAACTCTATGCGGCGCTGCCACCATACCTCGTTCTGGAATTGAGAGGTAGAGGAGTTGTAGTAAGCCTCGTTGTGTGAACCGTATTCATAATTGGCATCACGAGTCTTGGCAAATGTGGTCAACAACTGGATACCAGTGCTTTCGTTCTGCATACCAGCTGCCTCGGCCTCAATCAGGTACATTTCCTCAACACGCATCATTGGAACCCATACGCACCAGCCAATATACTGGTTAGCACGACCTTCCTCGCCACCAGCTACACGGAACTTCAAAGGCAGACCACCTACTGTGTAGATGTAACCATTGCTATGAGCAGCAACGCCAGTACCGTCGAGCAGCCAGTCGGGATGAGCTGAATACTTAGACAGTGCCTCAATCTTCTCCTCGCGAGTAGCCATCGCGTCGATAGCAAAGTCGATATAACAATCCTTACGACAGTCTGTAGCAGGAATAGTCTGATACAGGTGATAGTCGATACACAGAGGCTGACCATAGTTAGCTGCATAGCCGCAACCAGAACCTACAGGGTCAATCTCGATACACATGTGTGAACCCCAGCTAGAGTCACCGTCGTTCTTGGTAATGTTTGGATCATCGCTCTTGTAGCGACAAGCCAGCATCCAAGCACCGTTAGGCGAATTGAAACCTAAGTCATGGTCGGTATACTGATCGGCTGTCATGATGGTGTAACCAGCCTGTGCTTTCTTGGCATAAGTCTGAGCGTTAGCCCAATCCTCCATGTCAAGATAGCAGCGAGCCTTCAAACCTGCAGCAACAGTGGCATCAGGTGTCAGCAAGTCTGTACGCTGATAATTTGCAAGATACTGCTCAGCCTTGTCCAAGTCAGAGAGAATGAAAGCATACATCTCCTGATTGGTAGCACGAGGATTATTCGTCAAATCTGACAAAGCAGTCGTTTCTGTTACGATGGGCACAGTTTCAGAGTTCTTGTCTACACCATAAGGCTTCTGCGCAAACATACGGGCCAAATCCAGATAGTAGTACGCACGCATGCAGTAGGCAATACCTAAGCCGTTATACATGTCCTCTGTTGGGGCCTCACCAGCCAAAGAGATAACTTCGTTACAACTCTTAATCCACTTGTAGTAGTATGTCCATGGATACTGAGAGTTTGCCCAGCTCGGACCGAGGTGATCGGCACAATACCAACCAGAGAACCAGTTAGTGTAAGGGTAAGCAATATCCTGACCAGAAACATCGCGCATCAAGTAGAATGCGGGCAGACCGAAGTCGTTAGCACGTGTATCACTTGGTGCATAGACAAACTGTCCGGCAAGTGTAGCTGTAATAGCTTTAACGGCATTGTCGAATGCACCGGGAGCATTGGCCACCTGTTCCTTAGTTGCATAATTGGTCTGGGGATCAATCTCCTTAATACAGCTGGTTGCTGTAGAAAGAAGTGTAGCAACGAGCAGAAATATGCCGAGATTATCGTACGCCTCTCTACCCTGCTCCGCTTTGCCACAGAGATTAAGGAGATGGACATCAACCCCCTGCTAGCCGATGAAACGAAGTCGTAGCGGTCGATGCCCGCATACTGATAGAAAAGCAAAAATGATATAGAGTAGATAGTTATTTAATAACTTTGTGGCCACCTATGATATAGATGCCTTTGGGTAGGGCCGATGGGTTGGTGCCCATGTTGCGGCCATGAAGATCGTAGATATTCTGACTGACTGGGCGATACACAGAAATAGATTGTATGGCTGTGGCATATTGTTTCGGGTTAGAATCTATCGTGTATGATCCGTCTTTATCCTTTATGACCACATAACATAATTTGCCTGTATTCTCACCACATCTGAATGGTTGGAAAAGTTGTTCCTTGACGTCCTTACTTCCAAGAAATACTTTATAGTTTCCTGGAGGCATCTCAATGCTGTTTACTCTGGCATAGGGAACTATGTCTAATTCATCCGTCCCCCAACCCCATGATCTGATGCCTTGGTAATTTTCAAACCTTTCTTCATCCAGTGTTACTTTAAATTGTTGTCCATTCTCCTTGTCTTCTTCAAAGATTAAAGCTATGGTTCCATTAAATGGGAGCCAATTATAATTGTAGAAGCCACCAAGATTTTTGATAACGAAATTTCTGCCTGATGTAGATATTGTATACGGTTTTTTGCTTGCCCATAAGGATGCATACGTATCTTCGGCATCAGGTTTCTCCTGCAGTTTATATCCCACAATCATCGACTGCCCACTACCGAAATTGTAACCATATGTATATCCCAAAGTTCGCTTAGGAGTCAATCCGTCAATAGCGTAATAACCATTGCAGTCGCCATTCCATCCCCAGTTCACATGTACAAGTCCTTCCGCATTAATACCATCTATTATAAATGCATGTCCTCCAAATCTGGAATCATGCCCGCAATACAGTATGGGGTGATTAGCAATCAATTCTTCAGTGACCATTTTCATCCATTCCTCGTTGGTGAAATGCTCTCGCTTGTAGCAATGTATAGCCAACGAGTCAAAGCGGAAATAGGTAGCCAGACCATCGGTAGCGTCATACTCATTTGCACCACTTCCATCGGCATTATAATTCATCTTTACGGCAGCACCGCAGTGCAACAATAATGTAGAGATGGCCGATTTTTCGTCTTCTGTCAGATTGGCAATGGTGGTAGAATCGTATTGTTCTTTCATTAAATCATAGCGATAGGCTGCGCCATAGGTTAATGACCATGGACGGAAACCTCCTAAGACGGTATAGCTACTTGCTCCCTTACCTGTTTTTGGATATTTGAGATGGTATAGTATCTGCGACATGGCTGTGGCCATGCAGCCTGATGGAGTTTTCTTTCCTTCCAGAGTTGGACATAGCAGGTTAAATGGCTCGTTCTGTCCCCATTCTGTTTTTAATAGTGGATCTACCACACCGCTAACTCCACGTGTGGTTGCTTGAATGGCTGATTCCTCCAAAGTTAAGTTTACGGCTTCAAACCACCATTTCATTCCACAGGGAATTCTTTCTTCATCGTATGGTGTATAGGAATAGCCAAGAATGGGAGTGGTCCTGGTATCTTTACTGACAATTGCATAGCTATTGTTAGTGGCGTAAATGCAATAAGATGTAGCATCGATTAGCTTCTTTATTTCTGAACCGCCACGTGTCGTTGCGTTTTTTTGTTGCTTTAGTTGCTTTGCAGCGATACGATACATCTCCTGGTCTGATCTTTCTGACGCTGATAGCGTTATAAAGTTTGATATTACGACAGCTAAGAGTAGTATTTTCTTCATGTACAATTAATTATTTGATGTAAAAAGGAGGTACACTGCAACGGCGTGTACCTCCTTGATTATAAACAAATTCAGTATCGGAGGCTTAGTAGCCAGGATTCTGAACAAGGTTTTCATTAACCTTCAGTTCATAAGCAGGAATAGGCCACTGCCAGTGGATATCATCGGCAGTCATGCTCTTTCCAACAAAAGCTGTGCTGCTCTGAACAGCCTGTTCTGCGCCATCCTGTGCGGCACGTCCGTCAAAGCCTTTGCCCCAACGCTTGAAGCAATTGATACGCAAGCCTTCACCAACAGTCTCCTTGAACCACTCGTTCTCAATG
>Ga0326511_10004758_pt1 | contig 10768 bp, 13 predicted proteins | sample 0_2496_0518_D_FD_203701 | JGI IMG/M metagenome (GOLD analysis project Ga0326511, IMG submission 203701) | Bovine rumen microbial communities from UC Davis, California, United States - 0_2496_0518 | ecosystem: Host-associated > Mammals > Digestive system > Stomach > Rumen | place: USA... | reverse complement strand
TGGGAAGAATTCCGACGCCTTACCCCTCTCCCCTGGGAGAAAAGGAGATTGTGAATGGATTATCAGAAAATCCGTGAGGAGAACATCCAGCGCCTGCTCAAGATCCGGGATGGCGAGGATACGCCGCCTGCGGTCCAGATCCAGGCGATCCAGGGGATTCAGAAGATCCTGGCGGAATGCGCACCGGTGGAGGACAACAGGCCGACCGAGGCGGACATCATGAAGAAGATCAGAGGTGCTAAGAAATGAGCGACTACAAAGGCATTGCCTATCTGCAGCGCAAGCTGGAGATAAAGCGCCCGCGTGTGCTGCTGCGTTATGCCTTCTATGAGCAGAAGCAGCGGGCGGATGATTTCGGCATCTCCACACCAAAGGGCCTCGAGTGGTTCCAGGCTGTGAACGGCTGGTGCACGAAGGCGGTCGATGGTCTGGCGGACCGGCTGCAGTTCGACGGATTCGAGAATGACAATTTCATGATGCAGGATATGTTCAACCTGAACAATCCTGACATCATTTTTGACAGCTCAATGTTGAACGCGCTGATCACCAGCTGCGCTTTCTTGTACATCAGCCGGGGCGAAGATGGGAGTCCGCGGATTCAGGTTATCGACGGCGGAAACGCGACCGGAATCATCGATGATTTCACAAACTTGCTGACAGAGGGATATGCCGTTCTCAGCCGGGATGAATTCGACCAGCCAAAGACATACGCATATTTCCAGCGTGGGGAAACGTGGGTGTATGAGGTCGGTCAGCAGGATCCGATCGCGCATGAGAGCACTGGCGCGGATTATGCGGCACTGGTGCCGGTGATTTACAAGCCGGATGCAAAGCGGCCTTTCGGGCATTCCAGGATTAGCCGGTCGTGCATGAGCATCGCGCTGTCGGCGATGCGCACGGTGAAACGGTCGGAGATCGCTGCAGAATTCTACAGTTTTCCGCAGAAGTATGCGACTGGCCTCAGCCAGGACGCCGAGATGATGGACTCCTGGAAGGCAACCATGAGCGCGATGCTGTCCTTTACCCGGGACGATGAAGGCAACTCCCCTACCCTCGGCCAGTTCCAGCAGCAGTCCATGCAGCCGCATGTCGAGCAGCTGAAGGCGTTCGCTTCCATGTTCGCCGGCGAGACCGGCCTGACAATGGATGATCTCGGTTTCAACACACAGAATCCGTCATCCGCTGAAGCGATCAAAGCTTCTCATGAGACCCTCCGCCTGGCCGCCAGTAAAGCGCAGCGGTGCTTTGGTTCGAGTTTCGTGAACGCCGGGTACATCGCGGCTTGTGTTCGTGACGGAACCCCCTACAGGCGGTCAGAGGTGTTCAAGACGCGGGCGGGATGGCTGCCGGTGTTCGAGCCGGACGCGGCGATGCTGTCCTCGATCGGCGACGGCATCATCAAACTGAACCAGGCGCTTCCTGGCTATGTCGACGAAAAGCGGATCCACCGCATGACGGGTATTGAGTAATGGCGCTGACATTTGAAGACGTCAAATGGGAGATTGCCTCCGCCGTGAAAGGCGATTACAGAGCCGGTGTGCTGCTTGGCAATCTGCGTACCAAGGGAGCCGGCTACAAGGAAGCGCACGCTTATGCACTCCGTGTCGGCGAGTTGACTGGGCGGGTTCTAAAGAAGTACCAGCCGGAAGATCTGGCGGAATGGGATCTGGATGACCTGATCCCCGGCACGCTGGGGCTTGATCACAACATGGTTTCCGTGGCGTGCATGGAGGCTCAGAAAAACCTGAATCTTCAGGCCGGAATCGGGATCCTGCCGCAGGAACCGGCGTTCGACGGCAACCGTGCTTTCGGGCTTGTGGAAGCCGTAAAGAAGCGCGGAGAGATCGGTCCTCTGTTTTATGATCAGCTCACGAACTTCAGCCAGAACGTGGTTGATCAGTCAATCCGGGATAATGCCGAAATCCACTCAAACGCCGGCCTCCATCCTAAGATCGTTAGAACGGCGGAGGCACACTGCTGCAAGTATTGTGATGACCTTGCCGGATCTTATGATTATGCGGACGTCAAAACAACAGGTGATCCGGTATGGACTCGACATGATAATTGCCGATGTCTGATTGAGTATATAGCGGAATCCCGCAGAGAGCGGGTGAACAATTACCGAAGGAGATGATGTCCTTTGAAATGTGTAAGAGCTGGGCCGGAGGTGAGTGATGCACCATGAACCGGATCGGAAATCAGATTCCGACCCAGAGCATGGTGCTGCCGTATACCAAGTCACTTGGTGATGAAGCGGTACAGATCTATAACATGTCCGGGAATAGCTGCCAGGAATGGCAGGAGCTGATGCTTTCGGACATCATGGCAGTTAACGACGAAGGGCTGTGGGTTCACACTAAGTTCGGATATTCCGTCCCGCGCCGGAACGGCAAGACGGAGATCCTGACACAGCGTGAGCTGCACGGCCTTTTCAATGGCGAACACATTCTGCACACAGCGCACTTAACAGACACAGCTCACATCGCTTGGGAGCGTCTCTGCAACCGTCTGACGGAGATTGGGATCGAGCCAAAGTCAACATACAAGGCTTACGGTAAGGAACGAATCGAAATGAAGGGCGGAGGGATCGCGGAGTTCCGGACCAGAACAAGCTCCGGCTCTCTGGGTTCCGGATATGACCTGTTGATAATCGATGAGGCGCAGGAATACACCCATGCGCAGCAGACCGCGCTGAATTATGTTGTCAGCTCTTCCAGAAACCCACAAACAATTATGTGCGGAACCCCGCCGACAGCTGTATCATCCGGTGATGTTTTCCGTGAATATCGGGATGCATGTCTCCGCGGAGATACGCCAAACGGCGGCTGGGCTGAATGGTCTGTTGACCACAAGACTGACGTCCGGGACAAGGATGCCTGGTATCTGACGTCTCCGTCATTGGGGACGATCATCACTGAGCGGATTGTCCAGGACGAGATCAACGGCGACGATATCGATTTCAATATCCAGCGCCTCGGCCTTTGGATCCGGTACAATCAGCAGTCAGCAATCAGCGAGCCGCAATGGGATGCATTGAAAGCAGAAACGCTGCCAAATCTTACCGGGCGAGTCTTTGCCGGCGTGAAGTTTGGTAAAAACGGGCAGAATGTATCGCTGAGTGTAGCAATTAAGACGGATGATGATCGGATCTTTGCAGAGGCTATAGATTGCAGAGATCAGCGTGAAGGCAATGACTGGATGATCAATTTCCTGTTGAAGTGCGATCTTCAAGGCGTTTTCATTGACGGTGCTTCCGGGGTCGAAGGTTTTACGAAACAAGCCAAAGACCAAAAGCTGAAAGGCCTGAAGGCAGCTACTACGAAAGACATCATTGCGGCGTCATCCGAGTTTGAGCGGATCGTTGTGGCTGGTGAGCTGGTTCACATGGGCCAGCCTTCTCTGCGGCAGTCCGTTTGCAACTGTCAACATCGTGCTATCGGATCCAGTGGCGGATACGGCTATAAGACTCTTGATGATGATATTGATGTATCTCTGATGGAGTCTTTAACATTAGCGGTTCACGCGTGTGCGTCGGCAAAAGAGCCGAAACAGCAGCGCGTTTTTTATTGAACCAATAAATACGCAACCATGCGGAAAAATGGGGAGGAATTACAATGGCAGACTTTCAGGCAATTACGACTCAGGAAGAGCTGGACGCTATCATAAAGGACCGGCTCAAACGTGACCGCGAATCGCAGACCAAAAAGTTTGAAGGCTGGATCTCTCCGGAAGATCACCAGAAGGCGATCACTGAAGCGAACAAGGCTTTCGATGATTACAAGGCTGCGCATGCGGGTGATGAACAGTTGATTGCAGATCTCACGGCAAAAAACCAGGAATACGAAACGGCCTCGTTAAAGAGCCGGATTGCCCATGAGGTCGGCCTGTCGTATGAGTGGATCGGCAGAATCAGCGGGACGGACGAAAAGTCCATCCGGGCCGATGCCGAAACGCTCAAAAATCTTGTTGGCAGTCAGTCCACGCCGGCGCCTCTGCCTCCGAGATCTACAGAACAAGCGCCGGCAGACGCAAGGACGGCGGCCCTTAAGGGTATGCTGTCCGGACTTATGAATGGAGGTAAATAAATATGGCTTCTATTGCTGCTGGAACCCTGTTCCCGCGGGAACTGGTTACCGAACTCTTTTCCAAGGTCACCGGTCGCAGCTCCGTTGCGAAACTGGCCGGCCAGACTCCCCTGCCCTTTTCCGGCATTGATGTGATGACCTTCTCCCTGGACAACGATGTGTCTATCGTTGGCGAAGGTGATGCAAAGCCTGCTGGTGATGCGACTGTTGGCACCGTGACTATCCGGCCCATCAAGGTTGTCTACCAGAGCCGCGTGAATGACGAATTCATGCACTGCGCTGAAGAGAAGCAACTGCAGTATCTGCAGGCGTTCACCGATGGCTATGCAAAGAAGATTGCCCGTGGCCTGGACATCATGGTCTTCCACGGCCTGGATCCCAAGGCCGGCACGACCTCTTCCATCATTGGCGCGAACTGCCTCGACCGTGCCGCTTCCGTCTCTCTGGAAGCTTATTCCAGCGCCGCCGTTGAAGGTGACATCACTGCTGCGATCGGCGCTCTGGGTGACGGCTATGTCTGCAACGGCATCGCGATGTCTCCTGCGTTTGCGACCGCTCTGTCTCAGATCGAACTGAAGGGAGGCCAGAGGCCCTATGAAGCGTTCATGTGGGGCGGCAATCCCGGCGCGATCCGTGGCATCAATGCTGATGTGAATCCCACCGTCGCTGTCAGTGCTTCCACCGCCACGCTGCTGCCTTACGCCTATCTGGGCGACTGGGATGCTTTCCGCTGGGGCTATGCCATGAATATGCCGCTTGAAGTTATCGAGTACGGCAATCCTGACGGCGGTGCCTACGATCTGAAGCAGGCCAATCAGGTTCTGCTGCGGACTGAAGCTTATGTCGGATGGGGCATCCTGGATCCGAAGGCGTTCGCTCGCATCGCGACTACTGCGTGATGAAATTCATCAATCGTAATAACGGCATTGTGATTGATATGCCGGACGATTGGCACGGGGACTGCTGGGAGCCGGTTGAGGAACCGGCCCCCGCTCCCAAGGCCACGCCGAAAGCAAGCGCGGCGAAAAAGCCGGCAGAAAAGAAGGCCAAGAAATGAGGTGAGCGCATGGACAGGGCCAATTTTGCAACTCTGAGCGATATACAGGACCTGAAGCGTGCGTTGACTGTGTCCGAACAGACGCGGGCGGCTGCCTTGCTCCCTGTTGTCTCAGATACGATCAGAGTCGAAGCGCGAAAATATGGAAAAGATGTTGATGCGCTTGTTGCCGCTGATCCTGCTTTTGCCAACGTCGTGAAGGCTGTTGCTGTTGACGTTGTCATGCGCGAACTGAATACACCAGGCACGCAGATGCCAGCCACCCAGTACGCGGAGAGCGCCGGCAGCGTAAGCCTGTCTTATTCCCTGCCAAACGGATCAGGCCGGATTGCCCTATGGCCGTCTGATCTAAAGTCGCTGGGTCTCCGGCGGCAGCAGATCGGATCGCTTCCACTCTGGAATGGTGGTGGTTAAATGGCGCTTCCGTCATGGGCAAAAGAAACGGTGACGCGGATCCGGCCGACCATCAGGACCCAGCGTGGGTCTGAGATCCCTGACTGGTCGCGAGTGATCACGGCGGAGATCAGCGGATGTTCTGTCCAGCCTGCTGGAACGATGCTTACCCAGGACGGGCGGGTGCAGGGAATCCAGGATGGATTGACCTGCTATCTTCCTCCTGAAGCGGATGTGAAGGCAGGAGACCGGATCTATTACGAAGGAAACACGTACACGATCAACGGCGAACCACGGTTATGGAAAAGTCCGACCGGGCTTGTCAGCAGTTTGCAGCTCAATCTTGAGAGGTGGCGTGGCTGATGGCAAAAAAGATTGAAATCGAATGGAATCACGCAGGGTTTGAACAGATCCTTTGTGCTTCCGGCACGATGACGGCTGTACAGAGCGCGACTGACAAGATCAGAGCTAACGCGAATGGAAACAACCGGCGCGGCGGGCATGGATTCCGTTCAGGAGTCCGGCTCGGCAAAGCGTTCGGAAGTCAACGTGCGCTTGGTTTTGTTTACTCAAGCGACAGGCAGAGCGCCGTCGCTGAATCTGAGGATAAGGCATTAAGCAGGGCGGTGAGTGGATGAGCATAGACATTAAACGGTCAATCGACGTCGAGGACGCGGTCCGTATGGCGTTGGAGGATTATATGACGGTCTATTGCCGTCCGCTTCCTGCCGATTACACTCTGCCGAATATCCTCGTTACGCAGGTCGGCGGCGGTGATACGGATGAGATCGACGCTTTCGAGATTGTCCTTGATTCCCGCGCTGACACCGAGGCCGACGCCCTGGAATATCTGCGGAATGCGATTGGTGTTCTGAAGGCGAAGGCCGGCGGGAGCGATACGGACGTCCGGCATGTGAGCGTTACGTCTTCCGGAAGCTGGGGAGCTGATCCAGCTCGTCCGGATCTCGCGATGTGCTCCGCCAGGATGGTTGTCATCGCGCATCAGGAACAAGCAACGATTTGAATGGAGGTAAACCCATATGAACAACATCATTAGTGTTGCTGTCGGCAATGAAAACGCCAGCGGCATGTTTTTCCATGCTCCCTATGATGCGGCGGATCCGGAAACCATGCCGGCCACCGGTGCGGAGGTTCTGGCTCTGATCAGCTCCACCGGAAGCGCCTGGAAGATCGCCGGCGCGATCAGCGAGGACGGACCCAGCTGGACGCCTTTCGGCTCCACCGAGGGCATCCGCATGTGGGATCTGAGTATCGCCCGCACGGTCGAAACCGAGAAGGGCACCATGACGGTCCCCGTAATTAGCACCGACGCGGAGAGCATGAAGACCGTTTTCGGCACTGCTGCCGTTACGGCCACCGGGACCGGTTTTACCGTGGACGCGTCTGACGGTCCGAAGAACGCTGAAGAGAGCTTCGTGCTGTATGGCAAGGACGGCGGAGACGATCTGATCTGGACGTGCCAGCACGGCATTGTCACGGATATCGCTGAAGTCGGCCTGACGCCCACGGGCGCTCTGATCTGGAACATCACGATCACCGGCGGTTGGAAGTTCACCAAGGACACGCCCGCCTAATGCGGGTAGAAAAGAGGAGTGGAAATGGTTAAGAAAGTAAAGCTCGGCGGTCATAATACGACTAACGTTTTGGCAGTCGAAATCGAAGGCAAAACCTACAATGTCCCCCTGGCGGGTTCCATGAAGCGTAAAGACCTGCTTGCCCTTAAATCTGAGGATGACGTCTTCAAGATGTTCGCGACCTACATTCCAGCGGAGATCCTGGACGAAATGACCATGGATGAATATCGGCAGCTGGGCGATGCATGGGCGTCCGCGAATGACGATGCCAACAATGCCAGCCTGGGGGAATCGTAAGCCTCGCTGAGTTTGTCGAGGCACATAAGACTGCTGTTGAGCATGACTTGCTTACTCAAACAGGCTACACGCTGGAAGACGTCGGGCGCTCCCTTCCCTGGGGGGCGCTCGGCTCTTTTTTGCATAGCGCGAGACCAGACTCCGCCCTGGTTGCGGAGATGAATCCGGATATAGCTGAATGGTCTACTGTTTTCAAAACAAACGCGATCCTTGCCGATCTCTACGACGCTGTTGCATGGCTTACAGCTATTGTTGCGGCGAAGGGAACCAGGAAGCGGCCTAAAAAGCCGGATCAATACCCGCGGTCATGGCGGAAGAAGAAACATGCCTTCAAGAAAATCATGAAGATAAAAGACTGGATGAAGCTGATGGGAGGTGAATCGGATGGCGGGCGGAATTGAAGTTGCACGGGCTGTCGTTACGATTGTTCCGTCTCTGTCCGGATCGCAGCAGAAGATAACCAGCGAGCTGACAAAAGCGAGCGAGCCGGCAGGCGAAAGCGCGGGCAAATCTGCCGGTGCAAAGTTTTCGTCTGGTCTTGGTTCTGCATTAAAGACCGTTGGAGCGGTTGCGGCTACAGCATTCGCAGCGGTCGGAGCTGCTGTTCTCGGTGCCGCAAAACAGGCTGTGCAGTCATATGCAGAATATGAGCAGCTCGCCGGCGGCATCGAAACGCTGTTTAAGGGATCTTCTGATCAGGTCATGAAGTTTGCAAAGGACGCCTACACAACGGTCGGCGTATCAGCAAACGAGTACATGGAAACTGTCACGAGCTTTTCGGCTGGCCTGATTAAATCAATGGGTGGCGATACAGAAAAAGCCGCCCAGGTCGCTGATATGGCTATGCGTGACATGGCTGATAATGCCAATAAGATGGGCACCGACATGGGATCCATCCAGAACGCTTATCAAGGTTTCGCAAAGCAGAATTACACCATGCTCGACAACCTGAAGCTGGGCTATGGCGGAACCAAAACTGAAATGGAGCGTCTCCTGAAGGACGCTCAAAAGTTCTCAAGAGTAAAGTACGATATCAACAATCTGAACGACGTATATTCCGCGATCCACGTCATTCAGACAGAAATGGGGATCACTGGCACAACCGCTCAGGAAGCAATGACCACGATCTCCGGGTCTGCGAGCGCGACAAAGGCAGCGTGGCAGAATGTTCTTACAACCATCGCCGGTGGCGGTGAAGGGTTGGAGCAGGCTGTCGATGCTCTGATGTCGACCGTGTTCGGAGGAGAAAACGGCGGAGGTTTGCTGAATAACCTTATCCCGGTTATTGAGAGAACCATAAACGGCATCGGCACTTTTATTTCGACCTCCGCCCCTCTGATCCTGCCGAAGATAACGAGCCTGGTTTCAAGCCTTTTACCGGGCCTCATTGCCGCGACATCATCCGTTTTGAGCGCAATCACTCAGCAGCTGCCGACACTTGTCGTATCTATTTCGCAGTTGATCCCGCAGATTATTACTAGCCTGTCGGCGCTGATTCCTCAGTTAGCGTCATCCGGCCTAGAGATCATAAAGACAATTATCCAGGGCATATTAACCAATCTACCTCTTCTGCTGTCATCCGCAGCAGATATCATAATGCAGCTTGCTGCGGGGATAGTGAGTAATGCTCCGGAGCTGATTACAAGCGCTGCGGGCGCTATAGGAAGTTTCATATCGGGAATTATTAAAGAGCTGCCCAAACTGCTAACTACTGGCGGGGATATAATCGGAAAACTGCTCGAAGGCATAAACGCTTCGCTACCGAATGTCATTAGCGCGTTTTCGAACGCTATGACAAATATCGTTTCGGCGATTTCGGATGCATTCCCGAAAATTAGCTCCGGAATAGCTCAGATTGTTACAGCTTGCAAGCCTATAGTGGATACGGTTGCAGCGAATTTCACCAAGGTCGCCACTGTTGTGGCTAAGGCTATAACCGATATGGTTAAAGCTTTGGCTCCATATACGCCCGCCATCACAAAGATGGTAGAGACAGTTTCCACAAACCTCCCGAAGATCATAGACAGTTTTACAGGGCTTGCGACATCCATCGGAAACACGATCGTCAAGATCGTGGAAGCTATCGCGCCTTACATTCCGGCCATAACTGAGATGCTGACTAAGACGGTGGAGAACCTCCCCGCCATTGTGGACAGCTTCTCAGGGCTGTTGTCCCAGGTTTCACCCGTCATCAATTCGATTTCAGATCTGATTAAAACCATTGGTCAGGCTATTGTTGATATAGTCAATTCTGTTGGTTCTAACCTGTCTCTGATTGTTGACGCATTCTCCGGGTTTAATACCTCGCTGGCAGTCCCGATCAAGGCTGTTGGCGATGCTATCAGCGGCATGATTAACGCCATCAGCGATGGCATTGTGGCGGTTAATAATAGCATCTCCGGAGTGCTGGATAAGCTTGCCGGTGTATTTGATTCCATTGGTCGGGCCGCATTAAACGCCGGTCAAGGTTTCAAAACGATTGCTGATGCTTGCGTTGACCTTGCCAATAACACCTCCGTGATTGACTTGGCAGCTACGCTGGGCGCTGTGGCCACGGGTATTAAAAACATAAATCATGAGGCCAAGTGGGCTTATGATAACAAAATCGGCGAAGCAGTCGCGCAAGTTGGCGCTGGCCTAAAGACGCTGGTCGACTATTCAACGGGCATTGATGGCGTATCAACGGCCATGGACACGCTGGCGGAGTCCGTCAAAAAGATCAACAATGAGACCAAGGGCGGAACGGCAAGCCGGAACATCAGTGATTTCGGAAAAGCCATCGGCGACATGGTCAAGTCGGCTGGGACTGATTTCGGTACGCTTGGAACAAGTATTGATGGATGCCTGACCAAAATACAGAACCTCTGCACAGAGGGCATCGCTTCGCTCGGTCAGCTGGCAAGCGAGATCAAAACGTCTCTGGCCGGTGACTCTTCTGAGTTCAATTACAATTTTTCATCCATGGAGTCTCAGACCGGGACGGCGATGAATAAGATTGACCGATCTGTGTCTTCCGGTATGAATACCGCTCAGAACTCTATATCGCGATCTTTCAGCAATATGAGAAGCTCTGTGTCTTCTGGGATGTCCGCATCCGCCAGCGCGGTGTCCGGCGGTATGAGCCAAATAAATAATGTCTTTAACCGGACGAGATTTAATCTCGGTTCACATATCGCGATTCCGCATTTCGGGATGAGGGGCAAATTCAATGCAGAGAGCGGCGAGGTTCCTTATGTCACCGTCAGATGGTATGACAAAGGCGGCGTGTTCACGCAGCCTGCAATCATTGGTGTCGGTGAAAAACGGCCCGAGTTTGTTGGAGCACTGGATGATCTGCGGGA
>Ga0326511_10004756_pt1 | contig 10771 bp, 9 predicted proteins | sample 0_2496_0518_D_FD_203701 | JGI IMG/M metagenome (GOLD analysis project Ga0326511, IMG submission 203701) | Bovine rumen microbial communities from UC Davis, California, United States - 0_2496_0518 | ecosystem: Host-associated > Mammals > Digestive system > Stomach > Rumen | place: USA: California... | reverse complement strand
ACCATGATGAAAATGGTCAGAGGAATACCAATATAATAAGGTATCTCATGGATGCCGAATAGTCCGTAAAGGTTGTTGATATAAAGTCCGCTGAATGGTAATAGGCATGCTGTCACTACCTGTACGGCAAATTTAGTGGGGGCATTGAGTCCAAGTAAGTCGTCAAGAATCCCCGTTAGATAGATAATCAGCAGTCCAATCAGATATACAGCACTCCAAATGTTGACAGATAAATTGTATTTCTCTGAAAGAGGGACATACATGATGATGCATAGGAATGCAAGTAACATGCTTGGGAAGAAGGATACCCCTCCCATTCGTGGGGTGGCATTCTTGTGTACTTTGCGCTCGTTGGGGATATCATACAATTTCTTCCTTTTGCAGAAATCAAGGATAAGGGGTGTTGTAACCAATCCACAGATTAGACTTAAAAGAAAAGCGGCAAGTAGATATATCGTCATAAGCAATTATCGCTATTATATATTATAATAACTGACAATTGCCGCTTATATTGTATGGTCGGATAAAAATTTCTTTATACTTTTTTTCATTTGGTATATAACCTCTTTATAGTATTCCAGCATTATAAGAAAAAACAATTGAGGGTTATATCGTGAATTGAAGCCTTTGCCTTTTGGGGTACCCGTAGAAGAATCCAAATTTGTGCCAATATTTTATATGACTTTGAATGAAAATCTTGGCATATTTAGAGTTGGAGCGTGCACGGCGTGAACCTTTATATATAACAATTACTTTTGGGAAATAGACAATCTCAAGATTTTGTTGACGGATACGAGTACACCAGTCTAAATCTTCTGCATACATGAAAAATTGTTCATCTAATCCACCTGTTTTTTCGTAAGCCTTTCTTGATACCATGATGAAGGCGCCTATTAGCCAGTCAACTGTCTGGATTTGGTTGTAATTTATGTCTGTATCAAGAATGCTGGTCTTTCGACCGACAATACGTCTCGCCTGTCTCAAAATGTATCTAGGAACAGAGACGTAAGATCGTGCAGTATCTTGTATATTGCCGTCAACATCTTTCATTTGTGGAGCAATTGCACCAATTTCGGGATGTTTGTCCATAAAATTTATCATGCTGTCAAGATTGGAAGCCAAGGTACAATCAGAGTTCATAATGGTTAGATAGTCGCCTTTAGCCTCTTTCATTCCTTTATTCATTGCATAGGCAAAACCACCATTTCTTTCGTTGAACAGCCAGCGAATATTAGTGTTATTCTTTTTAATCTCCTCCTGTTGTTGCTTGTCATAGCAAGAATTAGAAGATACGATTATTTCGTGTGACACCTTGATGTGTGTGTGACAAGATATCACGCAGTTTATAATCTCATTTATGCTATGATATTCAACAATAATAATCGAAAGTTTAGACATCATCTAGAGTGGATTAGTTTATTTTAAACGCAATTTGTAGTTAGTTATTGTGCTAGATTAATATATATAGAAAGGATTTTTTCTGTGATTGTCTTCCATGATAATTCACCAGAAGAATAGTCTTTCCTGATATTGTCAGAAAAAGTATTGATAGTATCCTGATGTTTCCACAACATGATAATATTTTCCGCAATGGCATTGGTGTCTCTTTCCTTAATAATCAATCCGTATTGCTGGTGTTTGACCATCTCAGGAAGTCCACCTACATTAGTCGCAATAACTGGCTTGTTGAAAGCAAATGCCGACATGACGACACCACTTTGAGTAGCATCTGTATATGGGCATACCATAAAGGCACAGTTCTGGATAAGTGCCACCATCTCATTATTGGGAATAAAACGATTGCGGATATCAATATAATTGAGTAGTTTGTATTTTGATATGTCGAAATGATATTTTCCACTCCCAGCTACAACTAAACGGCAATTTGGACACTGTTGATGTACTTTCTCCATAGCGGGCAGTAGATAGTCAATTCCTTTATAGGGCGAAATCTTGCCAGCAAATAATATGTAACTGCCTTTTTGTGGCACTTCACTATAGTCTGGTTCGGTGGTCTGGAGATAAGTATAACAACTCAACTTACTATTGATAACCCTATCCTCGCTCAATTGATAAGAAAGGAGAAAATCCTTGCGTTGTTTTTTGTTCAATATAATGAAATATGGTATAAGATAGAAAGCCACCTTCCTTCTCAAGCGAACAATCCATGTGTCAAGTCCCGAGTGAGGAAAAGGGTCATGCACAGTCAGGAGCATCTTTCTCCTCAGGAAATAGATGAAGAACTCATAGATGTTTGGGGGCCATACTAAATGGATGATATCAAACTTTTTCCTGATAAGGAACAATACTAACAAGATATATGACCAGAACGATTTTAGTTGCCACAATCGGCCATAGGTGTTGACAACATAGAATTTCTCGGTATCGATATAATTGGCATATTTGCGAAATTCTGGATATGCGTCGGTGGCCTTGAATACACCAGTTTTCTTGTAAATTTGTTTGATATTAAAAGCAGGACCATTAAGGAAGCGTGGACATATTTCTAAGATATAAGTGAAGTCTGACAACTTTTGCGCCTCATGCAGATATGATAAATCTACATCCGACAATTGAATTTTTCCTAAATATGCTATTTTCATGTCTTTTTTATCTTCATTTATCTGTTAATTATAAACTCCTCTCTTTTTTCTCTGATTGTTGCTTGAAATCTGTGATCACTGTCCGTAGAATGTCTATCTGTTGTTGGGTATCTTTCCTCCCCAGCAACTTTTTGATGTAGGCGCTCATAAGCCTTACCCTGTAGTATCTGACGAAATTACGATAGGTGAACTGCCGACTATAACCCTTTTTTTGATTGGAAAGTGCAATAGATGCCACCATATTCTGCTCGGTGGCCAACGATATGGGGCGTTCTAACGTGAGGTGAAGGTATCGGAGGCGGGAATTATAAACAAACTGAGGTCCGAAATGTTTGCGGAACCGCCAGTGTATGTCATCCTCCTCGCCGTACATAAAGATATCTTCATCGAAGAGACCAATTTGCTCGAATTTCTCTTTGCTGACAAAGAAACATGAACCTTGTAGGTACATCAGCCATGGGATGTAGAGGTCCATTCTGTTGCAGATAGTGGAAGCAATGGGTATTAGGTATCCGTTTATACGCCTTGAACAGTCGAATGAAAGGGGACTCGTGACATCAGCTGCCAACATCTGCTTCATGCCATATATGCAGAGCCTCTCGTCTTGTTCAAAGGCTGCCAAAGCGGTTTTGAAAAGTGGTTCGCACAGACGTACGTCAGGATTCATGATTAGTATTATTGGCGCTGAGGCCTTACGTATGCCCATGTTGTTGCCATGCCCATAGCCGCCGTTGTGCGTATTGTGTACAAGTACTATGCTGTCGCCATATTGATTGCGCAGGTTTGTGAACATAGGTTCACACTCGGGGCTGTTGTCTACAGTGATGACTTCCAACTCTTCCTTAGGAATGTCGCAGAAGTGCCAGACTGACTGAAGGCAGTCATAGATGTCGTGCTCAGACTTATATGTCACAATGATAACAGACAGACGTTTCTTCATGACAAAAATTTTTTGATACGTTTGGGAATGATGAATTTTTCCATTAGAAGTTTCCTGACAAGAAACATGGGCATTGGCAATTGGCGAGAAAGTTTGGCTGGTAGCATTATTTGCAAGAATAAGCTTGCGCTAACTTTGCAGAATAAAAACAGTCCATGCATCTTATCGTGTTTCTGTACTGTCCTAGTTATCTGTCTAGCAAAATCCGCGTCGATACCATCAGACATGCAGTATGCATAGATATACAGTGCACACTGATACAAAGCTTGGTCATAGCACCTTCCATAAGCATGCTGTATCACTTGATATTGTTTGTCAATGAAATATATCAAACTCTGTCGATGGGCTATGGAAGATACTTTTTTGGAAATAGAACCGACATTGTTTCCGGTTCTATATCCATAGTCGGGCCTTGATGCTGCATAATCATACCTGAGCCCATGTATCAGAACTTGAATGTTGAAATCGGAATCTTGATATGAAAGCAGGTTGGTATCCCATGACAATAGCTTTTCTCTTAATGCTTCTGTACGATATATATTGGTCCATACGGTGAATGGTAGTGTATGCTGGATAAAGGCTTTTAGGTCATCCCTAAAGATTGGATACCCGAAAAGGTAACTGCCAGTTTCTGAAAATACCTTTCCGTCATAGCTGCCAGAAGGGAATACCATAAAGTCAAGATCAGGTCGTTTCTCAAATGTCTCAACCCTGTTCTTTAAACAATTGGGAGTTATATGGTCATCGCTGTCGAAAAAAACAATATAATCGCCGTTGGCTTGGTCTAAACCGATATTTCTGCATGTTTGTGCTCCTTTGGGCGAAATGGTGCGTGAAATAAATCTGATTCTTGGATCTTCTCCATATATTCGTAGGCTTTCAATGCATTCTTTCTCCGAACCGTCATCGACTGCAATCAGTTCCCAGTCTTGAAAGTCGTTGGCAAGAATACTCTCAATCATATCTGCTACCATGTCTTTTTGGTTGAAGAACGGCATCACAATACTGAGTTTTGGCGTCTTTGAGATAGTCATGCTGATGGTGTTTGTTTTATGTTCTTTATAATCTGAGCCCATTTTGATTTCCATATATTTAGGGAGAAGGCTTCTTTGATTGTCTCATAAGCTTTGGCTTGAAGTCTTCCCCTCAACAGTTTGTCTTCAATAAGCCTGTCTAATGCCTTATACAACGAGTCTTCGTCTGGATTAATCATAAGACCATTGTATCCGTCTATAATGATGTTTGTCATTCCTCCGACATTAGTACATATGACAGCACAACCAGCAGCCATGGCCTCTAATAGAGACAAGGAGGTACCTTCTGAGGCAATAGTCGGTATAACGGCAATGTCCTTATCCTGATGAATCTTCAGACTTTTTTCGCTGTTGTATGTGATAAAGTTCACGTTCTGGAAAGAGTCTAACTCACGATGAATGTAGTCAGCGTCAGGTCCTGTCCCCGCAATGGTGATGTAGATATTTGCATGTTTGGAGAGAAGGCTCTTAGCAACGTTAGTAAAAAGGCGTGTTCCACGGTGAATAAAAAACCGTCTGGCGAATATGATATTTATATTGTCCTGATGTTTTTTTTCTGGCTGTTGGGGCGGTAATGCTGAGAAGTTGGGAATCACGACATGCTTTGTCCTGGTATAAGGTGAGATGGCACGATGCCAGTTGACAAAGTTATAGTCCACGCAAATAAGATGATCCACTTTGTTGACTCTTTTATTCGTTCTCCACGCCAAGAGGCATTTCCCTAAATAATGCCTGAAATAGTTTGATTTGGAACATTTCTCGAAGGGAATGTCCCAAGAGATTCCGTGCTGTATGGCAACAGTTCTGCAAGCTACTTTCTTCGTGATACATGTTTCACACCCGTAAACCAACAGATCTTCCGACCTGTTGATATACAGGAGAGCTTTCGCCAATAAGGCTTTCGAAACTTTTCTCCCATAGTTTTCTGGTTGGCTGATACCGTACACATCATAGCTCTCCATGTCTTTATGGAAATCTATGATGGAACGCTGATATACTGAAACTTCATATCCGCATTCTATTAATACAGGAATCAGGTTGGTAATGTAGGTCTGTATTCCTCCGATAGACATTCCGTTGCCGTCAGGATTTAAGTAGTTGAAATATATGATATGTGCGCGCATAATATTAATATTCTGTATTTTAAATCTTACTTTCAAAAAGTGCGTCTATTATCCGTTTACTTGCTTTACCGTCTCCGTAGGGATTAACTGCTTTTTCCATTTTTTGGTAGTATTCCTGTTTCTCAAGTAGATTACTTACTTCTGTGACAATGAGGTTGTAATCTGTTCCTACTAATTTTACCGTTCCTGCATCTACAGCCTCTGGTCTTTCTGTAGTGTCGCGCATGACGAGAACAGGTTTCCCCAATCCTGGAGCTTCTTCCTGAATGCCTCCACTGTCAGTAAGTACAAGGTATGATTTTTCCATCAGATACACGAACTCAAGATATTGGAGTGGCTCAATGAAGAACATGTTCTCAAGATTGCTTAAGTCATCCCCAAATACCTCATGTATGGGCTTGCGAACATTGGGATTGAGATGCATGGGATAGACGAAATCTACATCAGGATACTTTCGTGTAAGGTCTCTGATAGCTGTTACTATTTGGATAAAACCTTCACCGAAGTTTTCACGGCGATGTCCCGTGATAAGAATCAGCTTGCGACCATCAGCCAAACGCTTGACGTCATATCCAGCTTCCAATAAGTTATTCTCCTGCTCTATAGTTAGAGTCTTATCGTGAGAAAGCCTGTCAATCACCATGTGGAGTGCATCTATAACCGTATTGCCTGTAACTATAATTATGCCTTGAACATTTTCTTCCAGCAAGTTCTTTTTTGAAAGTAGGGTAGGGGCGAAATGGTAGGTAGCTATACGGCCTGTAATCTGGCGGTTCATCTCTTCAGGCCATGGCGAATAGATGTTGCGGGTACGGAGTCCTGCCTCAACATGTCCTACGGGAATCTGTTGATAGAATGCGGCTAAGGCAGCTGTCGTCGAGGTCGTTGTGTCTCCATGTACCAAAACAAGGTCTGGCTTGGTTTCCTGCAAGACATTGCGCATTCCTATTAAAACACGTGACGTAATGTCATACAGGTCTTGCCCTTGTTTCATGATGTTCAGGTCATAGTCGGGTATAATATCGAAAACCCCAAGAACTTGGTCGAGCAGTTCACGATGTTGCCCTGTGACACATACAAGCGTCTCAAAAACTTTTGGATGTTTCTGAAGCTCTTTTACCAGTGGAGCCATTTTAATGGCTTCTGGGCGGGTTCCGAATATAAGTAAAATACGTTTCATATAGTTTACTGTTTTATGATGATGTTTCTCCGTTCTTGAATTCTTTTAGAGACGATATCCTTGATATAGACGAAACAACTTGTTCTGAATACGGCATTAAGCATGAGATATACAGTCAGCCCCACGATGATTTGCAAGTTAAGAGTAAGCCAGATAGGGCAGCCTGCCAGTGAGATAGCATATACTATTCCACCCATTATGGCAGACAGAACCACATAGGGCAAGACATCCCTTATTTGCTCTGCAATGCCATAGTTGAGGATTTTCTTACATGGGTACAGATTGATGACTATGCAGATGAGGTTGTATAACACTATCCCCCAAGCTACAGCGTAGATGCCTATCATAAAACTCACGATAAGGATAATGGTTTCCAAACCTTTTTTTATCATTTCTGTCTTCAGCGTAATACCACTGTATCCCAGTGCCTTGATGGCACTCATATTGGAACTTTGAATGGGCATCAGCATGAAAGCGATGCAGAAGATTTGTATAAACGGTACAGCTTCCAGCCACTTGTCTGTCAAAAGTATTGTGACCAATTCCTCTGCTGTTACGATAATGCCTACTAAGATTGGTAAGATACAAAAATTGGTGAGTTCGATAGACCTCTTCATCATTTGTTTTACTCTGCTCCGCTCGTCTTGTATATCGGAAAAAGCAGGCAATAGAATAGCCTGAAGAGAGGAGTTGATGTTTAACATGATTAGTCCAGGCATTTGTTTTCCTCTATCAAAGAAAGCCAATGTCGCAGGAGAGTATAATTTGCCGATGACAAGACTTCGGACATTCTCATAGAAGGAGATAATCAGGTTGGTGACCAAAACTTTCCATCCGAAGTCGAATAGCTTTTGAAAACGACTGATGGAAAATATCAAATGAGGACGCCACTGGATAGTAAACCACATGATGATGGTCAGTGTTATCTGAAAGACAATTTGTTGCATAACCAATGCCCATACCCCATAGCCGTTAAAGGCCAAGACTATTCCTGTAGCTCCAGAGATAATTGTTGCCCCTAAGCTGCAATAGAAAAGCCTGTCAAAGAGCATGTTTTTTGCTACATAGGCCCTTTGAATGGAGTTGAAGGAGTTAAAAAAAAGTATAACACCTAACACACGGAAAATAGGTGTTAAAAAGGAATTATCGTAAAACCTGGCAATCAGAGGTGATAGAAAGAAAAGCAGCAAGTATAATACTGTTGCCATTCCCATAGAGAAATAGAGAATGGTCGAATAGTCTGTTTCGTCGGTATTTTTCTTTTGAATCAAAGCTGTGTTTAGTCCTCCGTCGATGATGACATTAGCGATATCTATAAATACAATGATGAGAGCAATGACTCCAAAATCGTGAGGTAGTATAACTCTGGCGAGAATAATAGTAACCAGCAGGGAGATTGCTTGTGAACTGCACCGTTCCAGCAATTTCCATCCAAACGATTTTACTATTTTCTCCCGTTGTATCATTTCATTTCTGATGAATTTCTAAAAAAAATAACTTTGGCACATGCGCCAATCAAAAAATAAAAGAAAGGTTCGAGAATGTAAGTTCCACTGAGCATCAGTTTAATTATGCTGATAGAAAACAGGAAAACGATAAACACCTGTTCAGTCTTCCCTCTTGTAATCCAGAAAGCCCATGCGATGACTCCAAACAGTAGAATTAATAAAATAGAACCAACAAAATATCCATATGAACAAAAAAAATCCAAGTGTAGTATATGAGGGTAGATAATGTCATAATTCCTACATCCAAAAATCCCCAGTCCCCAGAAATGGTCTCCATGGTCTAAAGCATTGTATAGTTTATCCCTCAGTGAACTTCTGTACGAGTCATGGTCGAGTCCGCCAGCGACAATTCTCTCCAGGATACGTGTGCTGAGTTGTAATCCTGTAAAAGTTTTAACAAGGAAATAGATGATATCCTTCATGAACACTATCATGACGAGAACCATGGCGATAATGCCACTCTTTACGTAAATGGCTCCTTTGAATCTCATGTAAAACAGGAAATAGATGATGCCAAAAAATAGAAGGCAGGCAAACGGACCTCTAGTTCCGCATGATAAGAGGAATAGGACCCCTCCCACAAAGACTATTGCTTTCCATATTCTGAAACTCTTCAGTGTTGCCCATAGCATCATCATAACATGTGGTAATACTTGGTAGGCGGCAAACATATTGTCATCCCCAGCTATTTCTGCCATATTCTTCCGTCCAGGAGCATAAACGAAGAAATACATGATGTCTATGGAGATACAAATAGCAGAGAGCAGTGTAAGTGTGTCAAACCATTCCTCGATTTTGAAGACTCGCCCAATAAAATAAAATGGGAATACACAGAAGATGCACATCAAGGCATTGTCGTTTAGATAGACTGTGTTCTCAGGAAATAGAACATAGGAGAAAAGATAGTGGAACACCAATGCGAAAAAGAATAAATAATCAGCTAAGCAATACTTGCTGATGAAGGCAGGTAAGGCAAAAAGAATAGGTACGGAAATAGAAGCAAAGACAATCTCGTCAATATGATCTTGGAAAAAGGGAAGCCGTGCCCATAAACTTTTGGTGTATGTCAAAAGCATGGATACCCAAATCAAGCATACTATTAATTTGAGTATTGCCTCCTTTTCCAGTGAAAAGTATAGTCCTTTTTTTATCTCAATTACCACACTTATTTGTCTTTTTCCCGAACTGTGATTATTTTAAATAAATCTTCACGGACAATCGTAATAACCGTTATCATAGTGACCAGTATCATCATAAAGAGTACAAACATCATTCTTTTGGGGCCAGCTGGCTTTATAGGCATAGAGGCTCCTTTGATAACTGTAAAGGCAGGTGTTCGTTCCTGAACTTTGGCTTTGGCGGCTTGCATTTGATTGTTGAGGGTAGAGTAGGTGTTGAACTTTAGTTCCATCTCGCTTTCCATCTCTTCTGCCTTCAGGCGAACACTTTGCATCGCAATATTTGTATTACCATCTACAAAAGCCCCATAACGTTGGCGTGTTCGTTCGTAATCTTGTTTGGCTTCAATAGACAATTGTTTATAATAGTCGTAGTCTATACGAGCCTTATTAGTTCTATATTCTGTAATAAAATCTTGGAGATGGTTCTTTACAGAATCTGCCAATGTTTTGCAAATAAGAGCATCTTGAGCTTTTACTCGAATGGATATAACACCTGTTTTTTCGTCACTTCCAAACAGAATATTACTCCTTATAATCTCAACGATATTATTGTCATCTTCAGAAAGAATGTATGGATTGAACTTACCACTTTTCCCTCCTTTTGACGATGTTTTAAATAGACTGAAAATCCATCCTTGTGGATAGCTCCAAATACAGTTTTTCTGATGATATTTTAGATAGTTGTAGTATGTGGTTTTAATATCTTCGTCCTCACTGACAACTTTGATGTTAAATAAACCTGTCACGAACCCATTATCTTCCATTAAATCAGGATATAGAGAAGGGTAAATGGCATCGCCGGTTGGAGAATTCCCTAAGTCAAACCCAAAAGAGGAAGCAAGAGATCCAATACTTCCTGACATCGCATTTTCCATTTCTGGTGCTAATTTAATATCAGTGGAATAATAGCGCGGGAAACCTAAAATATAGATACATGATAAGACGAATGTGATGGGAAGAACTTTATAAAAAAGTTTTTTCTTCGCCCATATCTTTTTCGCTATTATTCGTAGGTCAATGACCTCTGGATTATTTTTCTTCTCTTCCATATCCTATTTCTTCAACAGATTAGCAATAGTGGCTGCCATGGTTCCCAAGCTGGTGGTGGTGGAGGCTATCATCATTTTCTCCGCCATTGTCATCTTGCTCATCGCCTTGGTGGGTACGACAATCTCGCAACCCGGACGGACCTTTGTCTTGC
>Ga0326511_10004755_pt1 | contig 10771 bp, 3 predicted proteins | sample 0_2496_0518_D_FD_203701 | JGI IMG/M metagenome (GOLD analysis project Ga0326511, IMG submission 203701) | Bovine rumen microbial communities from UC Davis, California, United States - 0_2496_0518 | ecosystem: Host-associated > Mammals > Digestive system > Stomach > Rumen | place: USA: California... | reverse complement strand
GTGCCTTTTGTGCAAAATAGTGAGCCAGGAGGTTTTTGAATTCGTTCAATTCTACCTCTGAATTGATTTGCCTCACTGCGTTCAGCAGTTCCAGTTGTGCCATTTGTGAATAACTCATAATCGTATCGTTTTTACGTTTCACGGCTGCAAGTCTGCGGTTCAGCGAGGGCCATCAAGTAGGCTTGAATGACCGAGCGTGAGCAGACTCGCACGCTTTCTGCGTGCAAAGATACGAATAAGCGAGCGAAAATGCAAATAAATTTGCAATTTTCCGAGCGTGAGTATCTTCGAGCGAAGCTCAAAGATACGAATAAGCGAGCGAAAATGCAAATTTATTTGCCATTTTCCGCAACAGTCTTTTCTTTTCACATCAATTATCATGAATTGCCCATTAATTATTATTTATGGCTAATTCGTGGATAATGTCAAGGGACAGGTCAGTGACACGTCATGTCGTGAAACCTGTCCTTTGTCATGTCATTACGTAATAGAGAAGTTTCATATTTTATAACTATCTTTGCACCCGCATTCAGACTGACCTCTGGGTGCGAGTTCTTTTTTTTTGTTTAACCCGAGTGGGGTGAGTATCTTGAGATTGAAAGGCCCCTATGCCCCTATAATGGATAAATGAAAAGCAGATTGCAAAACCGCACCTAACGGTAATATGCAATCTGCTTTTAATGAATAATCAAGGTTGCCTCTTCAAATGGAGGGCATTTTCAGTGCCCTCAAATTGGACGATTCGTCTTTTTGGACTTTTTGTGTTTTAGGTATTCCCCCCCCCATTCCTTGTGTGGGACTTTATTCTTGCGGAGCGGGCTTTCCTGCTTTCTTCCCCTGCTGATAGTTCTTTGGAGAGATGCCGAACTGTTGTTTGAATAACTTTGCGAAATAGTGTGGGTCACTGATGCCCACGCTGTAGCACACCTCAGCAACAGTTACCGTTTCCTCTTCAAGCATCTGTGCCGCGCGGTCCATGCGCAGGGTGCGGATATAGTCGGCAGGTGTCTGTCCCGTCAGTGCCTTCACCTTTTTATAAAATACAGACCTGTTGTAGCCCATTGCCTCAGCCCAATCATCAACGGACAGCATTGGGTCGCCCATGTGCGATGAGATCCATGTGTTCATAGCGCCAAGCAGGCGTTTGTCCCTTTCTTCCACAATGATTTCGGGTGGCGCTATGGTGCGCGCCGTCATGTCGGCACTGCTGGCAGCACTGTGTCTTATCTTGTCCCGCTGTTCTATCAGCTGCCGGCATGTGGCTATCAGCAGTTGTGTGTCGAATGGCTTTGTGATATAGGCATCCGCTCCCTCCTTTATGCCCTTTATATGCTTGTCATTGGCATCGAGTGCAGTGAGCAGTATGATTGGCAGGGCCTGAATGTCTGTGTTCTTGCGTATGCGCCGCGTCAGCTCATAGCCGTCCATGACGGGCATGATGATGTCGCTTATCACGAGATCGGGCTGTCGGTGTTGTATCATGTCAAGTGCGGTCTGTCCGTCCATTGCGGTGTCCACGTGGAAGTAGGGCTGCAATGTCTGCCTTAGGAATGCCGACACATCGGGGTCATCGTCCACCACGAGGATGTACTTGTCGTTCATTGGGGTGGGGAGCAACTCCTGATACGGTTCCTCTTGTATTGCAATCTGCTGCTCTAACTTAGACTGTCTGAGGAAGTCTTCAGGCTGATATACGTCTGGATTCGTGGGCAGCGTGACGGTGAAGACGGAGCCCGCCGGCATGTTCTCGCTGAATTGTATGTGTCCGTGATGCCTCTCCACGAGCGCTTTGGTAAGGTGCAGCCCTATGCCGATGCTGTCAGCGGAGAAGGTGCTCTGCATGAAGCGCTGGAAGAGTTCGGGCTGCTTCTCCTTGGGAATACCCACGCCGGTGTCCTCAACGGTGATGGTCACCTCATCTCCCTTGCTCCTTATGCTGAGTGCCACGCTTCCTCTGGATGGAGTGTATTTGAGTGCGTTGGAGAGAAGGTTGTAAACAATCTTGTCCAGGTGCTTACGGTCGATGGGGATAAGCAGTTTCTTGACGTTTGGGACAAACGTGTAGTTGATGTGCTTGTTCTCTGCCAGGTTGGTGAAATGCAGGAATATATCGTGCACGAAGGCTATGATGTCAGTCTCCTCCAGGGCCAGTTGCAGCCTGTTGTTTTGCATCTTCCTGAACTCCAGCAGCTGGTTTATCAGCCTCAGCATGCGGTTGGTGCTGTGGTCCATGTTGCTGATGGGCTGGCGCATCTCTGCCGGCACTTCCCCTATGGCCCTGATGCGCTCCATGGCTCCGCGTATGATGGTCAGCGGTGTACGGAATTCATGTGAGATATTGGTGAAGAACTGCAGCTTATAGTCAGTCAGTTCCTTCTCTATGCTTATGCGTCGGCGCAGCTGATAGACGGTGCGCAACTGCCGATAGACCATAATACCTATGACAGACAGCAGTGTGAGGTAAATGAGATAAGCCCACCATGTGGCCCACCATGGATGGCGTATGATGATGGTGAGGGTGTGCTCTACGTCTTTCTGCGATGTGTCGTCGAAGGATTTTATGTGCAGCAGGTACTTCCCCGGGGGCAGGTTCTTGTATGTGGCGAAGTTGTGCTGTGACGGCTCGCTCCATTCCTGGTCGTATCCCTCAAGGTAGAAGCTGTAGGTAGTGCCCCTTGCAGAGAACCAGTAGAAGTGTGTACACTCTATGGTCAGCGAGTTCTGGTCGTGGCTGAGGGTGAGCGTCTCGGCGTCATCGGGTGCTACGCTGAGCGGTGCCTCATCGCCCATCTGTTGCAGAGGCACGCCGTTTATCATTATATTGGTAATGGTAGGCGGTGTTTTTCGTTGTGAAGAGGTGAGTGTCTTGAATGGTGTGAACACTCTTATGCCGAGGCTGGTGCCAAAGGCAAGCCTGCCATCGGGCAGCTTGCAGACGCAGTTGTCAGAGTAACGGTCCAACAGCGGTTGTGAATGCGTTATGATATGTGTGTATTCCTGCGTCTCAGGGTCAAGGATGGTGATGCCGCTGCTGGTTGCTATCCAGATGTGTCCGTAGTCATCCTCGGCAAGTGCATGGATCTCGTTGGAGCATAGTCCGTCTGAGGTGCTATACCTCTTGTACTTCACTTTATCCATCAGGAAGACGCCGCTGCCGATGGTTCCCGCCCATAGCCTGCCGCGCCTGTCTTCAAGGATAGTGCTTATGGGGCTGAAGTAGGTATCCTGTTCAGACAGCAGCCTTTCATAGTGCTTCGGATTCCGTTTCAGTTCGTGTGGCAGGAACCGGTATAGTCCTTTCTCTGCTCCCACCCATATCCATCCTCTCTGGTCTTGCATCAGCACCCTTGCGCCCAGGTCTGCATCAATGAAGTGCTGGAAGCTGAGGGTGCCGTCCTTCTTTCGGGTGACGAGATCAAGCGGCGAGTCCTCGCCTGCCACCCACACATTCTCGTCTCTGTCCTTGAGAATGGAGAAGATATTATCTGATGACAGGCTTGTGACGTCTCTCTCATCGTGTCGATACCATTTCCCGTCGGCAGTCCTCAGTCCCTGTCGCCTCGTGCCTATGATGATGCCTTTGCCGTCATTGCACACGGAATGGATGTCCTGACCCGTTACGGAGGGATGCGGGGGGATGCTCAGATTGCGCCCCAGATACCACGAGTCGCCCTTGGTATTTGCCACGAGCAGCGTGGAGTCTGCCATCTGATGGATGATATATACCTGGTTGCTACGCATCTCGCGGCTGTCTGGAGCCATGAGCAGGTGCTGGCCGTTGGACCTCATAGCCTTCAGGCAGGTCAGACCGTGATATTCGTTCACCGTCCAGATGTTGCCTGAGTGGTCTATCAGCATGTCGAGAATGTAGTTGGTGGGTATGAGTCCCGAGGTCTGCCGTATCTGCTGCGTGGTGCGCTCTCCCTTGTCATATACGGTGATGCCGCATCCGTTGGTGCTTACCCATATCTGTTGCCCGTCGTCAGAGAGGCACACCTTGTACTTATGGCTGCTGATGAGTGGATAGAGCTGTTCATCAAACACTCTCATCTTCACCGTCTCGCCGGTGTTCTTGTCAATGTGCCACAGCAGTCCGCTGTTGTCTATCACCACGGGATTGCCCTTGTCATCCTCTATTACGTTGCCCCCATTGGCTATTACGCCGTTTCTGTAGGGTGCTATGAGCCTATGATTGAGCCAGTCTGTCTTCTTTGACGCTAAGAATCTCTTTGCCTCGTCCTCATGTTTCTCAATGAAACGGTTCAGGTGAGTGTCAAAAACGGAGAAGTGATCGCCTGCCTCCCTGATGAATACAAGATTTCCTTTGGCGCGTATCGCAGTAATGTGATTGTTGTTCAGCAGACGTGTATTCCCCTCGTCAGCATAGCGGAAGGAGATAAAGGAGTAACCATCAAAGCGGTACAGACCGTTCGGCGTGCCCAGCCAGATGAAGCCCTTGTTGTCCTGACATATGCTGCGGACGTTATTGTCGGGCAAACCGCTCTCCATGTCTATCACTCTGGACTGGACATGAAAGGCATGAACACAAGCCACGCAGGCAAGGAGTATTGTGATGGTTAGTAGTCGTATTCGCATTTCTGATGCAAAAGTAGCAATTTTACGCTAAGTGGACAACATTTTGAAGATTTTTTATTACTTAACCATCACAAAAAAGCAATTTGGAGGTAATTGGCTTTCTTGCCTTTATGATTGTGATGCTATTGCTGAGGGGCGATGATTTTCCGTCTCTCTCTGCCCTGATGTACTATATATACGCGTCCTTCCTGCATCTTCTCCACGCGTCGTCCCTCAAGGTCATATACCTCTGAGTCTTGTGATGTAGCATCGTAATTCACGTCGCTGATGCCTGTGGCGCTTTCTACATGCACCCGTAGAGTGTCCGTTATAGACGCGCCGCTCACGTCTCCGCTCGACTTTATGATGAACTCATAGTTGCCTGCCTCCTGCGGCGTGCCGCTCAGGGTTATTGTCTTGTCGGTGGAATTGCGGGTGAAGGTCATGCCGTCAGGGGCGGAATACGACTTGATGCGCGTGCCATTCAGATACACATACTGCAAGCTGGCAGATGTGCAATTCACGTAACGGCATACGATGTCCTGTATTGGAGCGCCCAGTTGGATGGTCTGCTCCTTGCCGCCGGTGCTGATCAACTCAAAGCGGGATGCAACGTAGTCCGGCAGATAGTATCCCAGATGCGGCGGCTGGTTATATCCCACGTTCTGCCACGCCACGGACATGCGGTATATGTGGTCGTGCATCAGTGTGGGAACGCTGAGCTTTGTGGCTGTCGTAGGGCTGAAGATATTGATTGTGCAGGAGTCAGACTTGTCAAACATGATTATCTCCTCGCGCCAGTCGCCCATGATGTCGGCAACAAGCAGGGGGTTGGCCTTCGTACCGTATGTGGTGGAATTGCCGTAGTTGCCGGTTGAGATGAGGCGGCTCCACTTGCCGTTATTCACTGCTCCCTTGTCAAACAAGTCATCATAGGCGTCACCGTCCCAATAGATTCTGAAGTTATAGAAAGGATAATCCTTGGTGTAATGTCCCACTATGGCATCGTTGCTGCCGTAGATGTTGTAGGAGCCTGTGACGGTCTTGCCCGATGCATCCTTGTAGTCGTTATCGTCAGAGTGCCAGTATTCGAAGCCGCGCTGGCCTTCCATGACGTCTGCGGCAATGCCGCGTCCCGTGTCAGCGCGTCCTGTGTGGTGTATTAGCAGCTCGCCTGTCATGGCATCGCGCACGCTCCAGCCGTAAGGAGCCTCCTCATGCACCATCATCACCTCCAGTCCCTCATGGTCTGGCATCAGGTCTGAGAGGTGCAGCGCATCGCCGTGCCCCAGGCCCGTAGTGTGTAGCAGCTCGCCGTCATTGTCTATTGCCGCAGAGCCGTAGATTATCTCATCGCAGCCGTCACCGTCCACATCGCCTACCGATACGGAGTGGCAGCCCTGTCCGTAGGCCGTACAGTAGAAATGCACGTCGGTGGTGCCGCTGCTTATGCCTGAAGTATTGGTGGAGTAGGTCTTGGATGTCTTGGTGCCGGCAGCGTCGGTCACTTCAACGACTGTAGGCGATACCGAGGCGTGGAGCCACTTGGTGGAGAGTTTCTCACCGTCAAAGTCCACAGCCCACAGGTAAGCGCGGGTATAATAGCCGCGACACATCACGGCAGAAGCATTCTTGTCGGCACCGTCCAGATGGGCTACGCATGCCAGGAAACGGTCGCAGCGGTTGCCGTAGCTGTCACCCCAGAGGGTGTTCAGCTCTGATGTAGAAGGAGCTTTCACCTCTCCCGTGGTGCATCCGCGGTTGGGGTTATACCACACAGTGTGTATGGCTCGTCCGGTTGTGCCCTCAAAGACGGTGAGGTATTCGCCGCCCTGCAGGATATAGCCATTGCTGTTAGCATACTTCAGACTGTTGCTGGCCGAAGAGAGCTTGGTGTCCGTAGCCGCCTTGTTGGCATATTCGCCCTGCCCATCCACAGTCCCCGGGGCTGTCTTGCAAATCATTTCGGCGCGCCCGTCGCCATTGAAGTCATAGACCAGGAACTGCGTGTAGTGAGCCCCGGCACGGATATTGGGTCCCAGATCCACACGCCACAGCCTCGTGCCGTCCATCTTGTAGGCATCCAGATAGACATTGCCAGTCTTGCCGCTTTTTGAATTATCCTGGTTATTGGAAGGGTCCCACTTGATTACTAACTCATATTCACCGTCTCCGTCAAGGTCTGCCACCGAGCAGTCATTGGGAAAATAGTGATAGTCAGCCTGAGATGTCGGACGTTCCAGCTTCAGGGCCCTGTAGAAATCAGTCCAGCGGCTTACGGCCTTGCTCGTATCTATGGCCACTCCATCCACTTTTGTCACCACCTGATACGTGCTGGCATCTGTTCCACCTGTGACGCTCACGTTGCTCACCGTCAGGTTCTTGGCGGTTGGCAACGCATTGCCGTCGCGCAGCACATCGAAGGTGGTATTTGCGGCATCAGTAGCCAGCAGGCGCCAGCTGATGAATGTATTGGAGCCGCTTTTGATGGCAACGACGCCACGATCCAGTTTGTCAAGCTGTGACTGTGGTAATATCTGTGCTTTATCATTGCTGATGGATAATGCAGTAAGGAGAAAGGTGAGTAAGAGTCTCATTTTGGTTTATCAGTTTTTTTTTGTATGGTAAGGAGTTAAGGAGTTAAGGGGGGCTAACTCCTTAACTCCTGAAAACTCAATAGGTTCTTGCTTGAGCAAGCGATGATTGCGTTACCTTAATTACTTTATCACCTTCTTGCCGTCAATGATGTAGATGCCTGGCTTCAGGCCGTCAGCATTCTCTGCCACCTTCACGCCTGCCATAGAATATACGCCCTTGGCTGCTTTCGCGTTGGTCTTGTCTGTTGTCTTCACTGTAGCAATAGCTGTCGTAGTGCCTGAGAGACGTGATGAAACCTCATTGATGCCGTGCAGCGCATTTTGCATAGCTTTTGCGGTGGTGGCTGCCTCTGCATCGCTGATGTAGCGGTTCAGCTTCACTGTCCAGTAGCTGTCAGGATAGTTGCCTGCCAAAGTCTTGGCAGCGGTGACGGCGGCGTCAAGGTCTGACCTGGTATCCTTGAGGTACTGTGCCTCATCGCCTACGTAGTATATCCTGTTGCTGCCGAAACCAAAGCCGTTGGCACCTGCTTTGGCAGAATTGCCGATTGCTTCAAGTCCAAACTCAGCCTTTACAGGAGCAGAGCCCGTCTTCTTGAAATAGATGGAGTATGTGGCATAAACCATGCCTGGATATGCCTTTCCGCTCACGTCGCGTGTGAAGTATGTGCCGTCGGCCTTGACACCGTGATACCACTTGGAAATGGCGATAGAGTCAGACAGTCCGTCTTCGCCGAAGAAGAGTCTGATGTTTGGCTTGAAGATGGTGTCGTTGTCCAGAACCTCAGCAGCAGCAACGAGTTCGTTGACATTCTCCTCTGAGATATAAGCCTCGGCGCGATATTCGTACAGACCCTCGTATGTCAGCTCCACTGTCTGCTGGCACTTTCCGTCGAGTCCAACGGTGGTGCCTCGCCAGATGCTTGCGCCATGTCCCTGTGAGAGGGTCTCATTGTCCCTAATCTCCCAGCGGGATGTGGAGGCAGCCATTGACCAGTTCCAGTCCTTGTTGGCACCGGCTGAGGTGATATTGCTGTTGGCTGCAAAGTCTGAGAAGTCTGCGTTCTTTATCTGTATGTCCGTAGGATTAGCGCGTGAAGCCGAAGTAGATTCAAACTCCTCCTTTGCATTCAGGATATCAGATACCGCAGAGGTGAAGGTCTCGCCCTGATTTGTTGATGTGATGGCTGCAAGCAGCTTCTCGCCCTCAGCCACAGTAGCCTGCAGGTCGCTGCGCTTCTCGGCAGAGGCACCGGCATTCTGTGCGGCAGCCAGCGCCTCCTTGGCGGCAGCCACGGCCTCCTTCAGCGCGGTGATAGGCGCATTCTGCTCTATCAGATAGTTGCGGGCACGCCCAAGGGCATTCACCTGATCAAGCAGCAGCTGGGTGTTCTCTTCCACAACTTCATCCTTGTTCAGTACGTTACCATCAGCATCGATGATAGCCAGCGATGCCTCATAGACAGGCTTTGCGTCGGCAATGGCAGTGGCAAGTGAGTCCTGCTCCCAGGGATAGTCCGTGGCATTCAGTTCCACAGGATATTCCACAATGCGCTTGTTCAGATTATACTGCTGCACCATGAAGGCCTCCTTCTGTGCCTTGAAGTTCATGTCGTCGTCGCTCTCGCCGAGCAGATATATTTTTGGGTTGCGCACGCTGTAGCGACCGCCTTTCTTGTGGTCTAGCACAGGGAAGTGGAAGCCTATGACTTTCTCCTGCCCCTCCTTTATCTCTCCGATGGCATAGAGTGTCTTCCAGTAGTAGCCATTCAGCGTGTCGGGCAGCACGGTATTCTCACTGCCGAAGAAGAACCACGGTTCTGCAATCACCACGCTATGGTCGGCACCATAGGGGTTGGAGCGGTTTGATGCCGTAACGGCCTGCACCTCTATGGAGAAGAAATACTTGCCGTATGGCAGGTTGTCGAGCTTGCCCTCGCGGGTACGGAGACCTACGTTCAGGGCATTCTGAGATACCTGTATGCCCGCAGAGCAGATGTAACCATCGCCGGCATTGAACTCCAGATAGTCTTCATTGCCTGTGCATCCCCAGCGACCGCCGGTGAAGGTCCAGTTGTCCTTTGTTCCTATATTGTTATAATTATACTTGCCCCATGTTGACCAGTCCTGCAGGTAGGTAGGCATCAGGTTGGCGCCGTTGGCACTGAGGAATGCTGGGAGATATTCATCGTTGAAGGCTGACACGTAGTCCATCATCTCGTTCTTTGCGTCCTTAGTCTCTGGGTCGGCGAGAGCGGCCTTCCATTCATTCTCTATCCATGCTGAGAAGTCCTCGCGTCCGTTGGTGAGGGTCGGCTCAGCCAGCAGCTTGTCTGCGTATGCGATAAGCCGGTCGGAGATGCGATTGTCAAACACCTCCAGCGTCTCGCTGATCCTAAAGCCAGCCAACAGCGTGCCGGCGGGCAGTTTGGCAATGTTGATGATGATGTAATCGCCATTGGCCACGGAGACAGGGTATGTGATCTGTTGCCACTGATCGTTGATGATTTCCACCTGTGCTATCTGTGTGTCAGGTGTGTCGCCGTCGGTTGACTTGACGATGTTGCCGGTCTTGCTGGTAAAGACGTCCATGTAGTTGGCACTGCCTGCTGTGATGCTGCTGGTGAAGGCAGACTCGCTCTTGACATAGAATGATACGGCATACAGGCCTTCCTGCAGGCTGTTTGTCTTCCATACGAGGGCTGCGCCGTCCGTAGCGTCGCTGCTCAGAGCCATGACGGCATTGCTGCCACCAGGACCGGCACCCTCGGCTTTCTCCCAGAACTGTGCGAAGACCTCCTGGCCAAGCTCGTTCTGCCAACCGGTGAAATCGGTGAAAGTGGTATTGGTGATTTGGTTCTCACCAATCGTTACGTACTTTGCTGTGTGCGAGAATAGGTACTCTCCCTGAGCATAGCTGCAGAGGCATACCATTGCGAACAGCATTTGGAGTAATAGATTTTTTTTCATAATTAGTTGATGTTATGGGTTAATAATGCAAAAGATTCTCAGTCGCGAGGATTTATGGGAGCAAAATTAGGCTATTACCAATGCCGGAATATGGCAAATTTGTGCAAAAAGGGATTATTTTGTGCATGAGAGCGTGGTAGAAGCCCCCTGCGCCACAGATAACAGACCGATAAAACGGAGAAAAACGGATTTTATACTTTTGCTCATTTTTATGTTAAAAAAGTGACAAAAGTGATTTTCGGACCTTCAAAAATTTGCGCATATTCAGAAGCGCCTGCACCCTCGCCCGCAAATAACGCCCAAAAAAGCACGAATAGCTAACCCCCTGTATATCACCGATTTCGGTGATATGCCACCAAGAATCCGCTGCAAAAATAAAAAAAATCCGCATAACACGATGCTGTTATGCGGAAAATATGATGATTTTGACTTAAAAAGCCTCTAATTGCGGATGACACCCTGTAGGAGGTGGCTTCTATCTGATGATGTGTATCGTAGGCATTGCGCTGAGGCCTGATGGTACTAAGGTGTCGTCGGGCTTTGCTAATGGGGTGGTTTGCCACGTCGTGCGTTGTGCCTCTGGCAGGCGTGCGTCACCCACGAGACGGTTCCACAGCGTGTTGGCTATG
>Ga0326511_10004754_pt1 | contig 10771 bp, 3 predicted proteins | sample 0_2496_0518_D_FD_203701 | JGI IMG/M metagenome (GOLD analysis project Ga0326511, IMG submission 203701) | Bovine rumen microbial communities from UC Davis, California, United States - 0_2496_0518 | ecosystem: Host-associated > Mammals > Digestive system > Stomach > Rumen | place: USA: California... | reverse complement strand
ACAACTTCATCGTGAACATGCTGGGGGCGCTAGCCGCTTACTGCTTCTTCCCAAAGAAACCATGCATTGCATGTGAAAGAGTTGTGGACACACAACTTGCACTGTTTTGAATTCGTCGAACTCACGTTAATATACGCTCGCGTTTCCAGTACAGGGGAACGGCAAAGCACAGAACGACAGGTCAAGGACTTATCGGACTATGCTTTGAATAGGCAGGCGGATGTCAAAAAAGTCTTGGGGGAACATGGGGTACAAAGAGTTGGAATGGAGACTTCCGTGTTTAGCGGACAGTAATAATTGCGTTTTGAATGTGGGTTTGAACACGGCCGTGCGACCGCATAGGCCGTAGTTGTAAGTGTAGGTGTTGATGCCGTCGAAGACGGTGTAGGAGCAGTTGCGCCGGTTTAGGATGTTGGTGAGTTCCAGACAGAGGACGCACTGCTTCCATTTGTACTGAGCCGAGGCGTTGAAGAGGGACATGCGCTTGTATGTGCCGGTTGTGATTTGGTGGTACACAAGGTTATAGTCTAGGGAAAAATCGAGGGCGGTAATGCGGAATACGTGGATGCCTCCTCTATGGGTGAGGGAGGTGACTGTATTGCCCTCATCGGAGTAGCGGGAGCGCGACCAGCCGAAACGAATGTAGTAGCACAGATCGAGCCGCTGGATGGGCGTGACTAAAACTTTGCTGTGTAGGTTACAATTGTTCGAGCGAATCTTAATGATGTCCGTTGCCCTTCCGAGGAAGTAAACTAAATGTTTGCCGTGGCTTCGCCATTGCGGTATTCTGTTGGCGTTACGCCAAACATCTGACGGAAGCATTGGCTAAAATACCTTGCTGTCTGGAACCCTACTGTCAAGGAGATCTGGTTGACAGGCATGTCGGTCTGTTCCAAGAGGGATGCAGCATGTTTCAGGCGTACATTGCGCAGGAATTCGTTGGGTGTGATGCCCAGCATCTGCTGAGTCTTTTTGTATAGATTGGCTCGGCTCATGGCGATGTCGATCGCCATTTGGTCGACGGTGTAGTCGATATTGTCCATGTTCTCTCCAATTACCTTGAGGAGTTTTTCTACCAGGATTTCCTCTTCTTTGTTGGTGGAAATTTCTTTTGGTACGATGTTGACTGACTGGGCGAACTGATGACGGGCTTCGTCACGCAGTTCAAAGAGACGGTTTATGCGTTCTTCATTGATGCGCTCCATCTGCTGCTTGCGTTTCTTTAGGTATAGGTGAATGAGAACGGCAACGACGCTGAGTGTCAGGAGCACATAGAGTGTCTTTGCCCACCATGTGAGCCATAGGGGCGGCAGGATTTCTATTTCCGTAATGTTTGTCTCGCCCCATTTTCCGTCTGGTGAGGAGGCTTGTACCTCGAAGTGGTAGTTGCCGGGCTGTAATGCTATATAGTGTGCAGAGCCTTTCCCGCTTCCATCGTTTATGATGTTCCATTCTTGTTCCAAAGGGTCGAGCCTGTAGCGGTAGCGGGTATGCGAGGGAGCGGCATAGTCAAGGGCAGAGAACTGGATGGTGAGATAATTCTGGTTATGTGAAAGCCTTATATCATCCATGATGGTATCATGGTCATTCACACGAAAAGCTGTTATTACTACTGGCAGAGGCTTTGTGTCGGCAATGATCGAGTCTGGCTGGAACATGACGGCCTTTGAGCCTCCCGATACGAATACCAGTTGTCCGTCTTCAGTAAGGCAGGCGGCGCGTTCCATCATGCTGGTGGCAGGTATGCCGTCTTCGCTTCCCATGTTTACGACGGAAGGCGTGATGCGTGATATGCCACATGAGGTGCCTGCCCATACTCTGCCTTTCATGTCGAGAGTCAGGCTGCGGATGCAGTTATTGTGCATTCCCTCAATACGTTGAACCGTCCACGTTGAAAGCTCCACGTGAAAAAGTCCGTTCTGCGTTCCTATCCACAGACCTCCCTCGATGTCACGCATCATGCAGTTGTATTTCGTTGCATAGCGTTCTATCTCTGTGGCTGGCGGAAACGTGGCAATGGTGTCAGCCTGAGTGTCGAGCATAAGGATGCCATTCTGGGCATATACTATTGTCCTGCGTCCGTCAATGGAGCAGGCTCCAACGAAATGGCGGTATTTGTTGAGTATCGGCAGCTTCGTATTCAGCGGTGTGAATTCGGATTGTGAGGGAAAGAAGTATCCCAATGTTGAGAGAGAGTCGCACAAGAGGTATCGCCCCTTGCTCAGTTGCTGAATGAAGGTAGTGCGATTGTGGGGCAGCCCCTTTACATTGTTTTTATCATATAAGGTGAAAGTGCCTCTTTCTTCACACTCCACTCCGTTGGCTTTGCAACGCCAGATGCGTCCCTCTTGGTCCTTCATGCTGCGGGCTATACCTATGAGGGGATTGTCGCCAAACAGTTCCTCTGCTTTAGCATGGCGTGGAGAGACGTAAACAATGCCATTGTTGCGGGTTCCTATCCACAGGCCGCCCTGACGGTCTTGTGCCAAGGCGGTGCAGGTGCTTCGCAGCCCGAGGGAGTCTATGCACCTTCTTTGCCAGGCATTCGGGGCATTGTCGTGGAGAAACCTGCCTTTGACAAACCCGCTCAGGGCATCGCTGTCCAGACGGGGCTCTATATCGTAGCGGAAAGTGCGCGAGCGGGTGTCGAAAAGATAAACGCGGTAGAAATCGTGCAGCCATAGTAGCGAATCGCCTTGCCACATGTGGCTGTAGCCTTTGGCATAGTTCTGCATTTGGAAGGTTCTGCCATAGTCGCAGGCTATGACATCGAAGCCGGCACCGTTTGACAGGCAGAACACTCCTTCACAATTGACGAGCATCTGTCTGTTGGGGAGCTCTATGATTTGTTGTACCTCACCTGTAGGCAGTCCGTCGATGACCGTCCAGTGGCGATGTGTTGGCCACGCCGTAGCTGGCAGCAGCAATAGCAGGAAGTATAATAGAGGCTTCATGATTGATAATTGACCTTTGACAGTTAAACTCTTAAGTCCTAACTGCTTGCAAAGATAGTGTTTTTTGTGTAAAATAAATCCGAAAGGTGCAAAAATTATCTCAAAACAGGTGCAAGAATTGTCTAAATGTCGATTTAGATGATATTTTTTGCATTTTGAGACAATAGGTCCTGCGACAGAAAAATAAATACATTTACCTTTGCATCGGAAATCAAAAAACCGATAACTAAGTAAACAACAATGAAGAAAAAACTTTTTTTTGTGACAATGATGTTGCTCGCGTTCGTTAACGGAGCATGGGCACAGGATGCACATCTAAAGGTGCATTTCGACTTCAGTCAGGTCGAAGGAACTACCGTGAATGATGTGGCAAGTGGCAGCAGTTCAAAGCTGATGGGTGTTGCCAAGATAGAGCAGATAGGCAAATACAATGTCCTGAATCTGGGCAATGCTTCTGGGTATCTGGACATAACAAAGACAGCGAGTAATATAATAAAGAATTTAGGCGATTTCACTGTGTCGGCATGTTATCGTGTTGACGATGCAGCCCCATTGTCAGGAAACGGTTTCTTTTTATGGGCTTTTTCTACCTCAGCAGCCTGCACGCAGTCAGAAGGTAAATATATGGCATATCGCCTGAATGCCCAGCGTTTTGCCATATCAACAGGAGGCTACGGCTCTGAAACAGGTATGGAAATGGGCAGTGCTTCGCCAAAAGGTCGTTGGATGCATGTGTTATACAGGCAGTCAGGACAGCAAGGAGAGTTATTCATTGACGGCAATCGCGTCCGGCAGAATAGTGGGATGTCCGTGCTCAGTGAGACATTCACAACTTCTCCTGCATATTGCTGGATAGGACGGGCTCCTTTTTCCGGTGACAGTTATCTCAAACAAACGTTGGTGGCAGACTTCAGGGTCTATGATATAGCTGTCAGTGATGAGCTGTTGGCAGACTTGGCGGCTGTGGCTGCTGACATAGAAAACGAATTGAATTATGGGACTCCCGGTGACTTTACAGGATTGCAGGCTAAGGTAGAAGAATGTAAAACCTTTGTAAATGGTGACATGTCAGCATACGCTCCCAATGCTGTTGCCGAGTTGAAAGACGCTATAACGATTGCGGAAATAGAGATAGCCGCTTCGCGAGCTTCACAATTTCTAATAGACAGATATGTATCTACTTTGACGCAGCTGCTGTCAAAGGCTAAGGCTACCAGCGGTTACCATCCGAAACAGGTGTTTGAGATGACGGGAGATCACGGCTTCAAGCACCCTGGCGGTATTGTTTCGCAGGAAGATATAGACCGTGCCAAGCAGTTGCTGGCAGATGGCGACCAGCGCATCAAGAAAGCATGGGATATTCTCTGTGCCAACGAGTATTCAAGTTCGAGTGTTGTCACATGGCCGGTAGAGACGATCGTGAGGGGTGGCAGCGGCTCTCAAAACTACATGAACGTGGCGCGTGGCGCGGCAATGGCCTATCAGAATGCCCTGCGCTGGAAGATAGGTGGCACGCGAGATAATGCTGATGCCGCAGTGCGCATACTCATGGCCTGGGCGCGCGGCAACCGCTGGGTCAGCGGCGATACTAACCTGTCGCTGGCCGCCGGCATCTACGGCTATGAGTTGGCCAACGCTGCCGAGCTGATGCGCGACTACGACGGCTGGAGCCGCGAGGACTTCGACGAGTTCCGCCGATACATGATCCGTACGTGGTACAATCCTGCCATTGACTTCCTGCGCCGCCGCCACGACACATGGCTCAACGAACGCTATGCAGGCTTAGGGCAGCGCCCGGGTCATTACTGGAGTAACTGGGGCCTGTGCAATGCACTCTGTGTCATGTCTATCGGCATCTTGTGTGATGATGTCCACATGTATAATCAGGGCGTTTCGTTTTATAAGTACGACCACGTGGGTACGTTCAAAGACCGCTCGAAACAGAGTGTCATCCTGAATGATGGATGTAACGAGTTCATTGGCAACCTAGTGCCTGTCGTACTGCCTGATGAACGTGGTCCTTTGGGCTATCTCGGACAGATGCAGGAGAGTGGCAGAGACCAGGGACATGCACTTATGGCGTTAGGACTGGCACTTGACATCTGTCAGGTGGGCTTCACTCAGGGCGATGACCTTTATGCCTATATGGATGACAGGATAGCGGCAGGACTGGAGCATGTGGCAGCACTCAACTTTGGCGGTGTTGACGGGGCATCGCTTCCATGGATAACATATAATTATGCCGACTGCCGTGCAACAATGGGAGCCGGCTGGGGACAGAACGCTCCCAATGAGGGCGGAAAGGGCGAATATCGCCCATACTGGGATCGTGCCATCGGCTATTACGAAGGATTGCGCGGTGTGAAACTGCAATATGCCGAGAAAGCAAGTGCCGCTGTATGTCCTGACGGCGGTGGCGGCAACTACAGCCAGAACTCTGGAGGATTTGACCATGTAGGCTTCTCGACCCTTACCAGCTGGAGACCCGCCATTGCTGCGGAGCAGGCAATTACACCATTGTCAGGAGACATTATATATAAAGGTGAGACATACAAGAATCAGACAAACTTAGGAGGACTGAAATATAAGTACGAGGTATGCCCCTCAAAAGGAATACCTGCCGACGGTGCCGACATTACACTCATTCCGCAGTTGCCGGAGGGAGCGACAGACAGCGGACAGTGGAAGTGGAGCACAGGCGAGACTACCCGTCAGATTACCGTGAAGGCAGACCGTAGCTACATCTACCGCGTTACCTACACCGCTCAGAACGGCACCACGAGTCAGCAGGCATTCGCTATCGCCGTCAGCGGTGATGCGCAGCCGGATATAATGACTAACGAGATTACCATTGACGGCACCGTCTATCAGGATACCGTTCAAACGGTATTGGCAGGCAGCGACGTGACCCTCTATGCCGGAGCAACGACAGGATGGACCAATGACTACCTTTGGGACAACGGACAGACGGCAAATACCGTAACCATACCTTCTATCACAAGCAGCCGCACATACACCTGTCAGTATGCCAACCAGAGCGGGGCAGTGAGCGAAAGCCGCTTCCACCTGAATGTGGTAGATGCCCTTCAGCATATTACTGTGGGAGGCAGGGAGAGCGAAACAAATGAAGTTCAGGTTTTGGCAGGCACAGGCGTGACGCTGAAACTCATTATTCCTGCTACCTCAAATCCAGAAGACATCGTGTGGACAGATGGTTCCAAGGGTGCTACCTATACCATTGACAGCGTAGAGGAAAATACCGAGATAACAGCCACATATCAAGGCGTGGAATATACCTATAACGTCAATGTAAAGGCTACAGGGTACGGCTATTACGACATGCTGACTTCGGAACGCGGATACAAACTTGTAACCTCTGCCGAAGAACTGACCACGCTGGTAGCCGATAACTACTTCGTGCTGGCGAGCGACCAGGCAGACCTGCTCATAGGTCTGCATGACGCACCGCTGAACGGCAACAAGGCTCTCTTCTTCCAGACACCGACAGAACCGCTGAGCGACCTCTCGGAGGTATTTACCATAGAGCCTTACGGCAATGCCTTCTGTCTCCGCAATATGGAGTATGACGGACTGCTGTTGCAGACAGAGTGGGATAGACCAGACCAGCTGCGTACCCACGACCAACCCCTCGCTTGTGAGTGGACGCGTCTGTTAATGAACTATACTGACGGAGCATGGACGGTAGAGAACGGCAAATACACCGGCAACTGGCTGGGACTATGGACTCCTGCCAACGGCTATCGCAACGGCGAGGAAATAGCCCTTAACAAGACCGGTGACGAGATCAGCCGCCTGCAGATATTTGCCATAGACAAAAAGACCTTCCATTCAGACTTCATCACGAAGGATGTAGAGAAAGATGTTACGGCATTGCTGGTGAATCCGCAGTTTATCGGCAATGGCTTCGGATGGACTATTACCGGTTCCGGAGGTAATAACAGATACAACGGAGCCGTGGAGGTATGGCATAGGTCGAATGTCAAGTACTCTCAGGCAGTTGTCGGTTTGCCCGAAGGACGTTATACGGTTACCTGCCAGATGGCAAACGGTGAGGGTAGCATTACCGGTTATCTCTTCGCAACGTCAGGAGGTGTTACGGAACAAGCCGTTGTCTCACAGAGTTGTGCAGGAAGCAATTTTGATGCCCAGCGTAATATGATGGCATCAGATGCTTCATACGGATTACTGTCAGTAGATATAGAAGTGACTGGAGGAATGCTCACAGTCGGCATCCAGGAGCCGTCGTCCAATACATGGCTTGTATGGGACAACTTCACGCTAACATACAAGGGCACGTCGGCTTCGGGCATCAGCGAGACGACCGAAATCCTCCACACGGTCAGGAGTGGAATCTACGACCTGCAGGGACGCCGCATAGCCACGGCTCCGCAGAAGGGCATCTATATCATGGACGGCAAAAAATATGTAAGATGAATAAAAAGGTAGCATTATGCATAGTATTCAGCCTGGCTGTCTCCTTTGAAGGGGCAGCCCAGGTTTTCCTGCACTACTCAACGACAGAGCAGGAAGTATGGAAGGAAGGCAAGGCAAAATTGTCTGCGAAGCCTGCATTCGAACAAACGGTTGACATAGGGGATCAGGGACAGGGACACATATTCCGTGCATGGGGCACGTGTTTCAACGAGTTAGACCTCGATGCCCTGCGACTGCTTAATGATGAGGCGCAGCAGCAGGTCATGCAGCGACTCTTTGCACCCGATGGTGACCTCCGTTTCACACGCGGAAGGCTGACGATGAATGCCAACGACTACAGCCGTGCTTGGTATTCTTGCGACACGGTGGCAGGCGATTTCTCTCTGCGCTACTTCAACATTGAGCATGACAAGCAGAATGTCATACAACTTATAAAGATGGCACAACGCTGGCAACCGGATATGACTTTCTGGGTGTCACCATGGAGTCCGCCAGCATGGATGAAAATAAACCAAGACTATCCTGTGCTGTCAAGTCGCTACAACCAGCAGCCAAAAGAGAAGGACTATCTGCTCTTTGAAGGGGGAGAGGTGGATGCCGACGAGATGCAGTTCCTCGGCGAGCGAAAAGGACAGTTCCCCAGACGGCTTGCTTGTCAGGACTATGTGATACAGGAGCCACGCTATCTGCGTGCCTATGCTAATATGTTCTGCCGCTTCATAGAGCTTTATAGCGAGGAAGGCGTGCCCATTGACATGGTGATGTACCAGAACGAGGCATACAGCTACACACCTTATCCCGGTTGCGCCTGGACTCCTGAAGGTGCCATACGCTTTAACCGTGACTATCTGGCACCCCTGTTGGCACAGAAACATCCTGAGGTGAAACTGTATATCGGCACGTTTAATACCAACCGCCTCGACTGTGTTGAGCGTACCATAGATGGCGTGAAAGATAAGGTAAGCGGTATAGGCCTGCAATGGGAAGGACGCGACAACATCGATGCCATTCGTCAACGCTATCCCGACCTACACCTTATATCAAGCGAAAGCGAGTGTGGAAACGGTTCTATGGACTGGCGTGCAGGAGAACATACCTTCCATCTGCTTGCCGACTATATAGGTCGAGGTTGTGATGAATATTTCATATGGAACTTCATTCTCTGCGACAACGGGCAGAGCCCTTGGGGATGGCGACAGAACGCACTGATACAGGTTGACTCGAGGACGCGCCATCACCGCTACACTGCCGAGTACTACGCCGTGAAGCATTTCTCGCACTTCGTCGAGCCAGGCAGCCGCGTGGTGGCCTACCGGTCGAAGGACGAGAACCGCGGCGTGCCAGCCATCGCCTTCGTCAGGCCCGGCGGCAAGCGCGTCATCATCGTCGGCAACCTGACGGACAAGGCCATCGACCAGAGCATCGCCGTGGGACATAAGTTCCTGAACGCGCAGCTGCCCCCTCACTCGTTCACTACTTTTGTTGAGAAATAGGTAACAAGAGACATCCACCGCCATGAAACGACTTGTAAGCGTGTTTTCCCTCTGCGTGCTCTTCTCGGCAGTCGGCATACAGGCACAGACCAAGATTGACGCCGACCGTGAACTGGCCTACTGCGCCCGCCAGGTAGACAAGGCACTCAGCGCCCTGCTGCCCGCCGACTACCACCAGGCACCGCGCAACATCCTGGCCGGGCAGACCGCCTGGAACTGCCGCCCGGTAAAGGCCGAGGAGTGGTGCTCGGGCTTCTGGCCCGGCATCCTCTGGATGGACTACGGGCTGACGGGCAGCGCCGCCGTGCGCCGCGCCGCCGAGGGCTACACCGAGGCTGTGTCCGCCATCGTCAGCCAGCCCGTCTTCGACCACGACCTGGGCTTCATCGTCATCAACGCCCTGCTAAAGGGCTACGAGGCCACCAGCTTGGAGCGCTACCGGCAGACGGCCCTGCAAGCCGCCGACTCGCTGGCCACCCTATATAATAATAAGGTGGGAACGATGCTATCGTGGCCGCGCCACGTGAAGGACTACGGCGGCCACAACACCATCATGGACAACATGATGAATCTGGAGCTGCTCTTCTGGGCCGACCGTCAGACGGTGAACCGAAAAGCGCAGAGTCGTAAATACTATGACATGGCCGTGCGCCATGCCGACGTGACCATGCAGCACCATTTCCGTCCCGACGGGTCGTGCTACCACGTGGCCGTCTACGACACGCTGACGGGCCGGTTCCTGCGCGGCGTCACCCACCAGGGCTATAGAGACGCGTCGATGTGGAGCCGCGGACAGGCCTGGGCCGTCTACGGCTACACCATGGTCTACCGCTACACCCGCGAGCAGCGTTTCCTGAGGTTTGCGCAGAAGGTGGCCGACGCCTACCTGAAGCGCCTGCAGCAGACGAGCGACGACAGGGTGCCGCAGTGGGACATGGACGCCCCGCAGCCAGCGCCCAAGGATGCCTCGGCGGCCTGTGTGGTGGCCTCGGCACTGCTTGAGCTCGACGGCTATGCCCCCGGCCACGGCTACCGCAAGGCGGCGGAGAGCATGCTGGCCGACCTGAGCACCGGGCGCTACCAGAGCCGCGAGCGCAACGTCGGCTTCCTGATGCACAGCACGGGCCACCACCCGGCAGGCTCAGAGGTGGATGCCACTATCGTCTATGCCGACTACTACTATATTGAGGCCCTGCAGCGGCTGAAGGCCGCCGACGGCTACCAGATGGCCGGTCCCTACGCCGTGATAGCCCGCGACGGCGACTTCCGCCACACCAAGGGGGGCAGCGAGCGCGACATGAAGGCCGCCCTCGACTTCGCCCAGAAGAGCGACACGGCCCAGGCCCGCCGCATCATCGACGCCTACGGCCGTACGCTGCAGCGTATCGACGGCCACGACGCACCACTCTGTCTCATACAGTGCTACTGGCTCGTCCGGGCGATGACACTTACCGCCCATGTCGACACGGCCATGATACGCCGCGCCATACTGCCCGTCATCAGGCAGTTTGACGCCGACAGTCCCTATGCCAACGGCAACTGGGGGGCCATCGTCAACCGCTGCCGCATGGCCTGCGCCATAGCCCTGGCTGACTCGGCCCTCTACCGTCAGGCCACGGACTACTACCTCGGCGCCTGGGACAACGGCTCGCTGCCGCGCTACATCAGTCCCACTGGCCAGTGTCAGGAGACGGGGCGCGACCAGGCACACGTGCAGTTGGGGCTGGAGGCCATGGCCGACCTCTGCGAGATGGCCTGGGAACAGGGCGACGACCTCTGGGGAGCACTCGACAACCGGCTGATGAAGGGCTTTGAATACACGGCCAAGTACAATCTGGGCTTTGACGTGCCCTTCACCACGTGGAAAGA
>Ga0326511_10004752_pt1 | contig 10772 bp, 9 predicted proteins | sample 0_2496_0518_D_FD_203701 | JGI IMG/M metagenome (GOLD analysis project Ga0326511, IMG submission 203701) | Bovine rumen microbial communities from UC Davis, California, United States - 0_2496_0518 | ecosystem: Host-associated > Mammals > Digestive system > Stomach > Rumen | place: USA: California... | reverse complement strand
GACGTCGCGTCCTCCCATTCGTATGGTTTCATTGCCTCCGCTTACTACCTCGTAGACGCTCTTGGCAGGGTCTATGTCCTTATGTTGCTGGTCTACATAGCTCAGTTTAACAGTCTCGCCCACGTCGAAGGAACCAGCATCAGGCTGATCGATACCCATAATCAGTCGGAAAAGCGTCGTCTTGCCAGCCCCGTTTGGTCCGATGACACCAACAATTCCATTTGGCGGCAGCACAAAGTTCAGGTCCTCGAACAGCGTCTTCTCAGGGAATGCTTTGGCTACGTGGGATGCTTCAATGACTTTGTTGCCCAGCCGAGGACCATTTGGAATGAATATCTCCAATTTTTCTTCCCGCTCCTTCTGCTCCTCGTTCAGCATCTTGTCGTAGGAGTTCAGACGGGCCTTTCCTTTAGCGTGACGTGCTTTCGGAGCCATGCGTACCCACTCCAACTCACGTTCCAGTGTCTTGCGGCGCTTTGAGGCAGATTTCTCCTCCTGAGCCAGTCGTTGACTCTTCTGTTCCAGCCACGATGAATAGTTGCCCTTCCAGGGGATACCTTCGCCACGGTCCAACTCCAGAATCCATTCAGCCACATCGTCCAGGAAGTAGCGATCGTGGGTGACGGCAATGACCGTTCCCTCATACTGCTGCAGGTGCTGCTCCAGCCAGTCGATGGACTCTGCATCCAGATGGTTTGTCGGCTCGTCGAGCAACAGCACGTCGGGCTTCTGCAACAGTAGGCGGCAGAGGGCTACGCGTCGGCGTTCACCTCCAGAGAGTGTTTTGACGCTCCAATCCCCCGGCGGACAGTTCAGGGCGGCCATGGCTCGGTCCAGTTTTGAGTCCATGTTCCAGGCATCGGTCGAGTCGATGATGTCCTGAAGCTCGGCTTGTCTGGCCATCAGCTTGTCCATCTTGTCAGGGTCTTCATAATACTCAGGTAAACCGAATTTCAGGTTGATGTCGTCGTATTCAGCCAACGCGTCATACACATGTTGTACGCCCTCCATCACATTCTCCTTGACTGTTTTCTCTTCGTTAAGGGGCGGGTCTTGCGGCAGGTACCCAACTGAGTATCCTGGACTCCAGACCACGTTGCCCTGATATTGCTGATCCAGACCGGCAATGATTTTCATCAAAGTCGATTTACCAGCACCGTTCAGACCGATAATGCCAATCTTGGCGCCGTAGAAGAAACTGAGGTAGATGTTTTTGAGTACTTGCTTCTGGTTCTGCTGAATGGTCTTACTCACTCCGACCATCGAGAAGATTACTTTCTTGTCGTCAACTGTTGCCATGGGCTTTTATTTATTGTTTAATTTGTTACGATAGATAACCACACCAATGATTACCAAAATTACTACTGCAATGATGTCAAGCCATTCCATGTTTATTTACTTTTTAAGATTGAATCTACTGCAAATTTAATCAATAATGCTTTTGTTCTTTGCTTTTTGGCTCTAAAATTTGCTTTTTTTAATAAAATGAGAAAGAAATCTTATTGTATTCTTGCACATTTCCAAAGAAATTCATACTTTTGTACCTAATTAATTTATCAATCATCATTTTGCCTATTTAAAAATTTATGAGAAAACCATTTTTTTTAGTAAGTCTTATGGCTTTGTCAAGTGCAGCAATGGTTGTAAGTTGCGGTAATGACGATGCCTATGACCCGTCAGTGAACCGAGACGTGTTAGCCTATGAGGCTGCATTCGTCAAGACATTTGGACAACCCTCTCCCAATCAGGACTGGGGTTTTGGAACGAACACTACACGAGCTTTGACACGTGCAATTACTCCGACTCCCGACTTTTCGCGTAACAAGCCTGCTCAACCTTCGTTTGACAATTTCAACGCTATCAATTTTGCACCAGACGTGGCCAATGTGCCCGTTCAAGGTTCATTCGGTAATGGTGCCGGTAAGATTGATGCCTCCTACACAGGCGATATTAACATCTGGAATCCGGGGTCGGCTACTAGTCCTAATACTCTTTACGTGATAGGCACACATGATTTCACGAACAAGTCTTTCTATGTAGCTAATAACTCCGATATCTATTTGCTTGAAAATGCGTCGCTCACTATTCCCAAGCAATTCCAGGGTGGCTGCAGGGTGTTTGTCGGCAAGAATGCTAAACTGATCATCAATGCCGATATCACCAATGGCAACATTAGCTACTACAACAATGGTGGCCAGATTAGCATCAGTGGCTCTTGGTATCTCGGCGATACCGACCAGACATGGGAACTCGCATCCAAGAACGGCTCTATCACCGTCGGTGGTATGCTGATGGTTCAAAAGGATGCCATCGTCAATCTGGATAATACCCAGTTAACCATTGGTGGTAACTTGGAACTTAACGATGCCGTTTTCTATTATAAAGGTAAAGACCTCTACACGGCAACTACGTCAGCCCTGCATGTAACCGATGCCAAATACTATTCTGATGGTTATGCCAAGTTTGCCAGTCTCACTGTGGACGGCGCTAACACTACAGCGTACTTCCCCTCCGTCGTCTATAATGATGGAACCATGGAGATTACTGGCCATATCGGTTGCGAAAATGGCGGTTCCCTGCTCGTCAACGACGGCACCCTGACCGGTGCAAGCATGAATACCGCTGGTAGCAGCAGTTACTGGAATGCATCGGGTGTGACCACCATTAGTGGTAACACAGTTGTCAACAGTAACGGCAACGGCTGGGTGAACGATGGTGTGTTCAATACCATAAACTTCAGCTATACAGCTGGTAGCGTGAACGTGTTCAACAACTGCACGATGAATGTCAGCGACCTGTTCTATATAAAATTGGGCGATACTCCTGTGAATGGTTTCCAGATGAACAGCGATTGCAGCGTCGTGACGAGGAATTTCCATGGTGACGGTCCCTTCTTCATCCACATGGGTGGTGGTTCTCTGTTCAAGGTAACTGAGACCGCTACGATGAATGCTACCAAAGCAAATTACGGCATCTATGGTGATGGCACCACTCATGCCGTGTTCCAGGCCAGGAACATTGTGAAGGGTGCCGAAAACCAGGGCTTCGAGGTTACTTATGGTGGCAATCTCTATGTCTATGCTACAGAAAGCCATTTCGCGCAGGGGCACGATGGCGACCCCACTCATCCTTTCATTGCCTTCTCGGGTACTTGCAGCGCCTCCAACATCTACGCTCCAAACTTTGAGTCGGGTAAGCCCAGCATTAAGATTGGCAGGACTGGTTGTAACCCCGGTTTTGAGGGCGATGACGGTGGCGACGAACACGTTGACGAGTTCATTCCCGTCATTCGCGTCATGGGTGAGGATTTGAGCATTAGTGATAATTCGGAGAACTACGAGGCCGACTTCGACTTCAACGATGTGGTGTTCGATGTCATGTGGACTGCGACAGGTGCCAAGATTCGTCTGGTAGCCGCTGGCGGTACGCTGCCTCTATACGTAGGTGGTCAGGAGATTCACGCTAAGTTTGCCGAGGTGAACCCCGGACGCAATATTTCTACGACCACTGTTATTAATGCAACGAACAAGACGGAATACGCTCCGGCTATCTACGAAATCACCGGCAATTTCAAGAATGCCGACGGTGACTACGATGCCAACCTTATTCCTGTCTATGTGAAGAAGAATGGTCAGGATGTGGAGTTACAGGCTATTCGTGGCAAGGTGGCAAGCAAGATTGGTGTAGACCCGAAGGTCAGCTGGCCCAACGAGAACCAGTTCATTCAGAATGTCTATCCCAACTTCAGCAAGTGGGTGAAGCTTGAAGTTCCCACCTTCTATTAATCGTATTTTTTCACAGACTATATTACTTAACAGATTGAGCCCGGTAAAATATGCCGGGCTCAATTCTTTATCGCCTAAACAGTTCGGGGGCGTTGCCAACGTACGGCTTCGATATTGTGAATGCGTCATAGGAAATAACAAAAAAGAAAGAACTTTTGGTCGTTTCATGAATTATTCGTAACTTTGCACGCTAAATAATAACAAAAGAAGTGCCGAAACAATAAAAAATGAAACAAACAGCCATTCTGTTGCTCCATTGCCCTGACCAACAAGGCATCATTACGGAGGTGACCAAGTTCATCACCGACAATAAGGGCAACATTGTTTATCTCGACCAGTATGTCGACAAACTCGATGGGATGTTTTTCATGCGCATCGAGTGGGAATTGGAAGGTTTTCTGATTCCCCGCGACAAGATTTACGAATACATCACCACGTTATATGCACAACGCTACCAAATGAAGTTCTCGCTGTATTACAGCGATAAGCGTCCACGGATGGCCATTTTCGTGTCGAAGATGAGCCATTGCCTGTACGACTTGCTGGCTCGCTGGAAGGCCGGAGAGTTTGCATGTGAGATTCCCTGCATTGTGTCTAACCACGAGGACCTTCGCTACGTAGCCGAGCAGTTTGGCATTCCCTATTACGTGTGGAGTATCAAGAAAGACCACTCGAACAAGGCCGAGGTAGAGCAGGCTGAAATGGAGTTGTTGCGTAAGGAGGACATCTCCTTCATTGTCTTGGCCCGATACATGCAGATTATCTCTGACGAGATGATTGCTGCGTACCCTCACCATATTATTAATATTCACCACTCGTTCCTGCCAGCCTTCATCGGCGCCAAACCCTATCATCAGGCTTGGGAGCGCGGCGTGAAGATTATCGGAGCCACTAGCCACTATGTGACTGCTGAATTGGATGCCGGTCCCATCATTGAGCAAGACGTGACTCGAATCACCCATAAGGACACGCCTGAAAGTCTGGTGTTGAAGGGTAAGGATCTGGAGAAGATCGTGCTGAGCCATGCTGTGCAGAAGCATATCGAGCGCAAGATACTGACGTACAAGAACAAAACCATCATTTTCTCATAATGAACGTAGCTATCGTAAAGTATAATGCAGGCAACATCTACTCGGTGGTGAACGCCCTGAGACGGATGGGTATTGAGCCACGGCTGACCGACAACGCCGAGGAATTGGCAGCAGCCGACCGTGTGCTCTTCCCCGGACAGGGTGAAGCTCGCGGCGCTATGGAATACTTGAAAGCCCGCCGACTGGACGAGGTCATCCGTGGTCTGCGCCAACCAGTTCTGGGCATTTGTGTGGGCCAGCAGTTGCTGTGCCGGCACTCAGAGGAGGGCGATACCGACTGTATAGGCGTGTTTGATGCCGAAGTGAAACGATTTCGCCCCAAACGCCATGAGGACAAGGTTCCGTGCATGGGTTGGAATAACCTAAAAGGTGAGCAAATTAAGACACTTGACGGAAAGATGGACTGGGCTTGCCCGTTATTCCGCGGTCTTGGCGAAGCGCCTTACGTGTATTTCGTCCACTCCTATTTCGTTCCTGTATGCGAGGATACTGCTGCTATAGCCAACTACATAGAACCGTATTCGGCAGCGATGCACAAGGAAAATTTCTATGCCTGCCAGTTTCATCCCGAAAAGAGTGGACAGATAGGCGAACAGATACTGAGAAACTTTTTAGGACTATGATAGAACTGATACCCGCGATAGATATCATTGATGGCCAATGTGTCAGACTGACCAAGGGCGACTATGACCAGAAGACCGTCTACCGAGACAGTCCAGCCGAGGTTGCGAAGGAGTTTGAGCAGGCTGGTTTCAAAAGACTGCATGTGGTGGACCTCGACGGTGCTCGCTCACGTCACATCGTGAACGATGCGGTGTTGCGTAAGATTACAACTGAGACGAGCCTCCAGGTGGATTTCGGTGGCGGCATCAAGACGGAGGCCGACTTGGACAAAGCCTTTGCCGCAGGAGCCTCCATGGTGACCATTGGTTCGATAGCGGTTACTGCGCCTGATATGTTCCTGAAGTGGCTTGACCGTTATGGTGCCGACCGTTTCATACTGGGCGCCGACGTTCATCATGGCAAAGTAAGCATCAACGGATGGAAAGAGGACTCTGCAGAGGACTTGATACCGTTTCTTAAGCAATATGTTGACAGAGGAGTCAGCAAGGTGCTCTGCACCGAGATTTCGAAGGATGGAACCCTGGAGGGTCCCGCGATAGCGTTGTACCGCCAGATTATGGCAGAATATCCCCGTCTTCACTTGATAGCCAGCGGTGGCGTTTCGTGTATTGACGATATTCATGCGTTGGAAGAAGCCGGCATTCCTGCAGTAGTTTTCGGAAAAGCCATCTACGAGGGTAGAATCAATATCAAAGAACTGAGTAAAGAATATGGGATTAGCTAAACGAATCATACCCTGCCTCGACGTGAAAGACGGCGAGACCGTCAAAGGCACGAACTTCGTGAACCTGCGCTCGGCAGGTGATCCGGTGGAACTTGGAAAAATCTATTCTGAGCAGGGAGCTGACGAATTGGTGTTTCTTGATATTACCGCCTCGTTTGAAGAACGAAAGACGTTTACGGAGATGGTCACCCGTGTTGCCGCTGAGATTAACATCCCCTTTACTGTTGGCGGAGGAATTAACGAACTTTGCGATGTGGAACGGCTGCTCTACGCAGGGGCCGATAAGGTCAGCGTGAACAGTGCGGCTATCCGACATCCTGAGTTGATTAACGAGATTAGCAACAGGTTTGGTTCTCAGGTCTGTGTTTGTGCCATCGATGCCCGCTTCGATGCTGACGGTTGGCATTGTTATTTGAAAGGCGGACGTGAACGCACCGAGCGGGGTTTGTTCGAATGGGCCCATGAAGCTCAGGAGCGTGGAGCTGGTGAAATACTCTTTACGTCGATGGATCACGACGGCGTGAAGGAGGGCTATGCCAACGAAGCGTTACGCCAACTGTCGGACCAGCTCTCCATACCCATTATAGCCAGCGGTGGTGCAGGCCGGAAAGAACACTTTCTAGCGGCTTTTAACGAAGGTCATGCCGATGCGGCTTTAGCTGCATCTGTATTCCACTTTGGCGAAATACCTATCCCAAACTTGAAACAGTATTTGAAGAACGAAGGAATAAACGTAAGATTATGAAAATAGACTTTGAGAAACAAGGGGGACTCGTTCCTGCCATCATCCAAGATGCAGTAACCAGCCAGGTTCTGATGTTAGGATATATGAACCAAGAAGCTGTTGTGAAAACGCTGAAGACGAAAAAGGTGACCTTTTGGAGTCGTTCGCGCAACTGCTTGTGGACCAAAGGTGAAACAAGTGGGAACTACCTGCACCTCGTCGATCTGAAGGTTGACTGCGACAACGACACCTTGTTAGTGAAAGCTTTGCCTGACGGTCCGACTTGTCACAAAGGCACAGACACCTGCTGGGGCGAGACCAACGACCGCAATCCCCTACTCTTTCTGACCGAACTGCAAGATTTCATCAATCGCCGCAAGGAGGAAATGCCAGAGGGGAGCTACACCACGTCTCTTTTCAAGGACGGTGTGAACCGCATGGCACAGAAGATGGGAGAAGAGGCTCTGGAAACCGTCATCGAAGCGACCAATGGCTCTCCTGAAAAACTCGTCTATGAAGCATCGGACATGATTTACCATCTCATCGTCCTGCTTACTAGCAAAGGACTTCGTATCGAAGACGTTGCAGCTGAATTACAGAAGCGTCATGATCCCAACTGGGACAAGAAACGCCGCACTGCTAAAGCTGCCGGAAAGATGGAATAAGAGATTATCAATGATAAGTAGTGTTACAGCATGATTATCAGTTTCAAAAACCTGAACATTTACCATAAAGATGGTGATACCGTCCTTCGAGGTGTCAATTTCCAGGTTGAGGAAGGAGAGTTTATTTATCTTATTGGACGCGTGGGGTCAGGTAAGAGTTCACTCCTGAAGACCATCTATTGTGAATTGGATACCGACGAAGCCGATGAGGCCATCGTGCTTGGTGAGAATTTGTTGACCATCCGCAGGAAACAGATACCAGGACTGCGCAGACGGATGGGAATCATTTTTCAGGACTTCCAGCTCTTGGGCGATAGGACGGTCTACATGAACCTGAACTTTGTTCTAAAAGCTACGGGATGGACTGGGCGTAACCGTATTGAGCAACGCATAGACGAAGTACTGCGTCAGGTGGGTATGGAAAGCATGAAGGAACGTATGCCCCACGAACTGTCTGGTGGTGAACAGCAGCGCATAGCCATAGCACGAGCACTGCTGAATAGCCCGCGACTCATTGTGGCCGACGAGCCGACAGGCAATCTGGACCCTGAGACAGCTGATGCCATCATCAGGCTACTGCGCGACATTTCTCAACGCGGCACGGCGGTAGTGCTGACAACGCATAATCGCCAGTTGCTCGATCGTTATCCAGGTAAAGTGTATCGCTGTGTAGACAGTCGTCTGGAAGATGTAACGAATGCCTATAATCAGGTCGTCACCGATGAAGAGCTGGAACAGTGAATCGCAAAGAATGAGAAATAACATATAAAAATAAAATAGGACTATGAAAGTAATGAAATTTGGCGGTACCTCTGTAGGAACGCCACAAAGGATGAAAGAGGTGACAAGACTCGTCACCAAGTCTGGCGAACCAGTCTTCGTTGTTTTATCTGCTATGTCGGGTACCACCAATTCCTTGGTTGAAATTTCCGACTACCTCTACAAAAAGAATGCCGACGGAGCCAATGAAGTCATTAACCGACTGGAGGCCAAATATCAGAAGCACGTTGATGAACTTTATACCAACGAGGACACTAAGCAGACCACACGTGATTTCCTCAAGGACGAGTTCAATTATTTGCGTTCGTTCACAAAGGAAATTTTTACCTCGTTCGAAGAAAAATCCATTGTGGCTCAGGGAGAAATGATGTCAACGAACATGGTCGTAAACTATATGAAAGAACAGGGTATTAAGGTGATGTTGCTCAATGCTCTTGACTTCATGCGTACCGACAAGAATGCCGAACCCGACCCTGTCTACATCAAAGAGAAACTGAACGCCATTATGACCGAAAACGACGGCTATCAGGTGTATATCACCCAGGGATTTATCTGCAGAAATGCTTATGGCGAGGTTGACAATCTCCAGCGTGGAGGTTCTGACTACACGGCTTCGCTGATAGGTGCTGCCCTCAATGCGGAGGAAATCCAGATATGGACCGACATCGACGGCATGCATAACAACGATCCGCGTATTGTCGACAAGACGCAGCCCGTTCATCAACTGCAGTTTGAAGAGGCTGCAGAGTTGGCCTATTTCGGAGCGAAAATTCTGCACCCCACGTGTGTACAGCCTGCAAAATACGCCGGCATCCCCGTCAGACTGTTGAACACGATGGAACCAGAAGCTGAGGGTACTACCATCTCCAACCAAACTGAATACGGCAAGATTAAGGCTGTGGCTGCCAAAGACAATATCATCGCCATCAAGATTAAGTCGAGCCGAATGCTCCTAGCTACCGGCTTCCTGCGCAAGGTGTTCGAGATCTTTGAGAGCTATCAAACCCCCATTGACATGGTTTGTACCTCCGAGGTAGGTGTCTCCATGAGTATTGACAACTCGTCACATCTTGGCGAAATTGTAGACGAACTGAAAAAGTACGGAACGGTCACAGTGGACACGGGTATGTGCATCATCTGTGTTGTAGGCGATCTCGACTGGTCAAATATTGGATTTGAAACCCGCGTAATGGATGCCTTGAAGAACATACCCGTTCGCATGATTTCCTATGGCGGTTCCAATTACAACATCTCGTTCCTCATCAAAGACGAAGATAAACGGCGTGCACTCCAGAGTTTGAGCGACGTACTGTTTAATGGGTAATTAGATAAAATAAATCAGGAATAACAAATGAAAGGTAAATTTCCAGTTGATAGGTTTAAGTCCGTCAGGACACCTTTTTACTACTACGACACAAAACTGCTGCGAGAGACGTTGCGAACCATCAACGACGAAATAGCACGTCATGAAAACTGGCATGTACACTATGCAGTCAAAGCCAACGCAAACCCTAAGCTGCTTCGTATCATACGCGAGGCAGGCTTAGGTGCTGACTGTGTCAGCGGTGGAGAAATAGAAGCTTCCGTCAAGGCTGGCTTCCCTGGTTCTAAAATTGTCTATGCAGGCGTGGGTAAGAGCGACTGGGAAATCAATTTGGGATTGCAGCGTGACATCTTCTGCTTTAACGTGGAAAGCATCCCGGAACTTGAGGTGATTAACGAACTGGCCATAGCCCAAGGAAAAGTAGCACGTGTAGCTTTCAGACTGAACCCCAACGTTGGTGCCCATACTCATGCCAACATTACAACGGGATTAGCGGAAAACAAGTTCGGCATAGCTATGCGCGACATGTTGCCTGTTATTGAACATGCCAGCCAATTGCCCAATATTCAGGTGGTTGGATTGCACTTCCATATTGGCAGTCAGATTCTTGACATGAGCGATTTCGAGGCTCTCTGCAACCGAATCAACGAACTTCAGGATGAATTGGATCGTCACCGCATACGTCTCAATCACATCAACGTTGGTGGAGGACTTGGTATTGACTATGAACATCCGAACCGTGTTCCTATCCCCGATTTTCACGCCTATTTCAACACTTATGCCAAGAAGTTGAAATTGCGCCAGGGACAGTCATTGCATTTTGAATTAGGTCGTGCCGTAGTGGCTCAATGTGGAACTCTCTTTACACGAACATTATATGTCAAGCAGGGGGTTGTCAAGAAATTTGCCATCGTCGATGCTGGTTTTACTGACCTTATACGACCTGCATTATATCAGGCCTACCACAAGATAGAGAATCTGTCAAGCGATGCACAGGAAATGGCCTACGACGTGGTGGGTCCCATCTGCGAGTCAACCGATGTCTTCGCCAAACA
>Ga0326511_10004751_pt1 | contig 10773 bp, 12 predicted proteins | sample 0_2496_0518_D_FD_203701 | JGI IMG/M metagenome (GOLD analysis project Ga0326511, IMG submission 203701) | Bovine rumen microbial communities from UC Davis, California, United States - 0_2496_0518 | ecosystem: Host-associated > Mammals > Digestive system > Stomach > Rumen | place: USA... | reverse complement strand
TCAAGACCTTATGCCTAGAGAATGAGAAGAATCCTGTAATAAGGAATCTAGTACTAGGAGAGGAGATAGAGGATGACTTATCTCAAGATGAGAAAGCAGAATCTATGAAAGATTGTGAGAAATAATTTATTTCATAACCTATATATACCATGGAAAGAATTGACTGAAGCATAATTGATCAAAATGATTGATTTACTACTCAGAATATGATGTTTACATATTCTGAAGCAGAACAGGAAGAGAATAAAATTGCAAAAAACAATTCAAAATTACCATTAAAACCCAAGTTTATTCCATTATATCCTGAATTATTATGGAATTGATATTCAATAATGGAGGCTTTGCTATTTGGTTTTATCGATTTTTTTCTTAGTAATAATCCTTGATTTTATTGTACTAATGAGCAATTAGCTGAATTATTTAGTTGTAATGAGAAAACTATATCTACTGCTATGAAAAATTTAGAAGAAAGATGAGATATAAAGATACATAAAAAACCAAAAGCTTGATGAGGATTAATAAGATTTGTAACTCTAGAAGTAGGAAAAAAAGTAATTTTCGAAAATGTAAAAAAGTGATTTTCCAAAATCCAAAAATTACCTTGAATATATAATAAGATAATAAACAATAATAAAGATATAGATAAATCTATATCTTTAAGAGAAGAAGAAAAAAAAGATAAAAAGGAATATAAAATATACTGAGAGTTTGAACATATAAAGTTAACAGATGAACAGTATGAGAAGTTACGTAGAGAGATATGATGATGAGTTAGAGATCTTATAGAGGAATGTGATAGATGGTTAGAGTTACATCCAAAGAAGAAATACAAAAACTATTATGCATTTGTTAAGAATCGATACAAGAATAATCAAAAAAGAAAACAAAACGAGTTAGAAATAAAACAGAAATTATATAACACAAACAAAAGTAAATATAAAAATTCATATAATAGCAGGAATCTAGATATAGAATCTGCTAAACAAAGGAATCAAGAAAAGATTCAACAACAATTTTTATCCAATAATTATGATAACAATGAAAGCAATCAAGATTGAGCCATTAACCGAAGAAGAGAAATCTGAGGTAATAGAATATTTCAAGAACTCGAATAATTTAAACGAGTTAAATTCTAAGATTTGGTTTAATTATGGTAGAATGAGAGCATTTTGAGAAAAAATAGATGTAGCTGAGAAATATCTAGAAGATAGGAAGAAAAGAAAGGAAACTAATTATCGTTTTATTAAAGAAAACGAAATGAAAGAAAAATTAGAGGAATATAATCAAAAAACTTGAACAATGAATAATTCATTTGATGTTATGAATTTCTGAAACCGAGAATTATGAAGGACTTTAGAAATCTGAATAATGGATTGAAATAAAGATAACTGAGATATTAGATGGAAACAATCTATAGAAATAGAAGAACGAAAAAACCCAGAATATTTCAAAGAATTATTAAAAAGATTCAAACTTGTTAGTTAAAAATAACGAAGTGTTTCAATCAAATTTAGAATAAAAATGTTAAAGTTATAAGTTATTAAGGTAAAGACATATTATAAGCTTTATATTAGTTTAGGAGACAGTACTAATTGCTAAAATTAATAGAATTTATATCTTATAAAATTTCAAAAATGAATCAAATTGAAAGAAAAAAACGAAAACGAACGTGAAAAGAAGAGTATTGATTAAGATGTGAGAAATGTAATAAAAAAATAATGCAGTGATTTTGGTTAAGAAAGAAACACTCAAAGAAAACAGATAGGGATTATGTAGTATTGTGTGATGATTGTTGATTAAAAACAAAGGATAATGTAATCTCTATGTATTTTAAGGATAAAGAGGATGCATTAGATTTAAGTTGATTTAGTAAGATCTAGAGAAATTCTATTTACTTTTGAGAAAAATTTTTTATAAACTAAAAAATTTTATTTTTAGAGATTAAATGTTAAGAGATCCTAAAATAAAATTAACAAAGGAACATAGAGCAAAGATATGTTTGGATATGATATGCGAGTTTATGCATGTATATCCGGAAGAAGAATTTGAGAATCCGAGTAAAACTAATTTTTCAACCAAGGATTACACCTTATTACAATTTCAGAAACGAATAGGAAAATTCATACCATATAATCCAAAGTATTTGAGAAGGAAAATGAAAAAACAATTAAAAAATAACGAAAACGACTTATAATAGTAATAATTTATATATAAAATTAAGAATGTCTCAAAGAATGCGAGATCTTAGAAAAAAGATTATTAACGTTAAATTAAGAAGTCCTAATAAAACTCATCAGGAGATAGCAGACGAATGTTGAGTTAAACTTAAGACTGTAAAAGATACTTTAAATGCTTCACCATATTTAAAAATGACAGAAGAAGAAAGAAAAAATGATGTAGCTTTAAGAGCTTATCACGAAATTATAGAGGATATCACAGATATCACAAGAGATCAGATTAAAAAATATAAAGAAAGTGATGCAGAATTCAGAACATCTGAATTAAAAGATTTAGCTTCTATAGCTAAAGACACTCTAGAAAGACAAAACTTATTAGAGTGAAAACCTACGGAGAATCAAAATATAACTATTAATTTTAATTAAATAGTCTAATGGATATTGATATCGAACTAACAGATAATCAGAAGAAAGCTATGAACGTCCTTAAAGATGCGGTTCATACAGCTGTTTGATATGGATGATGAGCTTGATGAGGTAAATCATATTTGTGAGTTATCTGGATTTGGATGATGTGCATTAAATATCCATGAGTAAGATATGCTATAGTACGTGATACTATTAAGAACTTAAAAAATACAACAGTTGTTTCTTTAGAGAAGTTCTATAGTGATTATAATATACCTGAACATCTTAGAGGTAAATTATCTGAGCAGAAATCTTTGATTACATTTAAGAATGGAAGTACTATTCTTTTATTAGAATGATGTTATTATCCATCAGATCCTTTATATAATAGATTTTGATCTCTAGAGCTTACATGAGCTTTTATAGAAGAATCAGCTGAAGTACCATTAGATGCTATTAAGATATTAACAACTAGAGTTTGAAGGTATAAGAATGAACAATATTGAATATTATGAAAAGTATTAGAGACGTTTAATCCTAATCCATGACATGTTTATGAAAGATATTATCAATGAAAACATCCAGCTTGAGATAAATCTATATTCATTGAAGCGTTGGTATATTCTAATAACTTTATGGATAAATGATATATAGAGAATCTTGAAAACGCTGATGAATCAATTAAAAAGAGATTGTTATATTGACAATGGGATTTCGAAGACAACACATGGATGTTATTTAAGAAAAAAGATATAGATAATCTATTTACAAATGAGCAAAAATGATCAAAATATTATGTTGTAGCGGACGTAGCTAGATTTGGAAAAGATACAACAAGAATAAGTTTATGGAAATGAAATACACGAAAGAAAGTCTGGACTTATAAGAAGAATACAGTAACTGAAGTTATAGATAGTATTTTGTTTATTGCTGGTCAGTATGATGTAGATCATAGAGACATAATCGTTGATTCTGATTGAGTATGATGATGAGTAGTTGATGGAATAAGTTATTGTACTTGATTTATTAATAATTCTTCTCCTATTGTTACAGGTTCTAGGCAAAATTATGCTAACTTAAAGAGTCAATGCGCTTTTGAATTGAAAAGAAAAATAGAAAATTGAGAAATAGCTATCGATTGGGATCATAACAATAAAGATCAAGACTGGCATGATTTACAACAAGAATTACTTAATACATATATAGATGAAAAGAGTTTAGATTGAAAAACAAAAATAGAATCAAAGGATAAAATGAAAGAAAGAATATGAAGAAGTCCAGACTTATTAGATACAATGATAATGAGGATGTATCCAGAATTAAGAGGTGAAGCAATGGAAATGGTAACAGATTATTTATATGCTATAGATAGATAAATGAAAAAGATTCAATTAACTGATAAGCTCAGAAAAAAGATCTTAGGAGAGTATTCTCATTGACGAGAAGCTAACAGAAGTAAAAACGCATTATTCGAATCGCAACAAGACTTATTTGCTACTAAAAAGAGCGATGAATTATTAAAAAGTAATCTTTTCTGGAGTATTAAAAGAACAGTACAAGCTACATGTATTATTGATGAACCAGATGTTACTTGGGAAGATACAGACCATATATTCCAACAAGAAGCAAGAAATTTCAGCAAAATGTATAAATATGATTATATAAATAATCAATGGGATTTCGATAAATACATGTGAATTGATGATGTATGTAAATATTGAAAGTTTGTCCAATTATTTTGTTGACGAGATAAAGAAAAGAAAGCACCTATTATTGAAAGAATAGATCCTAGATTTGTATATCCATATAACGATTGATCTATATTAGTTAAAGATTATCCGTTCTTTGGATTTGATAGAGTGATTTCTAAGGAAGAAGTCGAAGAATTATGAGTTAAAAAGGAACGAATTGAAAGAATCATAAATAATTACGATGAATATATCGCTTGATTAAAAAATGAATCAGCTTTTTATAGAAATATTGGTAATTTCTATAATCCTGAAACTTGAATGGTGACAATTCATTATCATTATACAAAGATTGATTGAATATATTACTTAGTTTTGATGTTATGAGAAGTTATCATAGATATTAAAGATATACCAGAGACTAAATGAAAAAGAATACCAATAGCTGTAACATGATTTGCTTATAATTCAGCTGATTGGTGGTGAGAATCATTAGTTGATATAATAGAAGACTCACATAGAACTGAGCAATTATTGCTTAATTTATATAAAATTAAAGTAACAAGAGAAGCTACATGATGAAATATATTCATAGATGAAGAGATATTTATGAAAAATCGTCAAGCTTTGAAGAATCAATCTATTAAAAACAGATGGTTCCCGGTTAAGATGAGAGATATTACTAAACCAATTAACTCAATGGTTTATGAATTACCTCAAACACAAGTATCAAGCGATATTTACAATTCACTAACAATGGTTAAGAATAAAGCCATGGCTGAATCCTTTGCTAATGCTTCCTCTCAATGACTTTGACTTAGTGAAAATTCTAATCCTAATACTGCTACTCAGAGTAAAATACAGAAAATTAACGCAAATATGATGACAACTCTTCAAAATAGCATTATAGCTTACTGAAGTAGAGATTTTGCATGGTTATATAGGGAATTCATATTATATCGACGGAGAGGATCATCTGAAAAAGTACTTAGAAATGCGGCTAATTGATTAAGTTGAACTTATGATAAATTAACTCCTAAGAAAATAAGATGAAACTTTAATATTGTTATAGAAGATGTTATATTAAAGCAGATAAATTACGAAGAACAGAAGAAAGCTTATACAGAACAGTATAATATGTTAGTAAATGATCCTAATACTCCTGCTTTTCTTCTTAGAAATATCAGAAAATCAATAAATTACTTTAATTGAATGGATGAAAATCAAATAGATTCAGTAAATGAGCTAGATATAGAAGAATATCAATGTAAACAAGATATTTTAATGTTAAATGAGAATCAAAATATATATATTCCTGTAGATTGTGATCTTCAAATGAGATTATGGTATTATAACAAAGCTAAGGATACTGAAGCAAAAGATAGAGCAATTGAAGCTTTAAAATATATAGCTTCGCAGAACTTAGTACAACAATGAACGCCCATGTTAGCTCAACAACCTCAGATGGAATGATGATTTCCAGGACAAGATCAATGAGCTAATCGATATAATCAACCAACTCCTAAACAACCAAAAATAGAAAATCCATTAAGTAAAGCAGAAGCGGAACAGCAATTATTACAAGTTAATTGAATGCAATCTATATAGTTTTTAAATTCTAATATATTATTATGGCTAAAATTAAAGCAAAATCTAAAGTAGTAAAAATTACTAAAAAAAATGTTAGTCCTGAAGTTAAGACTGAAATTAACGAGGATGTTGATTTAGATAAAGCATTAGACGATGCGTTAGAAGAATCAAAGAAGGAATTAGAAGCAAAAACTGATTTAGATTTAGAAGAAAAAGATCAAATTGACAAAGAAATTGAAAAAGTAGAAGAAAAAATGGAAGTTTTAGGTAGAGTAAGAACTCCAGTTTATCAAAAATCATCATTTATTAAGACTAAGGCTTATAACACTCCAGTTTGTTTATATGAACTACCAGAAGATATAAGAACTTATTTAACTAATATGTGATGGTGAACTAACGTTTATGAAAAATGAGAAGAATGGTTAGTTAGACATTGAGCTGACATGGAAATGATAGAAAAACTCAAGAAATTTATATCAGAGCATTATCTATAATGCGAAAGGAATTAAGAGAAATAAATGAAATGTTTACTCCTATAAAAGAAAGACAAGTTATAGATGATTCTGATGTTGTAAGATATCAAAAGATAAGAGTAGCAAAGCAACATTTTAATCTCTTAATCGAGAGATATTTGAAGGAAAAACACATATCAATAGCCGAAATTACAAAAAAAGATATTAATTATCTCGGAAAAAAGTATAATGAAAGTGATAGAGAGATACTAATCCAACAAATCATGTATTTCCTTGAAACAAACTTTGGTAAACCATTGAAGCGAATAAAAGAAAACAATATGTGTGCTTTATTTAAAGAAATAGATAACGATGGATGAATTAACACCTGATCAAAAAAATCTTCTAAAGGATCTTGAAAACAATGAAGCGTTCCAACTTCTGAAGAAGATGGTTGATGAGATATTTGAGGAGACAAAGAAGCAGATAGTGACTCAAGCTGAGAACTACTCAGCAGTTAAAAGTCATGGTTACACTATTTATGAGATCCTATGAGCATTTAATAGCTGATTGAAGACTTACGAGAACATCGTTCATGATGTAGCACATGAAGATGAACTTCAAGAAGCTGTTGATGAAGTAAATAAAAGCGAAGAGGTAGCTTAAATCCTTATGAGCAGTTGTGACTCGTAAATCCATAATTCTAGTTTGTAGAATACTAGGTTTTTATTCTATTACCAATACGGCGATGACTGATATTGAGAATCTCGAGGACGTAGAAGAGAAGAAAGAGTCCTGATATGCTAAACTTAGAGCTAGCCTAAAAGAAAAGTATGAAGGACAAATTAATGATCTTCAAAGCCAAATTGAGAAATTGAAATCTTCTAATGTAGCTGCTAAAAGAAATTTCTTTGAAAGAAGCTTAAAACAAGAAGGTTATGAAGGAGACTTTTCAGATTTTGCGAATAAGTATCAAGACTTAGACGTAGATGAGATGGTTGCACTTTATAAATGAATGAATTGAGTTATTAAAAAGGAAGTTCAAGAAGAAGCTCCAAAAGAAGAAAACAATCAATTAGGTAGTAAAAGCGTTCTCTGATCTAATCCTACTGCAACTTCTCAAGAAGAATCAGTAGATAAGATGGATTGAAAAGCTTATCTAGATTATTTAAAAAGGAATATGTGACAGTTAGGATTAGAATAATTTATTTCTATTTAATCCTATTTTAAAATGCCTAATACTGTTTATGCAACTAACACAATAGGAACTACTTATAATTCAGGAGTAACAACTAACGTTAACAATCCTGGAAATAGTAATTCCTTCACTCAAACAGATTTCCTTGAAACTCTTTTGAGAAAATCATTCTTAGAGAATGGTGAACCATCTACTGTATTTATGCAGCTTTGAGAAGAACCTGTTTCACAAAGAGGTTATAAATCAGTTACATGGCCTAGATTAAACCCAATGAAAACTTCTCTAGCAGAAGCTACATTGACAGAATGAGTAATTCCTGATGGACATGATAATGTTGTGACTACTATCACAGCTACTCCAAAACTTCTTGGAGACTATACTAGAATATCTGATGTTCTAGATATGGAAACATTACTAGATATCATAGCTAGACAAGGAGTTGAATTATCTCATAATGCAAAAAGAATCATAGACGAACAGATTCAAGCTGTTCTTATGTCTGATGCAAGTGTACCAGTTATTTATGCTGGAGCAAGAACTGCTAGAAACGCTCTAACACCAAATGATACTGTAAATATGGACTTGGTATTGAATGCTATCACTTACTTAACTTCTCAAGGAGTTACAAGTGAAAGATTCAAGGTATTAATGCATCCAAATTCATTCAGAGATTTCTGCGATTCATCTTCTACTAATACTTGGGTTAATAAAATCATATATGATAACTTCAAAGGAATTCAAGATGGATATGTAACATCTATTGAAAACTTTGATATTTATCTTTCTGCTAATATTAAACCAGTATCAGTTACTCCAGCAGGATGAGGAGACAACTTCAATATGTATCCTTGTTATGCTATGAGAAAATGAGCATACTGAATCTCATCTCTAAGTTCTCTTCAGACTTACTATAAAGGATTTGGTTCTGCAGGTATTGCTGATCCATTAAATCAAATTGCTACAATTTGATGGAAAGCTTACTTCGGATGTGCTGTTCTTAATCCTTTCTTCATCGTTAGAATGGAAGCTAGAACAAAGACAGATTACGAATGGCAAAAAGCAATCGACTAGAATACTTATACACTATAGGCTGAGAAATCAGCTTATAGTAATAAATATTTTAATCTTATAATCTAGACCATGGCAACAGTAAAAGACAGAATAGATAAATGGGCAGAATTAGAAATAAGGTGAGATACTCAAATTAACTATAATATAGTATTGAGATGGTATAATAAAGGTTTACATATTTTCCAAAAATATCTATTAGAATATGCTTCAGGATTATTAAATACTTCGGTTAGATTTAATAATATAGTAAAATGACAAGATGAATATGAATTTCCTCTATGAATCAGTAATGTAGAAGATTTTTATAGTATAATTCAATTAAGAGTAGCATATAAATTAGATAAATATTCACAACCTGTATATAAAGTTTGTCGTCCTATAGATTTTTGAGAATATAATATTAGACCTTTAAAGAATATACCAAACACTGGTGATGTAGAAATACAATGATGACAACAGATATGAGAACCTTCTCTTTGGAAAAGAATATCAATGGAAAATCCTAGATATGTATTTATAAGTAAGAACAAGATTAAAATCTTTCCTACCCCTATTGAAGATGTACCTATGTGATTATCATTAGCTTATAACTTCATGGAAAAACCCGTTGAATTAAATACTAATGAAGATACTTTAAATTTACCTTGGTATTTCTTTGATGTAATAGATGATTATATGAGTTATATGTTATATTTAAAAGAGAATCCAGAAATAGCTGAACCATATTTACAAACATTCCAAACTACTCTTCATGATAATATATATTGATTAAATCGTGACCAAAGAGCGTCAGAAGAGAATTTTGCTAATTTATCTTATTTGTATAAGTGATAATGGCTACTTGAGAAAAGAGAATAACGAATCAGATTTCACAAGTTAGTTGGGTAGACTGAACAGCAATGGATGTTTACTATTGAATGGATCATAGTTTTCAATATAGTCAAAATATAAATACAGATGATGAAATGCATGGTATTAAGTTATCAACTAAAGCAGTATTTACTCCTAATTTTGCTAAGTGTCAATTAACAAGTTTAGGAAATAATTGAATTGTTGCATTAGATGTTAGTTGAATTGCTCTACCAACTTATTTTAATGAAACTAACTTCTTAGATGGATGATCTTCTTGATGAACAAAACCAAAAGTTGATGAAAATTATCAAGTATGTCCTTGAGTAGTATTTCAAGATTATTTCTGGTATTCTGTTAGTTGATGAACTGAAAATAAGACAGCAATGGCAGCTGTTAATGTAGCAAATCATTCGAGTGTTTATATTTGTAGTCCACGAGATCATACAGAGTCAACAGATGAATCTATTGAAAGTCCTACTGATTTATTACTACCTATGAAATGAGCGGTAACAGCAATACTTAATTATAATAATACAAGATTAGTTGTAGCAGCATGACAAGATATTTGGGTATATTATCCAGAATTAGATATTAATAGTCCAGTTACACACTCTTGAACTCCATGACAATTAGAAGATCGTGGAAAGACTTGATGGAAAAAAGTATTAAGTTACGAAGATGGAATTACTATCGTATGACTTACTTGTTCATTTGAATACTTGAAAGTACGAGCTGTTGATGAATGATGGAACACTAAAGTCTACTACTATCAAGGTAATAATAACTTAAGAAATACGTTTGTTTATAATCTTGTAGATTTAACATGAGTAAGAGTAACAAGAGTATATAATATCAATGGTATAGATTACTATATATCTAGTATAGATTGAACTGATTGATATGTAGATCTATATAAATTAGTTTGAAACACTCCAGTTAAGTTATTTCAAAAGAGATGATGATTAGATCCTTTAGATGTAAATACTAAAGCACCATATTTTGTATGACCTTGTTGATTAAATGCAGCATATCATAGTTGAAGATTCTTTATTGCTGATTTCTATTGATTATTTCAATTCACTTATAATCCTGAGTGATTTGATAAATGATATATGAAATGGAGATTAAAGAAAGAAAGATGAGACACAACGTGAAAACAAGTATATTGAGTATGCGAAAATAAATGAAGATTATACGTATCAACTGAAGAGTGATGTTATGTTATGCGAGCTATTGATACATGAAAACCTCCTATTACGATTACTTCAGCAAAAAGAGCTGAAATAAAGACACGTGATAATCTTTCGGAATCGCAAACTGAGCGAAGATTAGATTGA
>Ga0326511_10004750_pt1 | contig 10774 bp, 10 predicted proteins | sample 0_2496_0518_D_FD_203701 | JGI IMG/M metagenome (GOLD analysis project Ga0326511, IMG submission 203701) | Bovine rumen microbial communities from UC Davis, California, United States - 0_2496_0518 | ecosystem: Host-associated > Mammals > Digestive system > Stomach > Rumen | place: USA... | reverse complement strand
GCCGGGCATGCCGGGGGGCAGTCCGATGTAGGGCATGTTCTTGCCCAGTGCCAGCTCCACGAACTTGGAGTAGTAGAGGAAGTGGGCGTGGAACACCTGCACGTCGCCGCCGGCCTCCTGCCACGTCTTCCACTTCACCGAGCGCATCAGTGCGCCGGTCTGTATAGCCTTCTGTCGTCGGATGTTTCCCTTGGAGTCGTACTTACCCCACTGCACGAACTTCTCGATAGCATCGATGATGCGCTTGTCGCGCCAGTCGAATCGCGCGGCCAGGATGCCCTCGCCGTATGGGTCTCGTTGCCGCCAGAGCGGATTGTCGGTATCGCCTGCTGCCATAGTCGTTTTTTTGTGGGGAAGATAGGGGCTTGCGCCGCAAAAATCAAGGGCGAGGGAATTTTGTTAAAACACGAATCACCACGAACAGGCCATGTAATTGCTCACGAATTATAATTCATGGATAATTATATGGATAATTATATGGTAATTATATGTTGTCCGTCTTCCATCTTCCGTCTTCCATCTTCCATCTCTTCCCGCTCCTCCTCCATGCGCCGCACGATGACGTTGGCCAGGCAGTGCTGCCACCGGCGGTGCAGCTCGCCGCCCTCGCGCTCGGCGATGTCGATGGCGTGATAGAGCTTCCGCTCCGTGTCGCCCCACTGCCCACGGTAGAGTGCTGTCGGCTCGGAGAGCTGCTCTTCTACGGAGGCCAGCAGGCGCATCGTGAGGCGCGCCTCGGCGGTGCGGGCGGAGCGTATGCGGTCGGCCAGGGCGTGGTAGTAGGCGGCAGACCCTCCCCCCTGCCCCATTCCCGACGTGCCGTCGCCTACCCGTAGCCTTTCCCTGTCAGGGCGGGGAGTAGAATGCTCTGCGGCAGAAGTATCTCTTCCCCTCCCTCGCAGGGAGGGGTTAGGGGTGGGTCTCTCTGCCATCGACTCCAGCAGCGCCTGTGCCGCCAGTTCCGCGTCGTCGGGCTCCGGGGTCAGCGGTGCGGGCTTCACGCCCTCGATGCGGAGGGGCTGCGGTGTGGCCGGCGGCTGCTGCTCTGCCGTCTCGTCGGCGTGCCTGCGCCGGAATATCTTCTTGATTGCGTCTGTCAGTTTCATGCCCGCAAGATAGGGCGCGACGCTGCGGGGCGCAAGGGCAGGGAACCTCACACGGAGATTACGGAAACCACGGGAAGGTTTTTCTTTTGGAACACGAATTATCACGAATTGGCCATAAATTTCTCACGAATAATTATATGAAAAATTATATGGCAATTACATGGCAATTCGTGTTAAAGAGTATCTATCCGCAAAATCCGCACGATTTGCGTAAATTAACTTCGCTTTGCTTGGCTTTCCCGAAAACTTTGCATATCTTTGCACCGTCAAACCCAATCTGTGCGGTCATGCCGCCCCCACCAAAGCGGCATTATTGTTTGCCATAATTATTAGAATACTTACCCATCGGCCACACCGCCAGCGTCGGGAACGGCGAAAGCCTCCCGGAGTCACTGCACAGAGACTTGACAGCGCCCACGTGTGGCCGATATTTTTTTGCAAGGATTATGGAAAGACCTACTGTAAACTATCCCACCCCGGAGGCCCGGTTCGGCTCCGTGGCGAGCGTGGCGGGGCGCGACTTCGTGGTGATGCCCTACGAGAACACCGTGTGTATTCCCAAGGATATTGTCGATGCCGACAGCAAACACCCGGAGCGGGGCATGCAGAATCATCTGATTGAGTGGTACGTGGAGAATCTGTTGCTCGACATCATGGAGTATCAGCGCGACGCGCTGGCCGCGACCGTCGTCAAAGATAGCGAGAACGAGCGGGCGGTAAGATACCGCCTGCTGATGCCAGTGCTGATGCCGGTTGACACCCGCGACCGCTGGGCCGTGAATAGCGACGCCGACAGCCGGGCCTACGAGGAGCGGCTGCAGAAGGCGATGACAGACCGCAAGGCGGACATGAGCACGTCGCGCTCATACCGCATGATGGAATGGAATGGCGACACCAGCCAGCCGGAGACCCGCGAGGAGCTGGAGCAGGAGCGCACCGAACTGGAGCAAGACCTGGGCCACCTGCGCCGTCTGCTGGGCGAAGAGGTGCTGGGGTCGGGCACGCACCGCCTCGCCTCGCTGCTGGTCAGCCGCGTCGAGCACCGGCTGCGCGAGATTGAGTATCTGATGAATATGGAGGACTAAGCGATATGGAGAAGAAGATTTACGTAGTGCTGGACATAAGCGGTGAAGACGCGGAGGACGTAAAGCTGCTGGCGGCCTTTGAGACGTGGGAAGAAGCAAAGGCATACGAGGAGCAGCAGGAAGAGACGTGGCGGCTGACCGTCAAGGGGGTGTCGCTGGGCGGGCCGTTTGAGGAAAAGCCCGTGCTGTGGCAGGCAATACAGTATGAAAGGAACGGTGTCAGGAGGGTGGACGTGGACAGAGAGGATATGGATGTCGATAGCGACCGTATCGGCACGCTTGAATCGGCCTTCGACCACAGCATGTCCATATACTTCCTTGCCACGAACAGGGGCGAAGCCGAGGAATTTGCCCGGCTGATGTTCGAGAGCATCCAGGAGAGAATGAAGGCCGGCTGGTTCAAGTATCTGCGTCAGGCCATCTATCAGCCGCTCGACAACGACGTGACGCGGCTGTGCCGACCCTACTACAACTTCCGTACCGGCGAGATCATAGCCCCGGAGAAGGGCCGCTTCATCCTCTCTCAGGAGGCGATAGACGAGGAGCACTTTCAGAGGGTCGGCGGCTATGGGCCTTATACCGTGCCGGAGGAACCGCTGAACTACTTCGACGGGTTTTATTCACTACTGAAACAGAAGGAGGACTGAGCGATATGAGAGAAGTCAAGTTTCGCGGTTTCAACCGCAAGAACGGTGTGTGGCTGTATGGCTTCTACTTGCAGAACCGGGGCGCACACTTCGTCTGCCCTGACGAGTTTGCCGATGGCAAGTCGTGGGACGACTACGAGATTGACCCCAAGACGCGGGACGAGTACACGGGTCAGAAGGACAAGAACGGACGGGAGATATATGAGGGCGACGTGGTGGTTACCGAAGTGAATGGCTGCAGGTATGTGCAAGAGGTCGTTTGGTCAGACGTCACAAACGGTTTCTCGTTTCGTGGTCACGGTTGCGGGCCGATGTCCCACACGCCATCGTGCATGGAGGTCATCGGCAACATCCATGACAATCCAGAACTTTTAAAGGAGTAGCGAATGAGAGCACGCCAAGCCAGATGCAGGTGAAAATCCTGCCAGTTGTTACAGCGTGCTCTCCTTTAACTTAACTCGAAAAGAAATAATATGCCATTCTACAGAATAGTGATCCGCGTTTATTCCCAGGAGGAATTGGACGAGCAACAAGTGACTGACTTGCTGGTGGACAACTTCAAGAACAAGCTCGGCGCACGGCAAGTGAGGGGGATTAAAATCCATAAGAACGATAATCCATAATAATAATCGGCGACAAATGTGGGTGTTTGTCGCCGATTTGTTTGTTTTGCTATCATTTTCGTGAGGTCACGAAAATGGTCACGCCCCCTGCCCCGCTACCGTTTCGACCATACCCGTCGGATTGCGGTCCAAGGTCGTGAAACTCATTTGGCGTATGGCTGGCTCCAGATGCGAGTCGAACCTGTTGAACGTGAAGACATCCATCAGGAAGCGGAGGTACATGCGCTGCCGCACGTTGAGCAACTGCTGCTTCATCAGACGTATTTCGCGCAGGGCCGTGCCGCCGTTAGAGGCGCTGACCATCGGTACACCGATGTCGCGGGGGTCAACACCGAAGGCAAGGAACATGGGCGAGGTCGATAGTTCCAGTTCCTCCTTGCCAGCCTTCACCGCGTCGTTGGTAGTCTCTTTTACATCGACTATCTCTACGTTGTGGTGATCCTTGCCGTCCTGACCGAGCCACATGAACTGGCGCATCATCTTGCCGTTGTTCTCGCGCTGCTGTAGGAACGTCTCTACGTCCTGGTCCAGCTCGTCGATAAACTTCTGCTGCTTGTCCTTGTCGCCGGCAATGCCATTGTCGGCAAACACCATGTCGAGATAGTCGAGCGAGATGTAGATGATACGACCCCAGGTGGTGTTGTTCTCACGCTGCTTCGCCTTGTCGTAGAGGATGGTGCTGGAGAAGTCGTATGCCTTAGAAGTAAAAATGCTCCACCAGTCGGGCTGCTGATAGTAGTTCTTGTTGCCGTAATAGACGGGGCAGACGGCCCACGTCGGGCGGGCGTTGATGCGGGTGCGCTGGTTCGACGATACGAGGTAGCGCATGTCGGCGACACGGGCGGTGGCCTCGCAGACGGGGTACATCGTCACCTTGTCGTCGTTGGAGCCGATGGTGTGGTGCTCGCCGATACCCTTCGCTCTGAAGCGCTCGCCGAAATAAACATGTTGGATGTGTCTGTATTCACTGAGTGCTTCATATCGGATGCCGTCTATGATTTTCAGTTGACCTATCTTTACGATGCACGGATCCCAGCGGCCACGACGGCCTCGCTCGAAGCCTACAGTTGGGAAGTAGAGGTCGAACATCATGCAGTCGAGCATACACTGCGAGAGGTGCAGGTCGAGGTTGTTCTCCTCCAGGAACTGCTTCACGCCAGGCACGTGGCGCTCCATGCCGCCGTCGTCCTTCTCGTCGTAGCCCTCCCATGTGCGCTCCCACTCGTAATAAGCCTGCTCCCAGTAGTCGGGGCCGATGCCCTGCAGCCGCTTCTTCGGACGGTTCTCGGGGGCTATCTCGGTGATGGGCTTCAGCGGATCTTCACCGGGGGCGGCAGCGGGGTCAATGGCCATATCGCCGCCGTACTCGTCCTGCTGCTCTCCCTTGCGGGCCTGCTCGTAGCGCAGCCGCAGATTGAAGCCTGCGTGCTGGAACTCGCAGTAGGTGTCATCCTCAAAGTGGTACATCAGCCTTACACCCAGTCCCGTGGCCAGGTCGGCCAGGTAGCGCAGCGGCGCGGCGGTATAGGGACTTGCCTTTGCCAGCGAGTAGATGACACCGGGCAGATTGTCCTTCGGTCCCCACTTGATGTAGCCGCGACCGAGGGGTTTGCCGTCGGGTCCGCTGACGGGTGTCGGCAGGGAGTCGGTGCTGTCGAACGACCATGCCACCTGCGACAGCGGGCCGTTGCTCAGCGAGCCACAGCCCATGCCTGCGGCCATCGACTGCGCCTCAGTGGCCGACGGGTCGCGGTCGCCGAGTGAGAGCGAGCGCACCTTGCCTTTGAGTACGTCGAGTGCCACAAACCCGCGCTCCCGCAGCGAGCGGTCGAGCTTCTGATATTCTGAGAAGGTCTTCGGGCGGTGTATGATGCTGTCCGAACCCATGCCTTTGTTGTTCTTGTGCTTAGCCATAATGTGTTGGATTTTTGAGGTGAAGATAGGGGTGAAAGGGCGGGAAATCAAGGGCAGGGAGATGGCTGATGGATAATGGAAGATGGCTGATGTGTGCTGCACCCTACCCTACCTGAAAAATAAATTTGCCGAAATGCTTGCACGGTTCGGAAATAATGCTTATCTTTGCAGCGTCAAAATACAAGAGGGGCATGAAGCAGCAGCCCCGTAACAAGGCTGCTTATTTTATGCCCGTGCCATAGAGATATAACATCGGCGGCAACCGCGTGGGGTCATGGAAACATCCCCAAAGGCCTACCCTCTTGTAGCCTTGACAGCGCGTAGTGCCGCTATTTTTTAATTGTCAAAATACAAGAGAATTATGAGCAACATGAAGAAGATGCTGGAGAACCAGCAGAAGGTGAACGAGGCGGTGAAGACCATCACCAACTATTTCGAGGACAGTCCGTATGACACCGACCTGGAACTGATGCTCAACGCCACGACGCAGATTGTCGGGCTGATGGAGCTGGCCAAGCAGCAGATGGTTGTCACGCGCGGCATGGACGAGCTGACGTTCAAGACCGACGACATCTCGATATTCCTGCGCGTGGTGAACGAACACCTGAAGATGCTCCGCCCGTTTGCGATGATGGCCGAGGGCAAGGAAGTGGAGGTATAATAAGAAAAGGAGGAGAGAATATGCCGAAGAAAGGAAATTATAAACAAAGTATCGAAGAACTGGAAGCGGTTGCCAACAGATACGACTATCTACCTGAGTTCCGGAAGAAGGAACCTCGTATCTATGATGCGATACAAAGGCGCGGGTTGATAGATTCTCTTTGCAAGCACATGAGGCGAGGTCGTCCATTATCACTGACTAACGAGGAACTGAAGGAAATAGCTTCACATTATGACTTTATGCCGGAATTTCGCAGCAAAGAGAAGCATGCTTACGACACGATTTGCAGACGAGGACTTTTGGAGGAATACTGTTCCCACATACAACGTGATGACAGATCCACTCCCGAAGAAGTTCTTGCCGCAAAAGCGAAAAAATACAACACATTCCAAGAATTGATAAAGAACGACCATAACACTTATGCAATTATCACAGCACGTGGGCTTACCGACAAACTATGTGCCCACATGAGGCGAATAAAAAGATATAGATACAAGGAAGAAGAACTGGCAGAGCGGGCGCTTATGTACGATGACTTCCATGAGTTTTCGCAGAAAGAACCATCTGTCTACGCAGCAATTCTGGATAGGGGTCTTGCCGATAAGCTATGCGCCCACATGAAACGTCGAAAGAAGTACAAATACACTTACGATGAACTTGTGCAAATATCGTCAGGGTACGACATTCTGCAAGAGTTTTATAATAATGAAAAAGGGGCATACAAGGCGATAAAAAGACGTGGCCTTTTGCAGGAGTTGTGCGGGCACATGAAGCGGAAGGGAGACTGGCATAAGAGAAAGGTTTATGTGTTTACTTTCTCAGACGGGTATGCTTATGTAGGTCTTTCTCTTAACCCCGAGCGCCGATTCCTGCAACATACAAAAGATAAAAAATCTCCCGTTTATAAACATATCCAAGAGACAGGAACTAAATATGAATACAAAATATTAACCGACTGGCTTGGCGCAAACATTGCTGGGGAAGTGGAAGAAAGTTATATTAGAAGATACTCCGCCGAAGGTTGGAAACTGCTGAACAAGGCAAAGGGTGGCGGGCTTGGGTGGTCATCTATCGACATGTCGCACGATAAGTTAAAGAAGGAAGCTGCGAAATACCATACATTTGAAGAGTTCCAGGAGTATTCTCCTTATTGCTATTACTATATGCTTGATAATGGAATGCTTGACACATACTGTAAGCATTTAAAACATAGCAAAGATTACGCAGGGAAAACTATAAACGACAAGTTGGAGATAATCGCCGGCTGCAAGACGCGCATGGAGTTGAACAGGAAATCGGCTGGCATCTATAAGTGGGCGAGAAAGAACGGACTCCTTGATAAATACTTCCCAAAGAGAGTACCAGCAAAAAGGAGACGCAGTTATACGGACGAGGAAAGGATCTTTATTCTCAAAAGTTGCAAGAACCGGCGCGAGCTGGCTATAAAATACGGTGCTGTCAACGATTGGGCCAAAGCTAACAATTTGTTAGATAAGTATCTTCCAGTGAACGGTAAATACACAGATGAAGAAAGGATGGAGATTATTAAGTCTTGTAGTTCGCGTTCAGAACTACGCAAGAAATCATCAAGCGTATATTATTGGCTTAGAGATAATGGACTACTGGATGAATACTTCCCTTGCCAGCTTAAAAGATTGACCAACGAGGAACGTATTGAAATATTAAAATCGTGCAGGACAAGGACAGAACTAAATGAGAAGTACCGCTTTATCTACGTATGGGCAAGAAAGCATGGATTGCTTGATATATATATTCCCGCACAAAGTCCTCCTACCTCGGTATCACCAGATTCTTGAACCGTCCGCGTAGCCCGCCGCCAATCTTGCGGTTGTTCTCGGCCCCCACCTTGATGCCTATCACCAGGTCGTCGAAGCAGTCGGTCAGGTCGGTGCGCTGGGCCAGCGGTCCGGCCACGCCCTCTTCGCTGGCGTACTTCTCCAAGTGCTTGTCTTTTTTGAACGTGCCAGGCACTACGGCGCAACTCGACAGGGCGGCCTGAAGGTTCTCGCATCTGTTAGCTTCCTTGTTGATGTATATGGCGGGCGACTGGGTAAAGCTGAACATGTCGTTAATAAGCTGGTATTTCCTTTCGTGTTTCCACACGGGGAACTCCGCAGCGCATACGGAGAACCCGTAGCCCTCCAGTTCGCGGATGACCACCTTGTCAAAACGTGAGTCCTCGCTGTTCTCCACGGCATAAGCCGTTGCGCCGCCTTGGAAAATCGTTGGGGTGTGATAGAATATCACCTGTGCGCCGCCGCTCTTGCCACGGTTGCGGCGCAGGTAGGGAGCGTAGTATTCGGCGAATTGCTTCACCAGTCCCATCAGTCGAACCGGTGCCTGAACCCAGAACTCCTTCATCACCATGATGGATGGCTTGCCCTGATACATGCGAGTTTGCGCCACGAGCAGGAAGTTGGTCCTGGAGCCGGCATCAATGCTGATGCAGAGCGGCGACTGGTAGTCTACGTCTAAGTCGAGGGAGCATCCCCTGCCGTCGCGCTCCAGCTCGTCGAACTGTAGTGCCTCATAGGACACGGAGGTTGGCCAGTGCTGCACGTCGAGGGCTTTCTTGTTGTTCACCACATGCAGATAGCGGTCCATAATCAGTCCCTCGGCATCGGCACTTTCATAGAGGTTGATGTCCGAGAAATTGCAGTAGAAACCGTCGGCGGCATTACCAGGCGGTTGACCGAGGATAGTCAGGCGGTACTGCAGGTCGGTCAGGCTGCGCTGCTGTAGTCTCAGCCACGCCTCTCCACCGAGTAATGCGGCATTCTCGGCTGACGAGTATTCAAAGAAGGCACAGCTGCTGCCCCTGAGTTGGTGGAGCTTCTTCAGATACTCCGGACTCTGTGCCAACTGTGCGGCCAGGTGTGGCGCGGTCTTCTCCAGATAGCGAAGTTCTGAGAGCATTTCTATCAGCTGACTGTTGACCGTCTGCGATTGCGCTTCCAACTCCTTCGCGTCTTTTTCCCACTCTCTCTGGGCGGTCACCATACCCCGGTCGCTGATCCAGAACTGCGACAGCCAGAATGGGTTCTGGGCACTGCGGGTCCCGTAGCCCCATGCGTCCTTCCTCTCGGTCTTACTGGCCGATGCCGGCATGAAGTCGCCGCGCAGTGTAGGCATCAGTTCCTCCTTCACTCGCTTCCAGGGAAGATATTTCACCTCGTCACCCTTCAGCGTGGCCAGATTAAGGCCGTTACCACTGCCTCGTACTGCCATCGACAGCATGATTTCGCAATAGCCTGTAACAAAGTGGATTACGTTTTCCCACACCCTCGGCTTGGCCAGTGGCATAGGCCATCGCAGCTTCGCCGGAGCCTGCCCACGGAAGTAGAATCGGCCTTCCTCGAAACCCAGTGTATTGAGCACTTTCAGCACGTTTGGCATCGTGCGAGTGTATATCTGCTTGGCACTGGCTCCCACGAAACCACCCATCTGCCGGGGCAGTCCGAGGAAGCACTTGCCTTCCCACACGCCGAGCAGCGAGGTCTTGCCGAAACCACGGGCGGCGCAGATGAACGTCGTGCGGGCCTGCCAGTTGTATATCTCCAGCTGTGCCCGGTGCATGTAAATCTTGTGCTCCCCGTCGCCCATCAGGTCAAGATAGCCTCCCTCCTGCGGTTTCGGATCTTCCACGTCTGGCAGCATCTTGCTCTCAAACTGGTCACTGCTCAGGTTCGGATTGGTTCCAAGTCTGCTCATGGCTGTTCTGTTTTTGTTCACGTTCCATCTCGTCAGCCTCGCGTTCGGCCATCATCGTGTTCACGCGGTCTTCGATGGCCAGACGCTTGCCATCCTGGTAGGCCCCGTACTTTTTGATAATGGCCAGCGCCTGCTGGTCGGTAATCTCCTCCTTCGTCGGGTCAACATCCGTTACGTTTGCGGTGACCACTGGCGGCAGGAACATCACCTTGCTCATATCCACGCGCTCGTCCTCCGGCTTGTCCAGCCCGGCCACGCCGGAGAGCATCTTGCCGCCCTTGTCGAGCGCGGCCACGTTGTCCGTTTCCGTGCCGATGCGTATCAGCCTGTCGGCGACATAGCGCACCTTTATCTCGTCTTGTCGCCGGGAGTTGGTCTGCAGATGGTCGATGACGAAGTCGAACAGCATCTTGTCCTTCTGTGCCGCCACGGTGACGGCTGCCGCGTCGCTGTAGCTGCCCGTCTGTTTAACCAGTTGGCGCAGCATCTGGTAGGCATCCAGCATCGGGTCCTTGATCCAAACCCAGTACACGTGCGCCACCCTTGCCAGCCGGTCCTTATGTTCTCGTCGCATATCGAGGTCCTTGATGGGCACCCCGCTCTGGAAGTGCAGCAGTGCCCCCGACATCAGCGATTGCGACATTCCTGTTTCTCTTGCCATCGTTCGTTTCTGTGTTTGTGTTGTTGTTTGTGTTGCCGTCTGTGTTCTCGTTCAGTATGCTGCGGTAATTCCGCAGCCCCTCTCATACCCCCAGCATCTGTTTCATCCTCATGGTGATATACTCCCGCTGCTCCAGCCCGTTCAGCCCGCCGTTGATGCGGCGCGTCACGGCCTTCACGTCGTCGCGGTCGGCCAGCTCGTTCAGGCCGTGCGTCTGCCAGAACCACATCGCGCTCTTGATGGCTCCCGGGAACTGCGCCAGCCACTCCGGATGGCTCATCAGGTCGCCCTTGCAGTGCTCGCTGTTGGCATACGACTGGTAGTTATCCCTGCCAGTCAACTGTA
>Ga0326511_10004748_pt1 | contig 10777 bp, 9 predicted proteins | sample 0_2496_0518_D_FD_203701 | JGI IMG/M metagenome (GOLD analysis project Ga0326511, IMG submission 203701) | Bovine rumen microbial communities from UC Davis, California, United States - 0_2496_0518 | ecosystem: Host-associated > Mammals > Digestive system > Stomach > Rumen | place: USA: California... | reverse complement strand
GTCGTATATGCCGGAATAAGCCGTAGTGGGGTTCAACTTAGTTATAATGGAGTCTCAAACGGGATTGTAATCCATGTTTCTATTCAATATACTAAAAATTCCGACACACCCTCATGAAAGTAGGTGATAACAATGAGTTTAACAAATGATCAGATTACTGCTCAAAACTTTAAAATGTTTTTTGATGAAATAAGACCTTATTTGAATGGAACTCCTCCAACATATGCAAATATGTTTAACCGGAGTGATCTTTATTCTACGGATGAAAAGATTGTAGGATGTTGGATTGATGGAAAACCGTTGTATCAAAAGACATTTTACTCTTCAACCTATACAAATGCTGAATGGAAGGTAATCGGAACGATTGACGATTTTGAAACTGTCGTAAGTGAATCCGGAATGATTGTGAATGTGACATTAGGTTTTCATCGGTATGCGTTAGGTTGTGGAGTTTATGATGATAATGATATGCATTCTGTTTTACAGGTGAATCAACAGGGTAAAGTTATTGTTTATGCGAGAAGAGTGAATGATGCATGGCAGGATGTTTATGTTACCGTCAAATACACCAAAACCACCGATACTGCTATTAAAGTAGGAACAGGGAATGACTACTCTACGGATGAACAGATCGTGGGTACATGGATTGACGGAAAGCCTATTTACCAAAAGACTATTGATTGTGGTTCTTTTCCTAATAATTCAGTGAAAAATGTTGCACATGGTATTTCTAACATAAAAAATGTTATTTCAATATCTGGTTATGCAAAGAATACAAATAATTCATATTGGTCAGATATACGTTTACTTAATGATTTATATCCTGATGTGAATACACAGGTGCTTGTAGATGCAACTAATATAATGATTAGTTGTAGGAAAAATGATAACGGAAATTCCGGTTGGTTACAATCTTATTGTACACTTCAATATACAAAAACAACTGATTAAAAATGAAAAACATTCTTGCAAGAATTTGGAAACTATCTTAGAATAACTATAGATACTAATGCCTTTGCTAAATTTATTTTAACAAAGGCATTTTCTTATAAAAAAGGAGAAAATAAATGTCTCAATTTCAATTTAAAATACTTACAGGAGTAGATTTTACTGCTTGTAAACAAAAATACGATAATATTGCTTCTAAAGATCCATATACTTTTTATTTATTAGATCATGGCGGTCATGGATATTTAGGAGATACTTTATTATTCGGTGGTGATAATAGTAGATTTCAAACGATAGCTACTAATGCTACTGCTTCTACTCTGTTACCAAATATGATGTATTTTGTAACGAATAGTATTACAGTTACAGATGGAACTACTCCAGATCCAGTAAGTCATTCTTTCTCAACAGGTTCTATATTCTTAACAGACAATAACAAAATAGTATCTGATTTTACATTATCCAGTTTCACTACTTACATGGCGAATTACATTGCTACAAGTGCAGATGTAATCCGTTCTGATAATGCTAATTTGGATTCTACATATGCTGGAAGTGATAGCACAATATTAACATCTGCTGCTGTAAAAGCATTAATTAATGCTAATATTAGTGCTCAAAGTATTCTTGATATATCGTTCTTTAGTGGTATTTCAGATGCTATTGAAATAACTTCTGCACATATTACGGCTGGAAAAATTACTTATAGATTTAATGGAGATTCTTCAGATTCTGAATATAATTTAACAGCCAATGATCACGAAGGTGACATTGGTATTATGTTTAAAATTCAGACTGGTCCAGAAGGTGAAGATGGAGATGACACTTGTACATTTATTAATCTCCATGGATTAATTAATTTATATGAACCGGATACTACTACACAAACAACACAAATTACTATTAGTAATGATGCTAATAATGCTAGTAATCATACGAAAAGAATAAAAGTAGAAGTAAATAAATCTACAGAAGCTAATATGGTTTCAAAAATATCTAGTGGTGTAGATAATTTAAAAGCTGGAAATGCATACGCTGCAAACGATTTATCAACAAATAAATTCATTACAGAAAAACAATTCGCAGAAGTAGTTGCAAATCTATTAAAAGATTATGTAAAATATTCTAGTGAATAAAACATATAGGAGTAATTGTATGGAAACAGCTACTGTTGTACAAATAATTCTTACAGTAATTGGTTCTGGAGCATTATTTTCATTCTTTCAGTTTTTAATTCAAAGAAGAGATAAAAAAGAAGAAGATACTACTCAGAAGCAATTAATAAAATTAAAGAATGAAATTATGACTGACGTTTATGAACGAGAGAAAAACAATCAGATAAGAAGTGAAATCAGTCAAAAAGCAATACAAGAATTAACTGATTTACAAGAAAGAAGTTTTAATCAGTTAATAGAAACTATCGATCAATTAAAAGAAAGCGATAGAAGAATAACAAAAGATATCGAAAGAATTGCTAATGGTCAGGACAACATGAATAAAGCATTAGTTGGTATGATTCATGACCAAATCGTTTCTACGACTGATCTTATTTCTCGAAGAGGGGCAATCACTCTTAAAGAAAAAACGTCACTTCAGAATATTTATGTACCATATCGTAATATGGGTGGAAATTCTGATGCTAAGACCGGGTACGAATATGTTATGACTCTGTCTGTTATTCCAGAAGAAGAAGCTATTCAGAGAGATAAGGAAGAAAAAGCAAGACAATTCAAAGATGTCTTTGCTACCGAACTTAATATGGAATTTAAAAAACAGTTCGGTACACAAATTGCAGACGCTCTTAATGATATAAAAATTGATACAAGTGATCTCTCGAATAACTTTGAAAAAATGGTTGCAGATTCATTAAATCATATTCGTGCCACGATCAAATCGAGAGAAGAAAATGAATATTAAGGATTATTATGAAACAATACTCTATCAGTTCTGAAGAAAAGATTAAACAAAAAGTAACTCCAGCCTTTGGGTTGGAGAATGTTTCTTCTATATTTATAAATAATGAATTACAAAAACTAGATGAAGATTATTCTATAAAAGATAATAGAATAATCTTTAATAATAATTTAGAGTCTCAAGATAAATTAGTTATTAATTATAATATTGATACTAATAAAAAATTAATAAGTAAAAACAGTTCTAACGGAATTATTAATTATTATAATTCTGATAATAAACTAAATGAAAATAATAAATATACGATTGGAATTGTAATTGATAAAGAATTATATGAATGGCAATTTAATTCCAAACAGAATCCTATGTTTGTATCTAATAAAAAGATATTTGAAGACATAGGAGAATTTATAGAAGGTTTTACAGAAGAATATATTAATAACAAGATCTATGATAATAGTCTTGCTGTTATTGAATTAATAGATGAACTTGCTAATTTAGAAGATCCTATTACAAACGTTACTTACGAGAAAGACGAGAATGGTTTTTATGTTTCTAAAAATAGAGCAGTTCAAAATTGGGTAAGATACAAAACAGATATTGATTTAACTCTTTCCAGATATTTTGGTATTTCTTATAAATATGGTTCTGAATTAAAAGAAATTGGAGATATCAAAATAGAAAGAACTGTTAAGTTACCATATATAGATAACTTATTAGAAATACTCAGAAAACAATTTGACGAAGCAGATAAAGTAATCCGTGGTACAAATGTAGTTGCTAGTGCTGTTAAAGCAGGTACGAAATACAAATACGACGATTGGGATAGAGATACTACATGGTAAGGTGATTAAATGTATACGTTTTCTACTAAAACAGGTTCTGAATTTAAAAATGTAGATATTGATTTAAGACATGAAATGGATGTCCTTACCGATGAATTTAGAATAAATGTCTTATACGTTCGTAATAATAAATTTGTAAAATGCAAATGCTTTGATGATCTTGACAGAACAGGAGATGCAAAATGTCCTTTTTGTCATGGCTCTGGATATTTTAATTCTATTCAGATGATACCTGCAATAGAATCAAGTAATTCTCCATATTCTTCTAATAATAGTATTGCTAAACTTAAAATAGGAATTACAGATCAGAAAAACGAAGTTTATTATTTAAAACAACAATATAATCCAAAAGAAAGAGATTTTATTCTTAAAGTAACATGGGATAAGGATCAAAATCCTATAGACGTTGTTAAAGTATTAGAATTAATAAATATTTGGGATACGAGAGGAGATAACGGCAGAACTGAATTATTTGCATGTCTTACTAATAATAGAACAGATCTCGTAACTCCTTTCTCTGAAACAGTAAAATCTCTTCCTAAAAAAGCTATTGCTGAATTATTAAAAGGTGGTAAATATATATGGCCCGTCTTAATTCAAACTTAACAAGTCAAACAACAACATTAATACGGACTATATTAAGTGATTCTTTACATGGTAAAAAAATATATCTATTAGGTTCGGCAGAATATGGACCAACCAATGAGCCTATAAGAATCAAATCAACAGTTGGTTTATATAATAAATTCGGAAAAGTTGGAACATTAATAGATGCTTTTCATGAAATTAAATATACCACACAAGAAAACGAAGTATATTTAGTTAAGACAACCGGAGAGCATGCAACAGCATATCTAAATGTTAATATATTAGATGAAGAAATTATAAGCAATGGTTTTATTATAATGTCTTCAGAATCTAATGAATGCTATAACGATATTAAGATTCTAATCGATATAAATTCTATTACTGTTATTTTTCCAGACGATTTTAATGTTCCGAACCATGAGATCACTTATAATTTTGATAAATATTTTACGATAGAATTATTAGCAAATGCTATTAATAAAGATACAAAAAATAAAAGAAGTTATTTATATGCAACGTACACAGTAGATCCAAACACAAGATCTAAAGATGCGTTTTTTGTTTGTAATCCAGACGTTGTTAGTTTGTATGGCGGACAATGTGGATTAAATTATTCTAAAAATTTATTATATACGAGTCTTACAAAAACATATGATATATTAGAATCTCTGCCAATTGATATTATTGTTCCAGTAGATGCATTCTTAGATGATTTATATCCAGATGATTCTGAAAATCAAGAATGGCAATATAATTTAAAATATTATCAAACAACAAAAGATTATTTAACTCCAAATACATTTGGAGAAATGAGATCCTTTATGGATCAATTAATTAATTTCTGTGTGAATCAACTAAACTTTGGAATGGTCACAACTGGCGTAATAGGATTTAATCCGATACATGAATGGACTTCGAATTATTTATATGAATCAGATGAAGTTGCTTTAATGTATAAGCATTGCCTAGAATATAATAGAAGCATTTGTGATAATATTAATTATAGTTTCTTAGTTTCAGTTGTTGCAGGTGATATAGGATATAATAAAAATCTTATTATTGACAATGGATATCTTGCTTATGCAGCATTTAATGCTTCTATTCAAATAAATGTAAGTAATACTAATAAAAAGATTTCGGATAATTTAAGATTATATAACGAGTTCTCAGAAGAAGTTCTTGCTGATCTTGCAGAAAATGGTATTGTTACATTTAGACATAGTCCATTACTTGAATCTGTAGTTGTTTATGATGGAGTAACAGCAACTACACATAAAGAATCTCCGCTAAGATTATATTGGAATGTTCGGATGGTTCAAATGTGTATTTCATATTTAAATAGATTATATCAATTTTACGTAGGTTATAATCTTCAAGAATTAATTGAACAAAAAATCATAAATCAAAATACAGAAAGTATTCTGTCAACATTAGTAGCGAAAAATATCATCAATTCTTATAAATACAGTTTCGAACCGGACTATAAAAAAGGAACTTTAATAGTAAACTTAGATTTATTAACTAATTATATGATTAAATCAATAAAAATAAATTCTGTTATTAATGTCAACGTAGAAGAATAGGAGGATAAAACCATGAACGAAGAGAAAAATGAACAGCAGCAACAGCAGCCAGAAGTATCCCCGGAAACATTAGAACAGTTATCTAATAATAAAGGAGACGATTGAAATGGGATTTACAAATAGTCCATTAGTTTCTTATACTCAACTCTCTCCAAATAACTCTGGTCAACGTACACATGAGATAGATCGTATTACTCCTCATTGTGTTGTTGGTCAATTAAGTGTAGAAACACTTGGAAGTATTTTCGCACCAACTTCAAGACAAGCCTCTTGTCAATATGGAATTGGTTCTGATGGAAGAGTTGGTATGTATGTAGAAGAGAAAAATCGCGCTTGGACTTCCTCTTCGAAAGAAAATGACCAAAGGGCTGTCACAATAGAATGTGCTTGTGATAAAAATCCACCGTATGCGTTTAACGATACTGTATATAATAAATTAATTGATTTATGTGTGGATATTTGCAAACGTAACGGCAAGACTATTTTATTATGGTTCGGAGATAAAACAACTACTTTAAATTACGTACAAAAACCAAATGAAATGGTATTAACCGTTCATAGATGGTTTAAGGCGAAATCTTGTCCGGGCGATTGGTTAATGTCTAAAATGACAGACTTGGCTACAAAAGTAAATTTAAAGCTTGGTGCTGCCGGAGCACAAACTCAACCAACTGAACAAAAAGTTGCTCAGCAAGAACAAAAGCAAGTTCAACAACCGGTACAGCAAACGACTCAAAATACTTCTGGTACTATGTATGCAGTACAAGTTGGAGCATTTAGAAAGAAAGAAAATGCTGAACAACATGTAAGGCTAGTTAAATCAAAAGGTTTTGATACTCTTATTAAAGAAGTTGATAATTTATATAAAGTACAGATAGGAGCATATTCTACTGAACAAAAAGCAAAAGAAGTTGTTAACTTAGCAAAATCCAAAGGGCTTAGTGCTATCATTTCTAAAATAAATATTAAAAAGAATGATACTGTTAATAATAATATAAAACTCGGTGATACTGTTAAAATAAAAAAAGGAGCGAAGACTTATACGAATGAATCTCTTGCCTCATACGTATATGATTGGAACTTAATAGTAAAAGAAATAACAAAAGACCGTGTTGTTGTTACTTACAATGGAACAATAATAGCGGCAATGAGAATATCAGATTTAGTATTAGTCGAATAATAAGATGGAAGAATTATCAAATTTAATCGTTATAATACTATTTGAATGTATCGAAATTCTCATATTATCCATTATTCTTACAATTATCGCAGCGGTAATAGCAAAGATAATAGAGAAATGGTAAAAAATAAATAAGGAATACTAATATGACTAACGAAGAAATTTATAATCAGTATTTTAAAAACTTAGGTGATGTAGAAAAAGCATCACAGGCTATTATTACAAATCCTAATCAAAGAGTTTTTAAAGAAGATGCTGGTCGTATTCATGTTGAAGAAAAAGCCCTCGGTACTGACCATGAAGTAAGTTATTATAATAAAGCAGATTCAAATAATATTTCTAATATAGAAGCATTAGCAAATATATTAAAAGAATTATGTAATGCTGCTTGGGGTCAAGACTGGGGCGAACTTTCTTTGGATTTTGAAACCGGCGAAGATAGTGCTAATATTATTCTTCCACAAATACTAATCGATACTAATACAAGAGATATTACTGAAGGATTTCCATTAAAACCAGTATTAATGGATATTCAACAAGAAAAAGATGGTGAAGGTAAAGATACTGGAGATTCTTTTTTAATATACCGTCAGTGGTTCGATTCTAACGTAGAATTTGATATATATGGTCATAATAATAAAGAATGTAGAGAACTTACACGGAGATTAGAAGAACTATTATTAGTATATGCAGGCTATCTGAAACGTAAAGGATTAGCTGAAATATTCTTTTTAAGAGAAATTTCTCCAAAAAGTTCTCTTAATTTTAGCGAAAATGTACCAATGAGGTGTATATTATATTATGTAAGGTTTGAAAGCATAGTACCTGTAAGGGTAAGCTCAATCAACCAAATCAATGCTAAAATTGGAGCTAATCAAGTTACTTCTACGAAAGTTAAAGCGTTGCTCGAACAATCAAAAGAAAGTAATAGAGATATGATTGAATTAGATTTCTTTGATGGTGACAACGGTATAACTTATGAATAAATTAAAAGGAGGAAAAATTAGATGGCTGTAACAAATTTATACTCAAATCTCCCTGGACATCTTGTAGAGTTCAAGGATGGCGGATTACAGTTAACATCGACAAACATTGACACTAGCTCTACTAAGAGTCTGTTGATTCTTGGTACTGCTACAGATGGCCCAATCAACGAGCCTGTCAAGATCGATAGCGTAACTGTATCTCAAGTATTTGGTAAAGAAGTGAACGAAGACGGTTTTCCGAATGGCGCTACTTTAACTAAATACGCAAAGCAGGCTTTCAAGAATGGTTTTGACGATGTACGTTGTATGAGAGTCACCGGTTCTCAAGCGTATACCGAAATTACCGGAGAGGAAACTGTTAGCTATCGTGACGCTGATGGTGTTGTCTCTTCTGAAGCTGCTAACGATGGAAAGATCGTAGGCAACCAAGAGCTTAACGTTGACTTTGTCGGTGATACTACTGGAAGCAACGCTATGTTCTTAGTAAAAGCTGCAAACGAGGAAGATTACCTTGTCATCAAAGAGCATGAAGGTCAAGCTGACGAAGATGCTAAGTATGGTCTTGGTGATTCCAGCAATGGTTATGTTGAGTGGCATCCTTTCAAGGGTTTCACCATTAAAGAGAATACATTCTCCAGCATTTCCAGCATTCGTCTTCATTCTAAAGGAATGCGTTTCTTAGGTGAGCTTGAAAGCCCATCGAACAAACTTGTAAGATTTAAAGAAGCCGAACTTACAGTTGCTGTTACTACGGAAGACGATGTAACAACTGTATCGGCTACAAGTGATGAAAACAAGATCGATGTTTCCGAAGGCGTATCCATCTTTACAGATGTTAAAGAAGGCGACGCTGGTGTGAATCATAGCATTTGCAGTTATCTGCCGAATCTTTTCGCTGATGGTGCTCACTTTACAGAAGTTACTGATAAAGGTAGCTTCCAAGTACGTACTGAGACTGATGTTCTTACATCTGATCAGTATGTTATCAGTAGCATCGATGCTGAAGGTAAGATCTTAGTTACCATTACAGATGAAACCGTTCTCTTAAGCAACGGCGATAAGATCTATGTGAAGTATTATCCATATGAGACGATCACTATTGATACTGAGATTGCAGTTCCAACAGACCCGGCTCTTATTGGAAAATCTACACTGGATATTAGCGCTATGCGTGAGAAGAGAAACGCTAAACCTCTTAGCGTAAGCATTAGCGTAGGCAACACCTACTCTAAGACTTATACGATTAGAGACGACAGCGTTACGGTTAACGTTATCAATAACGGTACTGCATCTGACCCTGAGACGATCTCTGTTGAGCAGTTCAGGGCAGAAGTTGGTATTACTGAAAACGAATTAACCATTAAGAATACCGTTGGTATTCCGGTCGGCGCTAATATTCAACTTACCTACAAGTATGAGGAGCCTGTAAACTCTGACCTTAAATTAAAGGTTAAATCTCAGTGGGGTGGTTCCAAGTACAAAGATGCAAAAGTACAAGTGCTCAAAGTTAATGATAACGGCGAGACCTTTACAGAGATTGTCTTTACAAGACCATCTTTCCAGAACCTTACTCCGAAAACTTTCTCTTATTCTTCGAAATATTACAAGACCGTTGATGATCTTGTTCTTGCAATGAAGAATGATCTGAACAACTTAAACCTGTTCGATATTGAGATCGTAGAAGGTGAAGGAACAAACTCTCTGGATATGCTGGTCGCAACAGATGAGAAAGCATTTGATCAAGGTGGCGATGATGGTATCAAAGTTACTAATGATGAAATGTTCAAAGCTCTCTCTGGTGACAGGTTTACTGTTGCTGATATCGGTACTCCGGTATCTCAGTATTCTACAGCAATCGTTACTGCTGATATGGTCGGATATCTTAAGACTCAGGGTGCTTACCAGATTCTTGAGAACTACAATGTAGATTATATCTATCCGGCAGGTGTGTATGCTGATTCTGTTCAGAACGTTAATCCATACTCTGACTTCCAGAAAGAGTTAGCACTTGTTTGTGCAGTATTAACGTATCGTACAAAGATGACTCATGGATTCATCGATGTAAAACCGAATAGCAATACTACTTTGGTTGGTATCGATGCTTACGTGGCTAAGTTAATTAATGGTCATCAGAATATCTACTACATGACTGATGCAGAAGGCAACGTTCTTTACGATGCTGACGAGAAACCGATGGATATCGGTTGGTATACATCTGTTGTCGTTGGACCGGAACCTGTAATGACTTCTGATACACTCGGAACATATTACGGATCTCCTGCAATCGCTTATGCGGCTCTGAATGCTGTTATTGAGCCTCAGTCTTCGCCGCTTAATAAAGCTCTTCGTAACGTAAACGGTATCAAGTTCAAATTCTCTAACAAGCAGATGAATGCTATTACTGGTAGCAGAATGGTATGTTTTAAGCTTAAGAATGAAGGTCTTGCAACCGCTTCCTCTACTCCTTATGTAGTAGATGGTGTTACGTCTGGTGCTCCTAATTGCGATTATAGCGATATCGTGATTGTTAAAGTCATCACTGATGTTGTTGATCACATTAGGAAAGTTGCAGATCCGTTTATCGGTGAGCAGAATACTGTTGAACAGCGTAATGCTCTGTCGGCGCTGATCTCTAAGAGATTATCGAAGTTAGTAGAAATTGGAGAAATCCAAAGCTATGAATTCGAAGTGAGTGCTACGATTCAGCAGCAACTGCTTGGAGAAGCATCCATT
>Ga0326511_10004747_pt1 | contig 10777 bp, 8 predicted proteins | sample 0_2496_0518_D_FD_203701 | JGI IMG/M metagenome (GOLD analysis project Ga0326511, IMG submission 203701) | Bovine rumen microbial communities from UC Davis, California, United States - 0_2496_0518 | ecosystem: Host-associated > Mammals > Digestive system > Stomach > Rumen | place: USA: California... | reverse complement strand
AGTGACGACTTGCCACTGCCACTCACACCGGCGATGACCACCAGTTTGTTACGTGGAATCTTCACGTCTACGTTTTTCAGGTTATTGACCCGTGCCCCTTTTATCTCGATACAATCACTCATGCGTATGCTTTAAAGTTTAGCACGCAAAGGTACGAAAAAAAAGTGAGCCAACCAAGCGTCAGCTCACTTTTATATATAAATAAGGTGTGAATTACAGGATTGTCTTCACAGCCTCCAGCATACCCTTCTCCTGGATGAGGTCGAGGAACTGCTTCACCATGGTGTTCAGACCCTGGATCTTGTTGAGGTCCTCCTGCCAGATGAACTCAGCACCGAGTACACCGTCCGTTACCTTCTGGGTGTCACCGGTAGCCCACAGCTCCTTCAGCAGGTCCATGATCTTCTGGTCGTCGTTAGGAACAATCTCGGCACCATCGGCACGCTTGCCACCCTTATAGTAAGTGATGATAGCGGCAAGACCGAATACCAGACCCTTAGGCAGCTCGCCCTTGCGCTCCAGATAGGTCTTCACGCCGGGGAGGTCGCGAGCCTGGAACTTCGGGAAGCTGTTGAGCATGATGCTCGTTACCTGATGGTCAACGAATGGGTTGTCGAAGCGCTCCAGTACGTCGGCGGCAAACTTCTGCAGCTCGTCCATAGGCAGGTCGAGGGTCTGCATCAGCTCGTCGAACTGTACCTTGTGGATATACTTGGAGATAACCTCATGGTTGCAAGCGTCACGAACGATGTTCACACCACTCAGATATGCAACAGGTGAGAGAACGGTGTGCGGACCATTCAGCAGGGTTACCTTACGCTTGTGGTATGGCTCCTCTGAAGGAACGAACAATACGTGCAGTCCTGCCTTGTCTGCGGGGAACTCCTTGGCAACTTCCTTCGGAGCCTCGATAACCCACAGGTGGAAGTTCTCTGCCTGAACGACGAGGTTGTCGCGATAGCCCACTTTCTCCTGAATCTCAGCAATCTCCTTGCGTGGGAAGCCGGGAACGATACGGTCTACCAAGGTAGCATAGACACCACAGCACTCGTCGAACCACTTCTTGAAGTCTGCGGGCAACTGCCACAGCTCAATGTACTTGTTGATGCAGTCCTTCAGTACGTGGCCATTGAGGAAAATCAGCTCACAGGGGAAGATGATCAATCCCTTCGTGGGGTCGCCGTTGAAGGTCTGATAACGACGGTACAGCAACTGCACGAGTTTACCGGGATAAGAAGAAGCGGGTTTGTCGTCCAGCTTACAAGCGGGATCGAAAGCAATACCAGCCTCAGTGGTGTTAGAGATGACGAAACGGATCTCCGGCTGGTCAGCAAGTGCCATGAAAGCATCATTCTGAGAGTAAGGGTTCAGTGCACGGCTGATCACGTCGATACGCTCCAGCGTGTTGACAGGCTGACCATTCTCACGACCCTGCAGGTTAACGTGGTACAGGCAGTCCTGACCATTCAGCCACTCAACCATACCTTTGTCGATAGGTTGTACGACAACAACAGATCCATTGAAGTTGGTCTTCTGGTCCATGTTCCAGATAATCCAATCAACAAAAGCACGGAGGAAGTTTCCCTCACCAAACTGAATCACCTTTTCAGGCATAACGCTCTTAGGCGCAAAATGTTTGTTTAACGGTTTCATAATATTACTAATTGTTTGTTTTAATTGATTTGTTTTATGTCGTGCAAAGGTAGTGCTTTTTTTCTTTATCACCAAATATTGGCAAGAAAATTTGCAAGCATCAGAATTTTATATTATCTTTGCAGGACTATTGACATCAATTTATGTTAACATATAATAATACATTGCTAATCTTATGAGCCAAAAAAGAGTTTATACCTTTGGTAACGGAAAAGCTGAAGGTAACGCAAAGATGCGTGAGGAACTGGGCGGTAAGGGTGCAAACCTTGCTGAGATGAACCTGATTGGTGTTCCCGTTCCTCCAGGTTTTACAATTACAACTGATTGCTGTAACGAGTACTATCAGGTTGGTCAGGAGAAGATTATGGAACTCCTGAACGATGATGTGATGGCTGCCGTTAAGCATATCGAGGGTCTGATGAACTCGAAGTTCGGCGACAAGGAGAACCCACTGCTTGTCTCTGTACGTTCGGGTGCCCGTGCCTCTATGCCGGGTATGATGGACACCATCCTGAACCTGGGTCTGAATGACGAGGTTGCCGAGGGTATGGTGAAGAAGACCAACAATCCTCACTTCGTTTATGACTCTTATCGTCGTTTCGTCCAGATGTACGGTGATGTCGTGCTGGAGATGAAGCCCGTGAACAAAGAGGATATCGACCCGTTCGAGGAGATTATCGAGAAGGTGAAGGCTGAGCGTGGCGTGAAGCTGGACAAGGACCTGAGCGTTGACGAGTTGAAGAAACTCGTTCAGTTGTTCAAGGCTGCCATCAAGGAGCGCACCGGCAAGAGCTTCCCCGACGATCCTATCGAGCAGTTGTGGGGTGCTATCTGCGCCGTGTTCCGTTCTTGGATGAACGAGCGCGCTATCCTGTATCGTAAGATGGAGGGTATTCCCGACGAGTGGGGTACAGCTGTTTCTGTCATGGCGATGGTATTCGGTAACATGGGTGACACCTCTGCTACTGGTGTATGCTTCAGCCGTGACGCTGCCAATGGTGAGAACGTGTTTAACGGTGAGTATCTTGTCAATGCTCAGGGTGAGGACGTTGTTGCCGGTATCCGCACACCACAGCAGATTACCAAGCTGGGTTCTCAGCGTTGGGCTGAGCGTGCTGGTATCTCTGAGGCTGAGCGTGTTGCCAAGTATCCTTCTATGGAGGAGGCAATGCCTGAGATCTATGCTCAGCTGAATGGTATCCAGGAGAAACTGGAGGAGCACTACCGTGACATGCAGGATATGGAGTTCACCGTTCAGGAGGGCAAGCTCTGGTTCCTCCAGACACGTAATGGTAAGCGCACTGGTGCTGCCATGGTGAAGATTGCCATCGACCTGCTCCATGAGGGTAAGATTGATGAGAAGACTGCTATCCTGCGTTGCGAGCCTCAGAAGCTCGACGAGCTGTTGCACCCTGTCTTCGACAAGAAGGCGCTCTCTACCGCTAAGGTGATTGCACAGGGTCTGCCCGCTTCTCCAGGTGCTGCCTGTGGTCAGATCGTGTTCCATGCTGACGATGCTCAGGAGTGGCATAAGGATGGTCATAAGGTGGTTCTCGTTCGTATCGAGACCTCTCCTGAGGACCTTGCCGGTATGTCTGCCGCTGAGGGTATCCTCACCGCACGTGGCGGTATGACCTCTCACGCTGCCGTTGTGGCTCGTGGTATGGGTAAGTGCTGCGTATCTGGTGTTGGCTCTCTGAACGTAAGCTATAAGGATAAGACCGTAGAGATTGACGGTGTTGTATATAAGGAGGGTGACTATATCTCTCTGAACGGTACTACTGGTCAGGTATATGCCGGCGAGGTTCCCACCAAGGCTGCTGAGCTGAGCGGTGACTTCAAGGAGCTGATGGACCTCTGCGACAAGTATACCAAGTTGCAGGTTCGCACCAATGCTGATACTCCACACGATGCAGAGGTTGCCCGCAACTTCGGTGCCAAGGGTATCGGTCTGACACGTACCGAGCATATGTTCTTCGAGGACAAGAAGATTATCGCCATGCGTGAGATGATTCTGTCGAAGGATGCTGCTGGTCGTGAGAAGGCTCTCGCTAAACTGCTTCCTTACCAGAAGGCAGACTTCAAGGGTATCTTGGAGGCGATGGACGGACTGCCCGTGAACATCCGTCTGCTGGATCCCCCATTGCATGAGTTCGTTCCCCACGATCTCGCTGGTCAGGAGACCATGGCGAAGGAGATGGGTGTCAGCGTAGAGGATATCAAGCGTCGTGTAGACTCTCTCGCAGAGAACAACCCGATGCTGGGTCACCGTGGTTGCCGTCTGGGTATCACCTTCCCTGAGATTACCGCTATGCAGACACGTGCCATCCTCGGTGCAGCCTGTGAGCTGAAGAAGGAGGGTAAGAATCCTATGCCTGAGATCATGGTTCCGCTGATTGGTACACTCTATGAGCTGAAGCAGCAGAAGGAAGTCATCCTGGACGCTGCCAAGGAGGTATTCGCTGAGTATGGCATTGAGGTAGAGTTCGAGATTGGTACGATGATTGAGATTCCTCGTGCTGCCCTGACTGCTGACCGTATCGCTACTGAGGCACAGTACTTCTCCTTCGGTACCAACGACCTGACACAGATGACCTTCGGTTACAGCCGTGACGATATCGCTTCGTTCCTGCCTGTATACCTCGACAAGAAGATCCTGAAGGTTGACCCGTTCCAGGTTCTCGACCAGAAGGGTGTCGGCAAACTCATCAAGTATGCTGTGAAGGCTGGTCGTGAGGTACGTCCTGAGCTCCGTTGCGGTATCTGTGGTGAGCATGGTGGTGAGCCCAGCTCTGTGAAGTTCTGTGCTAAGATTGGCATGAACTACGCATCTTGCTCTCCATTCCGTGTGCCCATCGCCCGTCTCGCCGCCGCCCAGGCTGCTGTTGAGGAGTAAAATAACTCTGACATATTTAATAAAGGGACCTGTCCGTTTGGGCAGGTCCCTTTTTGGTCTTCAGAAGAAGGCTTCCGACGATTATTGACTAAAAACGTCGCATAATGTGCATCATTATTTTTCCTTAGCGCTTTAATTCATAGACATAAAACATGCAATTTTTATAATATAAATACGATGGGAATTTTAATGCAAATATTCATATAACATATTAATAATCAATAAATTACTATTCTGAAAACTCTAACAAAAGTTAACAAAAAAGTTTGGTCCAAGTATTAAATATGTTGTATCTTTGCGCCGTGATTAGTCGACGAATCATCATGTTTAACATTAAAAAGAATTGCGATATGATAATAACAGAAAAAGAAAAAAGTAAGGTCGTCTTGTCAAGCCTGTAGGAAAGACACTACCCCGAACTGAAATTAAAACTTTGGGACATTATTGGGACATATCACAAAGGTATGGGAACTGTTTCTCACACGAAAGACTATTGGGTAAGAGATTTTATGCCAATACAAATGGATGAGTATGTTTTCGTTAAGTTCGTTTATAATCCAGATTATCTTCAAGACAAGAAGAAGTACATTACAAATGTTGATAAAGTCATAAAAAACTGCCCATTTGCACAAAATTACGAAATTGTGGATATTCCGTTCGTCGTTGACGGAGGTAATATAGTATTCTGTAAAGGAAAGAAAAAAGGCAAAGAAACGGAATACGTAGTCATGACTGAAAAAGTTTTCAACGAAAATCCATCTTTCAGCAAAGAGCAAATAGAGTGTCTTCTTAAATGTGCTTTCCAGTCACCAGACTTGACAATCGTTTGGCTTCCATGGGATAAAGAAGATATCTTTGGTCACACGGATGGAATAGTTAGGTATGTTGGTATAAGTAAATCTGGCAAGCCTCAAGTATTGGTAAATCTGCAACTGTACGATGACAAGATAGCTCAAGAGATGTATTCATCACTGGCAAAGCATTTTGAAGTCATAGAACTCGAACTAAGCAAATATGATGACTTGAGTTGGGCATATATCAACAGTTTACAAACATGCGATTTCATTATCATTCCAGGACTTGGAGATGAAGTCACAGACGCGGAAACATTGGTCCAATACAAGCAACTATACCCCGAGTATGAAGACAATATCTATCAAGTGCAGATGCGAGATTTTATAGCAGAGAATGGTGGTGCATTGAATTGTCTAACATGGACAATCTATGAGAATTATCTTAAAGTATTAGCGAAATGTGCACGCATTCCCATAATAGATTTGGAAGATAATAAGAAAGATCAAATCAAAAACAAGATTGATGATATGCTTAAAACCAAATGTAAGCGATAGTTTTTCCGTTACCAATAGGGACAATGTCCATTTTTTAGTATATTTGCAAAATAAATCAAAAGAAATGAATCATGGAAAAAGTTTTCGAACTATTTAAGAATCCATTTGAAGGATTATCTAACTATGAAAGTATCCAAGATAAATGTGCAGAAATTGCACGTGAACTATTTAGCAACTATCATCTCGCATGCGGGAATGAAACTTTCCGTTTTGCAGAAATAGAATTCTATTATTATGATAGGGCAATGTATTTGAAAGACAAAAATCTAAATAAATGGCAAGAAGTGACATATCCTCGTGATAATTATCAAGGAGGACAGTTGTTTTATCATCTTAGCGGAATAGATATTTGCTTTGATAGTCATTATAAGAATAACGAAGGCAAATTTGGCGGAATTCTTATTAGGGCAATAAAAGATAATAGTGGTTTGATTATAGCTGGTCCTTTGAATTGTAAAGATGAAATATTGAATGCATGCAAGAATGAGAGTATGCCTAAGTTGATATATGAATCAGACGGGCAGGTCATAGAACCTGTACCAACTTATCGTTCATTGGGAAAAACTGGAACAGATAAAATACATGATAGATTGTGTTTCTTTGATGGAAGTATCGAGGTTGGTGATTGGAATCCCATAAAGGATAGGTTTTTTACAAGCAAAGGAACAGCAAAACCCTATAAAGGTTCATATGATACATCAAAATTTAGTATAAATAAATAACAGTTATGAACGCATGAGGACGTGCAGAATGTGTCGCAAAAGAGTCGCCAGTAGTTTAAAAACTCTGTAACTCGCTGATAAACAACATCTGTTAGCCGCCGCGCAGGCTGCTGTTGAGGAGTAATTAAACTCTCTGATATAATGAAAGGGACTTGTCCGTTTGGGCAGGTCCCTTTTTCTTTATGCTCAGACTTTGATACAAGATATATGATGTTAAAACAGAATCTTTCTTGGGAAATGTTTTGTGATTCTATTTATAATCTATATCCTTACACTGAGTAAAAATACTCACCCCACTGAGTAAAACTTTTAATTATGTACAAAAGAGCCGAATATCAGGTAATTACAAGTAGACTGAAAGAGCCGAGAAAGTTCATTCAAGTTGTGATGGGACCGCGTCAGGTGGGTAAGTCTACTGTTGTTAAGCAGGTACTTCAAGATTTGAATTTGCCTTATCAGCAGTTCTCTGCCGATAATGTGCCAGCCTCAAATACTGCTTGGGTATCATGTTCTTGCGAAAGTTAAAGTTACGCAATATTCACGGGAATTTATTAGAATTGACTAACTTTGCAACAAAGTTTAATCACACAGACTAATACTAATATGAAAAAAGTCATTGTAATTGACAACCTGACGAATGAAGCATAAGGGAATCATCTGCGGCATTCTGGCAGCTGTCTGTTATGGAACCAACCCGTTCGGAGCCTTACCGCTTTACGAGGAGGGTGTGAACACGTCGTCCGTACTCTTCTATCGTTTCTCCATGGCGGTATTGATGCTGGCTGTGATGTTGCTTGTGGAGCGTAAATCTTTCCGAATCAGCGGCAGAGAATTGAAGACGCTCGGCTCGCTCGGACTGCTCTTTGCTGCATCGAGCATCACATACTATCAGAGCTTTCGATTCATGGATGCCGGCATTGCCTCCACCATCCTGTTTGTCTATCCTGTGATGGTGGCTGTCATCATGGCTACATGCTTCAGAGAGAGGGTCACCGCTTCAACGGTTACGGCCATCATCCTTGCCTTAGCGGGCATAGGGTTGCTCTACAGAGGCGATGCAGGTGTGCCAATCAGTGCGACAGGTGTCCTTCTGGTCATGGTGTCATCGCTGACTTACGCCGTCTATATCGTGGTGGTTAATCAGTCGAGCATCCGCATGTCATCGTTGAAGCTTACGTTCTATGTCCTGCTGATATGTATGCTATCGTTGCTTGCCTATTCGTTCACCTCACCCGACTTGCATCTGATGTTGCCGCCGTCGCCGCGTGCATGGTTCTTTGCATGTTGGTTGGGTCTGGTGCCAACGGTTCTCTCGCTTGTCTTGATGACCGTTTCCGTTCATGAAGTGGGTGCCACGCCTACTGCCATCATGGGAGCTTTGGAGCCATTGACGGCGGTAGCCATCGGCGTGATGGTCTTTGACGAATCGCTCACGTTCCGTCTCGTGGTCGGCATCGTGCTCATCCTTTCAGCCGTCCTGCTGATCGTATTGGGCAAGAACTTCCATCTGCGTACAATCAGCCATACGATAACCGTCATCGTCAGAAAGACCTGGCGATGGAAATCATAAACTGAAGCCAGAATACTTTATCATGTGATAATTACCTCCATGGTCGTTTTCTGGATGCCCAGTCCCATGCTCTCGTAGAAGTGGCGTGCGCTGTCGTTGCCCTCCCATACGTTGAGGGTGATGTTATGGCAGCCGATAGACTTGGCATAGTCATGGACATGCTCATACAGTGCTTTACCTATGTGCTTGCCGCGTTCCGACTCGTCCACACAGATGTCATCGATATACAGCGTCTTGACATTCACCAGTAATCGGTGGTCTCTTACTTCATTGACCTGGCAGAACGCATGTCCCCGTATCTCTCCGTCGTCATAGACGAAGACGGGCATGCTGTCGTCGGAGAGCAGCGTCTCCAGTTCTTGCTCGTTGTATTTGGTCGTGTACGGCTTGAATAAATCGGGGCGTATCACATGATGCACCATATTGACCTGATGCAGCAGTTTGATGATACCCTTGATGTCTTTTGTGTTGGCTTTCCTAATCATGGTGCGAAGTTACTAAAAAAAGCGGAAATGCAAAAGCAATCTGCAAAAAAAAAGAGGGATATGCTGATTGTTAAAAAATATTACTACCTTTGCGGGCATAGTCATGAGAACTTTATTTAAGTAACTAATGTAATTAAAACAAGACAGAAATGAAAAGAAAACATCTAATTTTCTCTGCTGCCGTGATGCTCTTCGGATGTATCATCCTTGCAGCCTGTAGTAGTGATGACGACAAGAACAATGGTGGTCACGACGGACATCCCAACCAGAAAGCCAACGTTGCTATTTTATACTATGCCATTGGTGGTGGTGACCTTGATAATGACACAGAGTCCGACTTTGCCAGGGCTGCTTATCAGATGACTCAGGCATCGGGTTCTAACGTACGTTACTTCGTACAGTACAAGTACTCTTCACAGGAAGGGTACCAAAAAAACTTTGATAAGAATAAGAAAGGTGATGCCAACTGGAATTACCACATGAGCGGAAAGTATGGTCAGGTGTACCGCTATGAGCTGGCATGGGACATGGTCAACCCACAGATTTTCGACAATGAGGGTAATATCAACCTGAATACCGGTCAGTTGGCTTTCCCTGGTCTCGCCACAGCGCAGCCTTTCGCAGGCGCAGACTTCAGGATGTTCGATCCGCAGAACGTTGCCGACTTCATCCGTACCTGCATGCAGCAAGCCCCCAATGTGGAGTATTACGCACTCGTCTTTGGTGACCATGGCGGTGGCTTCAGCGTGACCAGCGATTATGACAAAAGCTCTCCGGCAGCCTCTGCTGCCATGCGTGGTGTGATGTACGATGACAACTTCGGTGAAGACCGGCCGTGTCTCACACCACAGGAGTTGGCTCAGGCACTCAATATGCTCACTGCTGCAGAGCGTGCCAAGATCAAGCTCGTTTATTACGACTGCTGTCTGATGAACACGCTCGAAGTCCTCGGTGAGCTTCACGGACTTGTTCCCTATGCCCTCAGCTCCAGCCATTCTGTTACTGCCGGTAACCAGGCTCTGTTTGTAGAAGCAATGGCAAAGGTGCCCACGCAGGGTGTTGCCACTGCCATATCAAAGTTTTGTGGCGACTTGCTGGAGTATCAACGCAAAAATTATCTGTATCTGAAGAATAATGGTTATAATACCGACGGTAACGAGCATTATGACTATAACCTGACGGATATCAGCAAACTCGACGCTGCCTTCGCTGCCTTGAAGAAAGTCACAGACTTCCTCGTAAAACAGGATGTCAGCAATGTCGACGCATATATCAAAGCAGCCTGTTCCTGCTATCAGTTCTATAACAAAGAGCCGTTCTACGATGTGGTAAGCTACCTGAAGGCTCTCAAGACCAATGTATTCCCCAACAATGCCGAGTACGCTGCTCTCTTACAGGAGGCAGAGACTGCTATCCGAGCTGCTATCGCCGGGCATGCCGACTACTGTTATGAGCTTGACCCCACGGGCAAAAGCGTGGGTCTGACCTTCAGCGTCACCCTGGGCTTTGATGCCAATTCCGTCAATATGATGTACAATGGTTCTAAATTCCTCTATAACGAAGCTGATGGCCGTGCATCCATCATGTCTACTATGGGTGGTGGACAAGGCATAACTGGTAATCCCTACTTCAACCATATTGTTGTCGACAACGGTGATGTCTGGACATATACCTGGATGGACAAGAACTACAAGCCTGATTTCTCAGAAGACTTCAAGTGGGTTAGTAACTCTTCATGGTTGGCATGGGCAGATTATTACAAGAAAACCTATTTTGACCAGAAGACAGGCTGGAGCCGCTGGTTCGCCAAGAACCCCGGTGTACCATGCGGCAATCCGCCACTCAATGATGAGAACGACTATGTCAGGGACATAGACTACCGAAAGTAATTCCAAATCCTCGAAAGGTGCCGCCTTTACTCCTTGAAGGCGGCACCTTCTTGTTTGTTCCATGGGGTGGAACATTTTGTTCCCTTGATTGTAACCTTTAATCGGGATGCCTCCTATCTCCTAAAAGGCACTTGGTGTCAATGACGATACGCCTTATTTCAACAATATCCGTAACTACTCAATCCTTCGTCTAAGGAAGAAGAATTGGGTTTT
>Ga0326511_10004746_pt1 | contig 10778 bp, 7 predicted proteins | sample 0_2496_0518_D_FD_203701 | JGI IMG/M metagenome (GOLD analysis project Ga0326511, IMG submission 203701) | Bovine rumen microbial communities from UC Davis, California, United States - 0_2496_0518 | ecosystem: Host-associated > Mammals > Digestive system > Stomach > Rumen | place: USA: California... | reverse complement strand
CCCTGTATTGTGCATGTCACAATGGTGGCCAGTTTGCGGCAAGCGCTGTTTGGCCAGCTTGCACATAATGGTTCTGAAGCGATAGTGGAAAAGACACCGATAGGCTGGGCTCTTATCAATCAGGAGCGCAGGATGTTGGAACTGTGTCCCGAGATAAAGATTCTGGCTGACAAAGTGATGCCTGATCATCATCACATGGTGCTTCAAGTACAACGGACGATGCCACGCAGTATCAGGGAGGTCGTTCGTGGATATATGCAGGGTTGCAAGTCAGAAGCACGCAGGCTGGGGTTTACAGCCCCCCTGTATGATGCTCCGCCATTCTATCGTGTTCTGACACATAAGGGTCAGCTGCATGCCATGATAGAATATGTGAAAGCCAATGCGGAGCGCGCTTGGCAGCGCAGGCAGAATCCCGAGCTCTTCCGTATGCATCGCAAGACCGGAGTGTGCGGGTTGCAATTCACCTCAATGGGTAATCATTTTTTGTTGGACTGGCCAGACAGGCAATTGTTGGAGATGAGCCGCAGTTCAGGCGAAGCCCAGATTCAGGAACGACTGAAGGAGGTGCTGGTAGCGGCACATAACGGCGCGGTGACCTACACGGCAGCAATCAGCAAGGGTGAGCAGAAGATTGCCAGAACTGTGCGCGAGCATGGGTTCCCCCTGGTGGTTCTGCTGAACGGAGGTTTCCCGGCAGAGGGGTCTCCGCAAGAGCGTTTCTACAAACCCGGCGGGACTTATTTCGAGGCATGTTCGAAAGGCAGGCTGTTACTATTGGAACCCGCCGGTCAGGCTTTCCTCGACACTTCCATACAAAAGGCAGTAGCAGAGACGTTGCGCCGAAAGGCAGAAGCGAGACATTGCAGTTATACCGATATTCCGATGGAGTCGCAACGGTACAGGTTTGTGGCCTTGAATGAGATGGGGCGAATGCTGGTGGAACGGTGATTGTGAAGGCGGAGATGCGGCGGATACAATCCGTCTATAACATACGGGACAAAAAAATTAGATACGACCATCAACCAAAAGATAAAAATGACACTTTTCCCAGATCGATAAATACGAACTATGACACAGACAAAGACCGCCAGAGAATTGCTGGCGCAGATAGAGAGCGATTTCTTCAAACGATGACGGGAGACAGGTTCCTGTCACCCTTTTCCGGGCCTTTTTGAATCAGAAAATGGCGGCAATGCGGTTTTCACAGTCGCTTTCGGCAGCAGTTTTGATATTTTTTCTCCCAAAATTTCTCTGTTTGGAAAATAATCGCTATATTTGCAGCCGATAAACCAATTGGCAAACGGATCAGAGAACCGTCCCCTGATCCAAAGCCAATCTATTAGATAAAGATATGACTACAGCAAGCGAAAGATATAGCGCGTTGAGGAAAGGTCAAAAACTACCCCCCCCCACCGACTTCGGATAGCGCAAATAACACTCTTATTAGCGAGGCTACTCCCACAGCCCTGCTGCACTCGGCATACGCCGTGCGTGGCAGGGCTTCGTCGTGTATATACGCCAAAGAAATATCGCCACAGCCCTACGTGTTTAGGGCAGTTGCGCAGAAAGTACTTAACGTACTTCGTAATGCATAAAATATTTGAATGACTGCCAAATGATATATGCCGCAATCTACAACTTGGAATTGAATACGCAACAAGCAAATAACGATTGTAAAAGGCAAGGTAAAAACTTAATCAGAAGTTATTCAACTTTGGCCGATTATGTAAGGAATTTGAAAAAGAACTGATAGAACAAAAACTAACCAACTTAAAAATGGCTGCAGCAAACATAAATGTAAACAAGCAAACAGTTCTCCAATTGTTGACAAGCGGACAAGAGGTTCCCTTTGTGATACCAGAATACCAGCGTCCCTACTCGTGGAGCGACGACGAGATATGCACATTATTTGACGATATATGGGGGTTCTCAATAGATCGTACACAGCCTAATGGTGCATCGAGCTATTTTCTTGGATGTGTTGTGTCTTACAAAGAGAACAACGAGCGTCAGATTATCGACGGACAGCAGAGAATCACTTCGCTGGTGTTGCTTCTCAGGGCAGTATTCGCCATGTTGGAGAATGAGGAAACCAAGTCGGATGAGGTTGAAAATTTCATTAGCGAGATTATGCCTGCTATATGGAAGAAGAACGAGATGACAGGCAAGGTGAACCGTCAGAAGATGTTGCTGCGTTCGGAAGTGGTGTCAGATTCAGGCAACGAACTGTTGCGCAAAATTCTTGAAATAGGAAAAGCCGATGAAAACGCTACCGACAACTACTCGAAGAACTTCAATAAGTTTATAGAGCTGTATTCAGACAAGGCGAAGAACAGCCCTCACCAGATATTCCAATTCATATTGGCTCTGCTTAAATACACTATCCTGCTACCCATCGATGCAGATGACCAGGAAACGGCTTTGACAATTTTCAATACCCTCAACAACAGAGGTTTGCCATTGTCAGATGCAGATATCTTCAAATCACACATCTACAAAAACCTTGATGATGCTGGGAAAAAGACTTTTATCGGCAAATGGAAGCAACTGGAACACGATTCTGCAAAAGTATCTGAAAGTATTCAGTCGCTGTTCTATTACCACATGTTCTATCTCAGGGCTAAGGAAAACGACGTTAAGACGACAACACCAGGTGTTAGGAAATACTACTTGGAGAAGAACAAGAATCGCCTTTCTGTTGAAGTAATTGATGACTTGGCTGAAAGTCTTCATTTGTGGGAGGTGGTCAACGGTCGTGATGCCATTGAAAGCGAGGCTTGGAGTCAGAATATGGACATCCGTAAAATCCTTGACTGCTTATCATCTTACTCCAACGAGTTCTGGAAATATCCTGCCTCTATCTTCTACATGCAGTATAAGCGAAGAGGGGATTTTGAGGATATCTTCCTGAAATTCCTTCGTAAACTGTATGTCATGTTGCTGACACGCTTTCTTGAAGCACCTACTATCAGTGCCGTCAAAGGTGATATTCTGAAGCTGAATGCACAGATCATCAATACCTATCATCCAGAATTTACAGTTGGTTTTGAAGAAAAGAAGGTCGAGGATGAGTATGAACAACAAGCAGAGAAAATAAGAACTGACAATCTGCTTATCAGGCCTAACAGAAAAGTTGAGCGTATGGTTCTGAAATTGTTGGCATATCAAGACGAGAAACAAGAAACCATGCTACCTAACTACTGGGAGATAGAGCATATATTCCCACAAACCTGGGACACCAAGTACTATACGCTGAATGAAGAAGACGCTAACGACAAGTTGGAACATATCGGCAATAAACTCCCATTGGAAAAGAAGCTGAACATTTCTGCCAGCAATAATTACTTCGATAAGAAAAAGGAGAAGTATAGAGAGTCTGGTATCGCTATCTGCAAGAAACTGGGATATTCATCATTGAACGAATGGTATCTTGGGAACATAGAACAGAACGATGAGAAGATATGTGTCCAACTGAAAGGGTTGTTCAAACAATGGGTAGATGACTACCAGCCCAAAACATCTGTCCAAGATGCTGCTCCAATCCCCACAGAAGAGGATTTGGCCATGATGAAAATACTAAGAGATAAAGGTTTAATTCCATAAATTACGATGCCGGTTTTAAATTGGATAGGAAAGGAGAAGGTGGTGACGCACCACTCGAAGGTGCCCTTTAGGACGCTAAGGCTGACGTATGGCTATACGGCAGAGTACGGACGCGAGGAAGGACTGTCGAGTGAGAGCGGCAATATGATAGTGTTTGGTGACAACCTGCAGAGTCTGAAAGCCTTGCTGCCACGGCTGGAGGGGCAGGTGAAGTGCATTTACAATGACCCGCCGTACAACACCGGCGAGAAATGGACGTATGCTGATGACTGCAACGACCCACGTACTCGCGAATGGATTAACAAAGTAGTAGGTAAGCAAGGTGAAGACCTGTCGCGTCACGATAAGTGGCTATGTATGATGTACCCTCGTCTGGTGCTGATGCGCAGAATGCTTCGTTCTGATGGAATCATCTTTATCTCGTGTGATGACAACGAGCAGGCTTCGCTGCGGCTGATGATGAATGAGATTTTTGGTGAGGACTGCTTTGTAAGCAATATCATCTGGCAGAAAGTGTATTCACCTCGCAATGATACAACTGGAATTGCAACATCTACAGATCATATTATTGCATATAGTAGGAGACCTAATTGGAATCCTTTCAGATTGGAACGTACAGAAGGGATGAATGCTCGATATGGCAATCCGGACAATGATATTGACTATTGGAAAAGTAGTGATGCAACAGCTCCCAATGCAGCCACTCATCAGGGAATGGTATATGCTATCCAAAACCCTTTTACAGGAGATATGATGTATCCACCAATTGGAAGATGTTGGAATGCAGAACAAGAAGACCTTCTTGAAATAATGAACAATTGGTGTAAATACGAATTAAGGGATTTGGGGGATGTTGACAAAAGAGCTACAGTATGCGGAGTTCCTTCTAATGAAGTGCGAGAAGGGGTGCTAGGTATCGTTCTGAGTGAAGATTTGGAAATATCTCGAAATAAAGCAAAGTCCGTTTATGAACGAGGACAATGGCCTTTATTTTGTTTTTCCAATATTGATGGTGGACTTAGGAAGAAAACCTATCTTGGTAATGTTGGAGATAGAGCTGTAACCAATCTTTGGCCTTTTATAGAGGTAGATAATACCGATGGAGCCAAGAAAGAACTTAAAGAGATTTTTGAGGGAGATGTTCCTTTCGACACTCCTAAGCCAACCCGTTTGATTGACCGTATTCTTGATATTGCCGTAGAGCCAGGTGATATCGTGATGGATTGCTTTGCGGGCAGCGGTACAACAGCTCACTCTGTGCTGAAAGCGAACCTAAAGGACGGTGGTAACAGAAAGTTTGTGCTATTAGAGCAAGACGAAGAGATTGTTAAGACTACCCAAGCAAGAGTTCAACGTGCCATAAGCGGTTATGCGTTCAAAGGCAACAAGACAGAGCGTCTCTTTGATAAGAAACTTAATGCCAACACCTTGAAGCGCATCACAGATTATTATAAAGATGCCAAACAAATTTATGAACAAGCAAAGGCATCTGGCAATTATACCGATGTTCACCAACCTACGGTGAAGGACAATAATCTTGTAGTAGAAGCCGAGAAATTCTATGACGGACATCGCGATGGCTTAGGTGGCAGTTTTGATTATCTGGAGTTGGGTGCACCCATCTTCCAAGATGGCACCAAGATGCTAAATGAAGAAGTGGGTGAATCAGAATTACGTCGCTATGTCTATTACACAGAGACTCACCAGCCACTGACTCAGACACGTTCTGAAGACTATCCTTATTGGCTCGATGATTATCAAGGCACAGGCTACTATTTCTATTATGAAGCAGACCAGCCCACCACGCTGTCGAATGAAACGCTGTCACAGGTGGTAAAAGGGCGTATGGATGGTGGCCTGATTGTATATGCAGATCTCTGTGAATTTTCTGATGAAGAACTGGAGCAGAGAGGCATTACGTTCCGTCAGATTCCAAGAGACATTCGTAGATTATAAAACGCAAGAAGATGAAGTTAAAGACCTATCAGAAAGAAGTGCTGGCAGACCTGAAAGGTTATCTGGAGCATCTGCGTAAGTCGAATGACTTGCGCGAGGCGTTCCGTCAGCACTGGCTTGACAAGAGTATAGACCCACATTCAAAAAACAATGACCTGTTGCATATATACAACAATACAGCAGCACCAGGCATTCCCAATGTGACGTTGAAGGTTCCAACGGCAGGAGGTAAGACCTATATTGCAGCCAATGCTCTGCCCATTATCTTTGACTATCTGCCACAAGAGCAACCTCATGTGGTAGCATGGTTTGTAGCCAGCGACTCTATACGAGAGCAGACTTTGCGCAACTTGCAAACCCCAGGTCATCCTTACTATGAAGCCTTACAAGGGGCAGGACGTACAGTAATGGTTGAAGGCAAAGAACAAGCTTTGATGGGAACAGGTCTTACCCCTATGGATGTTGAGGATCAATTGACTGTGTTAGTGCTGTCAGCTCAGAGTTTTGCCTCAAAGACTGGCGACGACTTGCTTTCATGGCGGCAAAATGCTTTCTTTGCTCAGTGGGACGGACACTATCACTATAGTACAGAACAACGCATAGAGGGGGCCGACGAATTGAGCTTAATTCAGTGGCTCTCGTGGCAGCGGCCTGTTTGCGTGGTTGACGAGAGCCATAACTTTGGTTCAGAGATGCGTACAGAAATGCTTCGCCTACTGAATCCTTCTTTTATACTGAATCTGACTGCTACGCCAAAACCTGAAAGCAATATTATCAGTTTTGTGGATGCAAGCAAGCTAAAGAAAGAGTCTATGGTAAAACTCCCTGTTGTGCTCTATAACATGGAGACGGTTGATGACGTGATTGCCAATGCCATACTGTGGCAAAATACCCTTGAACGACATGCCATACAAGCACAGAAACAGAACAACGGACATTATATCCGTCCTATTGTCTTGTTGCAAGTAGAGCCTCGCACAGGTCAGGAAAATGCCAACTACATGCTTGTGAAGCAGACTCTGTTAGATAACAATATTCCAGCAGAACAGATCAGGTTTAAGTTGGCAGAACCCCTGAATGAGTTGAAGGGCATCGACTTGCTGGCTTCAGATTGTCCTGTGCGATATATCATAACGGTAAACGCACTAAAGGAAGGTTGGGATTGCCCTTTTGCTTACATATTGGCAGCCTTGTCGAATCGTACGTCACCCATCGATGTAGAGCAAGTATTGGGAAGAATTCTGCGTCAGCCCAATGCCCGTCGAAGTAGCGACCCGCTATTGAACGAGAGTTATGTACTAACGTCTAAGCAAGATTTCCACGATGCTGCAGAAGCAGTTATTCAGTCGTTACAGAAGTCTGGCTTCAGCCGTCGTGATTATAGGTTGGCAAAAACAGAACAACCTAAAGTTAAGACAGAAGAGTCTAAGCCAGATTCTTCTACTCCAGAGCCTACATTATGGGGTAAAACTGGTGAAGCGTTGAATACCACTTCTGAGGGTGTTGCAGCACGGCTTGCTGCAGCCTCTGTAGAAAATGGTTCTTTTGAGGAGATTGCCATACAGCAAGCTGAGCAATACAATGAGGAAACAAACCAGCAGACAGACAACAGCGATATAAAGTCTATGATTAATACTTATCCTATGCGCCAAGATGTGAGTGAAGTTGCCCAAGCCATTCGCATCCCATTGTTCTCCATTGAGAATAAGAGTATTGACGAATTCTGTTCTGAACCGCATATTCTTCTGACGGAGGAAAAACTGAATAAGGACTTCAATCTGTTGGAGCAAGATACGAAAATATCACTAACAGATTCGCAGTCGGGTGTAGTTAGCATAGATTTGAAAGACAGTGGCGATGGGCAGTACACCCCCAAACGCACTACAGTAAACGAGTCTGTGCTAAACAGTCTTCGTCAGACGTTTGCATCCTTCTCGCCAGAAATGAAGCGAACGCAGTTGACGGAAATCATCGTAAATAAACTGCACTACAACAGCATCAAACGCCAAGACCTTGTAGAGTATGTTAAGCGTGCGTTGTCAAAGTATAATGGTGAGCAACTGTCAGACTTTTATCTGACATCGAAAAAAACGGCAGAAGTATTCAAGGAGAAGATAGATGACCTGATGGAAATCTACAGGCTGGGGCAGTTGAAACGATGGCTTTCTGCCCGCTATGTGCAAATGAAATGCTACTGGGAGTTCCCGTTGGAGCAGAATGTAGCATCGAAGTGGGATAGCGTTGACAAGAGTCTTTATATAGCAGAAGAACATGCCGGCACATTTGAAGAAGGTATAATGGCAAAAATTGCCGAAGAGGATAATGTGTTGTTCTGGCATCGAAACACTCAGAATAAACGCGACACCTTTACCATCAACGGTTTTAAGCGCCATCAGCCAGACTTTATTGTAGTATTAAAAAGTGGCGATGTGTTGCTGATAGAGACTAAGGGCAAGCCTTATATGAATGAGGATAGCAAGCGTAAGGCAGAACTTGGCAGAATATGGGAGGAATATGCTAACAGGAATGGCGGCAAGTACCACTATTTTATGGTTTACAAGGCTGAATATGGTGCTGAGAATGCTGTGAGCGTGGCAGAACTGATAGAACAAATCCGCCTTTATAAATAATAATGTCTGCCTATGATCATTGCCAGAGTTCTTCACTACATGAATTCAGATGAAGCAGCCAAGCTGAACTGGAAGCGTATGACCCACGATTTCAACGAGGCTTCTATTGATGCGTACATTGACATGCAGAACAATAGGCAGGATAAGTTATCCGTTTGCGACATGATTCTGACTGCATTGAAGAATGATAGCCAAAAGCACATTCATGAGGAAGAAATCGAGAATAAACTGCTGTTTATTCGAAAGACGATAGAGAATGGTGTCTATTCGCCTTACAGGGAGATAGAACGGCTCACGAAGGAGAACAACGTTAAAGATAAGCAGATAACGGAGCTGATGGCTCAGTTGGAGGAGGCAAAGGATGCCGGTGACGAACTGAAAGAAGCCGACCTGATAACAAGGATTGTGGAGCATTCTGTCAAGCTGGGCGTTGATGTAGCGAAGAATGTGGAGTTGGTGCTGGGCAGAATCTATCGTGGCACCACAAAGTTCTCAGAACACTTCAAGTGGCTAGAGGATTATATCGCCAATACCTCTTCGGCAGGGGATATTCTAAAGGCGATAGCAGAGCTGAACGAGACATTGAAGAAGGGTGTTGAGGACGGCGTAACAATAGTGAATGCCACCAACTACCAGCCGCAGATACAGAGCCAGCATGTAGCTGTTCCGATGCCTGTTTCAGAGCCAAATGATGAAAAACGGCTTGTAAAGTGTTAAAAATGAGGGTAAGAACATAAAATTCTTTCACGATTACACTTAAAAGTAAAATAATTGTTGTATATTTGCAGCGCATAAAACGATAACAATTATGAGCGAAGCAGAATTAGTATTAGTTGAAGAAACAAGGAATTGCACGCTTTACACCATCCAGTTCCTCTCGGAGGACGATACGGAGTTTGAACATTTTTTCAACAAGTTCAAGGACGACGTTGAGTTCAGCCCCGACCTGATGCGCATAGTGGGTTTCATCAGCAAAATTGCCGACTTCGGAGCCTTGGAACGCTACTTCAAGCCAGAAGGCAAGATGAGTGACCGTGTGGTGGCTTTACCTACTGTGCAATCAAAGCTGAGGCTCTATTGTCTGCGACTTTCGGACAGGATTCTCATTCTGGGCAATGGTGGCGTAAAGAATACGAAGACCTACGAGGAGAGCAAGGAACTGAGCGGCTATGTGCTGACGCTTCAGAACTTCGACCGACTGATAAAAGAAGGTGTGAAAGACGGCACAATCGTTGTGTCTGAGAACAAGATAGAAACTGATAAAACGTTTGACCTATGAAAAAGATGAAAACCCCATTCAGTGAGATGTTGGCGGCGGTGCCTGCCGACATTCAGCAGGAGGTGGACTTGGAGTTTGCCATCTCCAATCGCATCAACGACCTGATGCAGCAGCGTGGCTTGACGAAGCTGGAGTTTGCTCAGGCCCTGGGCAAGCGTCCCAGTGAGGTGACCAAGTGGCTCAGCGGTCAGCACAACTTCACCATCCGCACCTTGTCAACACTCTCTGCGTTTTTCGGAGAATCGCTGGTGCGGGTGTGATTGCAATGCACATAACCTGCTTGAAGATGAGTAAGGAACAAGATAAGAAGAACGTATATAACCAGATGGCTTGGATACTGAACTACCAACCAACCATCGGAGAGCAGCACATCCACATGGGCGGGCAGCAGGAGGACCTTAACGATAACGAAAACGATAACGGTAACGGTAACGATGGTTCGACTAGCTCACCACAAGCTAACGAAGAGGCTGAGCGCGGGGAGGAGCTGAACTTCTTTGCCCCGAAGAAGAACCTGCAGGAGTTGTTGAAGCAGGCGTGGTTTGCAGACGTGCGCACGGACGGGAAGTATGATGCTGCATGGACGGATGCTTTCGTCGAGGCGCTGATGGCATCGGAGTTTGGCGAGGGCATCGCCCGGCAGTGGGCGGTGAAGGGGGCGCGCAATAAGCGAAACCAGCTGAAAGCTTACGTTGTGGGGCTGCTGAAAGACGCGGGCGTGCTGAAGGGCAGCTACGTCGAAATCGGAAATAGCACAGGGCTGAACAACGAGGAGCGTACATTCTCCACCAATATGTCGAGAGGCAAGAAACAGCCATTCGCCGATTGGGTGAAGGAGTATGTGTAAAATCTCTGAAACAAAGGAGATTTTATAATTTTCAGGCATTTTTTTGCGATTACACGATGCGATTGGACATTGACGGTTCAATCGCATATTTTTTTTAAAAATTTTCAAATACTCTAAACAACAGAGATTTTTGACACCATTATCAATGCGATTGAAAGTGCGATTGAAAAATTGTTTTTCAGTCGCATAATCGCATCCTATCTTTGCACCGTCTTCCGAGATGAGCAGCCGATTTGTGAGCGGGCCATCCTTAGAAAGGCGGGAGCAAAGATATCCGTTATGGAAACAAAAATCATAAAGGTAGTACGCCAGGGCGAGGCCTTCAGCGTACAGAGTTCGAAACAGGAGTCGGGACAGATTCAGAAATGCAACATCGTACTGAAGGAACTGGGCGGCTCGAAGTTTGAGAACGAGTTTGTGTGCACGATGCTGGGCAATCTGGCGGGGTGCAGGTTCTACG
>Ga0326511_10004745_pt1 | contig 10779 bp, 3 predicted proteins | sample 0_2496_0518_D_FD_203701 | JGI IMG/M metagenome (GOLD analysis project Ga0326511, IMG submission 203701) | Bovine rumen microbial communities from UC Davis, California, United States - 0_2496_0518 | ecosystem: Host-associated > Mammals > Digestive system > Stomach > Rumen | place: USA: California... | reverse complement strand
CTGTGATAATTTTTAATTCTTCATCAATAGTATCGATAGTACAATCTTTTTCTGCTTTTAATGCATATGTATCACCTATATCACCAACTACAGTTTTTTCATAACCCGAACCAACAAAAGGAGGATCGCCACCACCTACGATTGGCATTGTGTGTTTCCACTGAGCGGAAGAGAATGCTACACGGTTAGGTGAGTCATATTTAACAATTGCAGGCATAATTAATTCTTCTGGTGACATTCGCTGAGAAGCAGTTAATTTATTAATGGCTTTCGGATCTGTATTTGTATCCAAAAATCCTCTTGTATTAATAATTTTTGTATTTGTAGTAAGTTCCTTAACAATACCTACGTTATGGTTATCAACATTTGATTCTGCATAGATACCAATAGCATCTTCACCAAATCCACGTCTATCCATACCATAACCGTGTTTAGTATTTGCACCAGCCAAACCATTACCTTTTACAGTACATCCTGATTTCATTTTCAATTCATTGATTGGATTGATAGTATCATAAGTTTCAAGAATCTGTGATTCAGTAAGTGCAGTCATAATACAAGTTTGAGGAATTGTTATAGAAACATTTGCACGTCCTTCTTTCTGAATATATTTTCTGTATTCATTAGAAATATTTTTGTAAAGAGAAAGAGCCAAAAGTTCAAAACTACGAATACGATAAGATTTGGCTTCAGTTTCATTAGAATATGAATTATCGATAAGAAGATCATTTGCATACAAGAATAATTCTAAGAAATCTGTAGGAAGTTTTTCTTGTTCAAGAATCTCTTTTGTAATTGCATCGATAAATAATTCTTTAAATGCTATCCATCCTTTAAATACGTTTCGTGTTTTTAATATTTTAGCACAATAATCCATATATGGTAATACTTCATCAAACTGGTCGAAATAATACTCTTCAGTAATCATTTCGTTCAATCCGTTAAACAATAAAGAATTAGCATATGGATATTCTGGATAATACAAAGTACCATCTTTAAATTTAACAGTCAACCATTCTCTTTCAGGAGCATCTGCTTCCAACTTTTGATTTGTAAATTTATATTTCAAACCGGATAATCTAATGATATTAGATAATCCAAATAATGCTGATAAGAATGTAATTAAAGGAACGTCAAAAGACTGAATTGTAATTCGAGAATATATTCGTCTCTTTGGTGCTTTTACACTTCTCTTAATCTCATCAATTTCAGGATAATATGATTTTTCATAAATAATATTAAGTATCACATCAATTACAGATGTATTAATAGAATTCATATCGAATTCAATTACTTCTTTCTTAGCATAATCAATAGCAATAGGAAGTTTAGAAACGTGATATACATATGGAATATTTAACTTTTTAATCTCATCTCTAATCTCAGGTTGATTGAAGAAAATAACTGTTCTGTTACCACTTTTTCCAACCATAAATTTATGATAAATTTTTGCTAATTCATCATATTCGATAGACGTTAAAAAATTTTTATTCATCTTCAAGTTATTTCCATAATAATACCTAAAAGTATTTTCATGTTTTTCAAGTACATTATCTATTATTTTTTTAAGTACAATTACTTTTCTATTTAAAATAGTACCCTGTCTAAACATAAGTACTTTATTATAAAAAGTAGTTATAGCCAATCGTGAAGGATTGATTTTAACAATAGGTCTAAGAGTAATTTGTTTCTTCAATACTTTCTTATTACCATTAATTAAAAGAATTCCATCATTCATAGGTACAGGGATATCAAATTTAATTGTATGTCGTTTTTGATTATCATCCTCATAAATACAAGTAATAGTTTTCTTACTGTTAAATCTATCAGATGTATCTTCTTCTTTATAATCAATAATATGCATAGGAATAGATTTATTTTCGTCATCAAAACTCTTAAGAACTTTAATGATATCAGACTGCATAGTATTTTTTATATAAGATTTTTCGAAATCTTGAAGATTACAAGATTCTACCGATTTATCGATTACAGTCTTACAGTTTTTAACAGTAGGAACAATCTGATTTGAATTAATATTTTCTATTAATTCATCTATAGTTCTATTATCCTCAAGCTTAATAGATTTATATTTATCTTTTACTAATTCAATACGACGTAATTGTTTTTCTGATTTCTTAGGTTGCTGTTGTTTATTTATTTCTTCAAGAAGTTCTTTTTTCTCTTCTTCAGAAATATTTCCATCCGATGATACTGTAATAGGAACTCTCTTGTTTATTTCAATAACTTCGTCAGAAAGTTCTTCTAAATAATCTTCTTCAACAGTTTCATCATTTTCTTCTTCAATTAAGAAACCATTTTCATCGTATTTTTCATCTTCTTTTTCTTCTATATCTTCTTCAGTTTCTATTTGTTCGAAATCGGAATCATCAACTATTGGTTTAGAAACATTTTGTTTACCAGATTCAATTAAATCAATTCCTTTTATTTTAGTATAAGAAGTTTCTTTTAAAGCTTTCTTTTGAAGTTTTTCTATTTCTAATCTATGTTTTTCGAGTTTATCTTCTTCAGGTTCTATCTTATCTTCAATTTCAGAAGTCATATTTTCAAATAATTTTATATCTGGAGTAACTTCTTTCATTTTATCGATAGATTCTAAGAGTTTATCTGTTTTCTTTTTGATATCTATTTCATAATTCTTTCGTTTAATTATACTTTGTTTCAGAATTTTATTTATTTTCTCATCTCGTTTTTCTTTTGTATTATCTACAATTTCAGAATTACTTTCTTCTTTTTCTGTAACTTCTTTACTTTTTATTTTTGTATCTTTATCGATAGTGAGATTTACATCTTTAGATATTTCTGTAGGTTGTTTTTCGTCTTCTTCCAAATCTTCAGAAATAATAGCATCCATACTTTCATCAGAAGCTAATCCAATATTATTAGAAATTAAAGAAATAAGCCTAGACTTAAACATATTTCTAAATTGTCTACTATTAATATTTCTTTCTCTGAGGTCTGTAAAGTTTACAGTAAAACTAAATCGTTTATTATAGAAGAAAAAGATTACATTATGATTAACTAATTCTGTTAAAAAATATTTATATTCATCTGATGATACGTCTTGAATATCATTTGCATATGCACGATATATCATTCTTATTAATGAAAGGAATTTAAGATTATTTATATTTCTTTTAATTCCTAAAGGAATATTTTTAAAATAATCCAAATATAAATTAACCAAACTAGTATTTGTTATATTTACTTCGATAGGAATAATGATATGTGAAAAATTAGAATAAAGATATGGTTTTACTTGACTAGATACATATCTAGAAGTCCATTTAAACATTTCTGGTTTTTCATATGCAATTCCAAATCGTGTCATCAATTCAGGAAATATATATTCACAGTATTTTAATACTGGTTGTTTTTGCATCATTTCCTGTTTTGGACACATTAAAGCATACTGATCTGTATAATCAATTATTGCATTTTTATTGCTGAAAACTTTATGAATCGGTTGTTTTCGTAAGTTAGGTAAATATGATAATGCTTCATTTTTTATTATTTTAGATCTATTCTGCATTATTATTTTTCTACCTGGTAAAAGTGCAGGTTGATATACGAATTTATAATTAAAATAATAATTTTGTAATAATTGTTGATATCCTTTATAACCAAAGAACCTTTGTACTAAATCAGCTAACTCTGCTCGAGTAGAAACAAGTGGCATAAAACAAATACCAGATGGTCGTTTTAATTTCACATTTCGTTCTAAATAAGAATCATCTTTATCCAGAATTCTAAAAATTCTAAATGATTTATTTGCTGATGTAAGAATATTATTAGTCATTAAAATATCCTCCATTCAAATAATACAGTGTTTATATTAAAATGTCCAAACATAAAAAATAATTAGAGACTCTTATTGAGTCTCTAATTATAATTATTTATAATGTTTAACTAAATTCAATGTCATTTTATATAATTTATAATCATCATATACCGTGTCTGAATAATCTCCAGTGTTTGTAATTATTTTATAACCATATTTATGCTCAAATTTTTCACCTTTAGTTTTATCTATTTTAAAAAATGACTCCATTCTCTTTTTAAACATTTTATAATGTTCTTGATTTTCTATATGTGCATACGAATTTTGATCGAAAGGATCCAAATATTTTAACACTATTTCTTTATTACATTCCATATTTCTAATTTCTAAATATATATCTGTTAATTTTTTATCAGGTTTATCATCAATATATATATGACCAAATTTAATTTTTATTCCATTAATAGTAACTCCACTAAGGTCACAATCAGAAACTTCTTTCTTTTCACAATATTTAATACATTGTAGTAAAAATTTTTTTATATATAAACAACTTTTAGAGAGCGAAATATTATTATCACTGTCTTCCAAACCTAAACTATTACCTCTTTCATCTAATTTACTTTTAGTAAACTGATTTTCATCATATATTTTCATATATAACTCCTTACTATTAATATTATATATTATTATGTAAAAATGTATTAATACGAAAACTAAAATATATATTATTATTAGATTAAATCATTGCGCAATGGTTTAAATTAAAAACATTTAAGGAGGCCTTAATATGGCTGAAGAAGTTGTAACAACAACTAGTGAGATGGAAACTCAGACACTTTTGGTGCCTAAGTTTATTAAGAAAGAAACAGCAGGTGGGAAAAAGAAAACTGTTTTCAAGAGTGATATCGGGATGATGATCGGTTATCATCCAGAAAAATCACTATGCCTCAGAGTTCCAGCATATTGTTGGGACGACGAGAAAAAATATCCCGACTGCACACCGCTTGCATATGTACAGGCTAAATTGAATCAGAAGATCGCAGATCTGAACGATTCAGATGAAGAAATCACAATTAAAGATTTCTTCAAGATTACCGATATAAAAGGTGATCTTTCAGCTCTCGAGACAGCTGTAACGCCTGTCTCAAAAACTCCTATCGTATATGAGGCAATCGATTTCCTCATGAACGACAAGGACGAAGGAATGAACTGTGAACAGTCTCCTCTCTATCGTGCAAATATTCGTGTGAACCGCGAAAAGTTTGTAAAGAATGACGAGAAAACTGTTCCTCTTAAAATGGGAAATTTCTTCGGTTTCATCCTCTTCGAACCTGGAAGAAAAATTCACATACGTTACGATTGGAACACTCCAAATGGAGTTCCTTACAATGTACGTATCAAATTCAATCCTGTAATCGACTGCAAACGTATGCAGAATAATACAGGATTCTTTACAGGAATCGACTTCAAGGAAAAATTCTATTGTATCGCTTTCAATCTTCGTGAAGACGGAGTTTGGGAATTCTATACAACAGAAGGAAATCCTGAAGGAAAGGTGAACAGATATTTCTCTGAAACAAAACCTGAAGAAGGATTCTCAGATGGTCTCTTCAATCATCCTTGCAAATTCTTCGAAATTTATTCTGATAAAAAATATCAGAATGAAATCTCTCGCTTCATTGAAGCTGCTGAACAGATTCAGAAAATCAGTATCGATGCCGGCGAATATGTAGAAGATGACAATATCTTCGTAAACACAGGCTTGGATGATTCATCAAAGACTTCTTCAAAGAAAAAATCTAAGAAGTCAAAGAAAGAGACTAAAAATGATGAAGATACAATGACTATCGGAGATATTATTGGTCAGCTTTCTGATGAAAATCTCGAAGAAACAGACGATTCTCAGGATTCAGATTCTGAAGAAGAAAATGAATTCAACTAACAATTCGAATTCATAAAAAATTAAAAGAGGTGCACCATCTTAGGTGCACCTCTTATTTTTTATTTCATATACTTTATATTTTTATATATTTCAATTTCATTTGACTTATTTACAATTCGTAAAAATTTATCTTTCGAGTCTTCTATATTAACATTTATTTTTTCTAGATTTTCATCATTGTTATTATTAAGATCGATCATGAAAATACGATTTTCTTTAGTTCTCTCTTCATTATATACATATATAAAACAATAATCAAAATAATATATTTTATTTATAAATGAATAAAAATCATTATAAATAAATATATCATTATCGTGTTTGATAACATATTTATTTTTTTCATTACTTAAATCAATAAGATTTTTAAAAATTTTATTAATACCTTTAATATAATATAGTGTATTATAATAAATGGTATTTTCTATTTCCATTTTTTTATTTTCAATAGCATGAGATATGATATTTAAAAAATCATTATTAGACATGATTACATTTTCAAATACATTTATATCATTGTTAAAATTTATAGTATTTATATATGATAATCCATTTATAGTAGTAGCATATAATACCCATGTAAATTCGTGTTCTTCATCTGTAAGATCTGTAATAGATACTTGTGTCAATGAAGCACTAGAACTATATTTGTTTCTATATATACCATCAATATAAAGGTATACATACCCATTGTTAAATGTCATATAATAGAAACTCATAGATGTACATTTCTTTTTAATGGATATATATTTAATATCACCAACACTATAAAATGGAGTAAATATATTATCATTATTTATATGATTATTTTCAGTAAGTATATTTGCTATTTGGTTATTATACTCATTATTAAATTCGTTTATATCAGTTATTAATTCGTCATTAAAAGCAATAGTATCTATACACGAATATTTAGGCAATATCAATGTAAATTCGTGTTCTTTGTTAATAAGATCTGTAACAGATGCTTGTGACCATGAACTAGAACTATATTTGCTTCTATATGCACCATCTATATAAAGATATATGTATCCATTATTAGTTTTATAATAAAAACTCATAATCATACATTTCTTTTTAATAGATACACATTTAATTTTGCCATCAGCAGTATAAAATGGAGTAGTAGTATCTTCACCATGTTTATAATTATCTTCGGTAGGTATATCTGCTAACGGTATTTCATTTTCATTATTAAATTCATTTATATTAGTTATTAATTCGCCATTAAAAGCAATAGTATCTATACATGAATACGAATCATTATTATTCGATGTTTTAGATTGTAATATCCATGTAAATTCATGTTCTTCATCAGTAAGATCTGTAATAGATACTTGCTTCCATGAACTAGAACTGTAATAAGACCCTTTATATATACCATCTATATAAAGATATATGTATCCATTATTAGTATTATAATAAAAACTCACAAATGAACATTTCTTTTTAATAGATACACATTTAAATTTATGTGTACCTATTATATAAAATGGAGTAGTTGTTTTATCGCCATTTCTATAATAAGAATTTTTATTAGGTATATCTGCTAATGGTATTTTATATTTATTATTGAATTCATTTATATCAGTTACTAATTCATCATTAAAACTGATAGTATCTATACACGAATAATGCTCATTACTGCTACTATTGGTATTAACTATCAATATCCATGTAAATTCATGTTCTTCATCAGTAAGATCTGTAATAGAGTCATTTCTCCATGAAGTAGAAGCATATCGATTTTTATATACACCATCAATATAAAGATATACATATTCACAAGCACAAGTTTTATAATAGAAATTCATAGAAGTACATTTCTTTTTAATAGATACATATTTAATACCAAGTTTATTATTATAAAATGGGGTACTTGTATTATTACTATTTTTATATTTATCTTCTATAGGTATATCTGCTATTAATGATGTTTTATATTCATTATTAAACTCATTTATATCAGTTACTAATTCATCATTAAAACTGATAGTATCTATACATGAATATCCGTTTGTAGTATCAACAACCAATATCCATACAAATTCATGCTCTTCATCGGTAAGATCTGTAATAGATACTTGCTTCCATGAACTAGAACTATATTCACCTTTATATACACCATCAATGTAAAGATATACATATCCACCGCTAGTTTTATAATAAAAGTTCACAAGTGTACGTTTCTTTTTAATAGATACATATTCAAAATTACCAATACTATAAAATGGAGTAGTTGTTTTATTACCATTTTTATAAAAAATAAAATTATTTATCAATATTGGCATATGATTATTATTAAATTCATTTACGTCAGTTATTAATTCATTATTAAAACTAATAGTATCTATATATGAATACGTATTATCTATATCATTATTATTAACTAATACCCATGTAAATTCATGCTCTTCGTCAATAAGATCTGTAATAGATTCTTTTCTCCACGAAGTAGAAGTATATTGATTTTTATATACACCATCAATATAAAGATATACATATCCATTATAAGTATTGTAATAGAAACTCATAGAAGTACATTTCTTTTTAATAGATACATATTTAATTTTAGTATTTCCGTTTATATAAAATGGAGTACTTGTTTTATCATTTGTTTCAATCATAGTAATTGGTGAAATATTCTCTAATATTATTTTATATTTATTGTTAAATACATTTTTATCAGTTACCAATTCATCATTAAAACTAATAGTATCTATACATGAATATCTACCTGAATCAGAAACAAATAATATCCATGTAAATTCATGCTCTTCGTCAATAAGATCTGTAATAGATTCTTTTTTCCACGAAGTAGAAGTATATTGATTTTTATATACACCATCAATATAAAGATATACATATCCATTATAAGTATTGTAATAGAAACTCATAGAAGTACATTTCTTTTTAATAGATACACATCTAATTTCTCCATTTATTGCATAAAACGGTACAGTTTTATTAGTACTATTATAATAATGACCACTACCATCACGACCTAATTGTAAAGTGCCCGTATTATTAAAATCATTAGGAAATATTAATTCATTATTAATTTTTATACAATATAAAATAAAATCATTAATTGATACAAATGTGATTTCGTGTTCTTCATCAGTAAGATCTGTGATAGATTCTTCTAACCATGAACCGTGATATCTGTTTTTAAATTCACCATCTATATAAAGATATCCATAACTTCCGCTACTAACACTATTATAACAAAAACTAATAGAAGTACATCGTTTTTTAATAGATACACAAGGATTGTTAAGATTAAGTTTTAAAAATATCGGTTCTTTGCCGTTATCATTCGTCATATTTATATCATAATTAAATTTTATATCAGACAATATTTTATATTCGTTTATACTTTTTGCATTACAAAAATTTTCCAAATATAATTTTAAACACACATTTGTCATTTTACTTTCTATATTAGCATATTCATCATATATAATATAAATATCATTTTTATTAATATTTTTAACTTCAATTTTCTCATTATTATTAATTTTTAAAGTCAAATCATCAGTAAAATCAATTTTTTTATTTATTTCAAAATAATCTTTTTTCTTTTTATTATATTCTATATATTCGATATATATATTTTTTAAAAAATTATTGTTTATAATAGATTCTTCAATATTTAATTTATCATATAAATTCTTTATGTCTTTATATTTATTATCGATTATTTTATTTAAATCAATTACAGTTTTTTCCGCATTGTAATTATTGTTATGCAAGCTATTATCAATATATCTTGAAATTTCAGAAATATTTTTACGTATATTATCTCTAAAAGTTTCAAATGTATCATAATCAACATTTAAAGTATTTTCTATTTCATTTTCTTTTTTATTCAATTCATCTAATAATTCTTGTATAATAGATATATTCATTTCATATTCGTCTTCAGAAATGAATTTTTTTTGTTTAATCAATTTTGTCGTTTTACGATCTGTAATCAAATTATTAGGTCTTATATATTTAACAGGCATATAATCCTCCTAAATTTACAATATTTATATTTTAACATATAAAAAAATGTTTTGGCTTCAAGATGATAAAAAGAACTCGGAATTATTTCCGAGTTCTTTTATTTTTTATATTTTATTTATTATTTTTTCATCTCTGTTACACATTTCAGTTTATTACACATTACATACATCTTATACAACTTAGTAGAATCTGTATTTCCAATATGTAATATTTCTCCATCCCAAAATATATCTCTTTTATCAACTGGAGTATTATTATCATTGTTATAAAAATGAATATGAAAATATTCATTAAAATTATCTTTTGTTAAAGTTTTCATAAAAGAAGCGTATGATCCGAGTTTATCTTTATACTTACTAGTTAAAATCCAATCAGGTAAATCAATTACATCACTTGGACTTTCCATACTAATATCGCTTTCAGTATAAAGAATTTGGAATTCATTTCCTTCCATATCAAATTTAACAGCAGCGGGTAAATCTTCTGGTCGTTTAAAATATTTCATAAAACCACTAGGGTTAAAATCTCTGAAATAATCTATATTACCAGAACTCTTTAATATTTCTGTTACAGAATTTCCAGCTACTACATCAGGCATTACTAAAATATAAGAAATAGGTTTTTCAAATTCAAAGAAACCATCGAATGTAACAGTATACTTGCCAAATATATTTCCTATCTTTTCACCATCAGTTTTTTCAGGTTTACTTGTAATTTCATAATATAATTTTCTATAAGTTTGTTTGTATAAGAAATAATTATCATTAGGATTATTTTTTCTATTATATTGAGAAATGCCATTACAAGAAGAATATTTATTTAATGTAGTATAAAATTCTTTTCCTATTTTTTCATATAGTTCTTTCTTTTCTTTTTCAGATTCAATGGAAGGAATTTCTGCTATTTCATTTGCGTATAATACTTTATAAATAGTATTAATCATATCATTAGGAAGAATAAAACTAGTAGAAATAAATTCCATAAAAGATCCGTATTGCATTTTAAACATATTTTCTATCATATT